>ERZ1643250.56-NODE-56-length-151808-cov-51.772947_pt1 | contig 151808 bp, 161 predicted proteins | sample MGYA00579262_ERZ1643250 | MGnify/ENA primary metagenome ERZ1643250 (study PRJEB29033, sample SAMEA4952265) | chicken gut metagenome | biome: Broiler Chicken; feature: Gastrointestinal Tract; material: Caecum | place: Ireland | collected 2018 | study: Broiler... | reverse complement strand
ATGTACATCACTCCTTATATTGGTTATCTATATATAGATTAACTATATAGTATATTGGAAACCGATATATGTCAAGGGTTTTTCTTATTTTGGGCCACAACAGTAACCTGGTTATTCCTGTCGCCCAGTTCCTGGTCTCCTTATTCTGGGCCGTAATAGCTTGACAATCCCCTTCTTAAAAGAGAAAAGAGACCATCCCACAAAATCTGAGGCTTTACAAAAGCCTGGATTTTACGGGATGGTCTCTTTTTCGTCAAAAGGCCAAAATCAGCATTGGCTGAAAGTCCATTCTTCGTTTTACTTTCTATATTTTATATTATTTCTCACTCTCTTCACATACCCCAGCACCAGCAGCACGCAAACTGCAAGTACCAGAATATAAGATATCGTCTTTAAAAGAAAGAAGCAGGCCCTTTATCAGATAATAAATCCCAAAAAGAAAGGCAAATCGGAGAATCACAGCCACTGCTGCAAGCAGCCCCTGTATCATAGAAAATCTCTCCTTTTTACAGCATCAGTTCTTGAAACTGTGTATCGGCGCCGGAATCCTTCCTCCACGGTTTACGAAATTATCACAGGAGTAGGGATTTACAGGCATGATAGGCGCATAGCCTAACAGGCCGCCGAACTCTACGGTCTCTCCCACTCCTTTTCCGATTACCGGAATCAGACGGACAGCGGTAGTCTTCTGGTTTACCATACCGATGGCACATTCATCTGCAATGATTCCTGCAATGGTAGTGGCCTTGGTATCTCCCGGAATAGCGATCATATCCAGTCCCACAGAGCAGACACAGGTCATAGCCTCCAGCTTCTCTATGGTCAGGGCATTGGCACGGACAGCATCGATCATACCCTGGTCTTCACTGACAGGAATAAAGGCTCCGCTTAATCCTCCTACATAGGAAGAGGCCATAACTCCGCCCTTCTTTACCTGGTCGTTAAGGAGGGCCAGAGCTGCTGTAGTTCCCGGGGCTCCTGCGTATTCCACTCCGATCTCGTGGAGAATATCCGCCACACTGTCGCCAATGGCCGGTGTAGGAGCTAGAGACAAGTCTACGATGCCGAAAGGAATTCCCAGACGTTTGGAGGCTTCCTGAGCCACCAGCTGTCCCACTCTGGTTACTTTAAAAGCGGTTTTCTTAATAGTCTCGCACAGTACCTCAAAATCTTTTCCCCGGACTCTTTCCAGAGCAGTCTTTACAACACCTGGACCGGAAACACCTACGTTAATAACTGCATCTGCTTCTGTGACCCCGTGGAAAGCTCCTGCCATAAATGGATTGTCGTCCGGAGCGTTACAGAATACTACCAGCTTGGCACAGCCCAGAGAATCCTGGTCTGCAGTAGCCTTGGCGGTTTCCAGGACAATATCTCCCATAAGGCGCACAGCGTCCATGTTAATACCGGTTTTTGTAGAGCCCAGATTTACAGAACTGCATACCCGCTCTGTACAGGCCAGGGCTTCAGGAATAGAACGGATCAGCAGCTCGTCTGCCTTTGTCATTCCCTTTGCCACGGTAGCGCTGTAGCCGCCGATGAAATTTACACCTACTTCTTTTGCTGCTTTGTCCAGGGTCTGAGCCAGGGTTACAAAGTCTTCAGAGGATTTGCAGGCTGCTCCCCCTACAAGAGCAATGGGTGTAACAGAGATTCTTTTGTTTACTACAGGAACTCCGAATTCCCTGGAGATCTCATCTCCCGTTTCCACCAGATGTCCGGCAAGGGTGGTGATCTTCTCATAAACTTTCCGGTTTACCTGCTGCAGGTCCGAATCAATACAGTCCAGAAGGCTGATACCCAAAGTAATGGTACGCACATCCAGATTTTCCTGCTCGATCATTTTATTGGTCTCATTGACCTCATACATATTTATCATAATCTGTCTTACCTGTCCTTTCTCCCTGGTGTCTCAGATGCGGTGCATCTTGGTAAAGATATCCTCATGCTGCACATGGACCGCCACGCCGATTTCTTTCCCCACTTCTTCCAGTTCCTTGGAAAGTACATCCAGCTTTTTCGGGGACAGGCTGGTATCTGTGATCATCATCATATTGAAATATCCATCTACAATGGTCTGGGAAATATCCAGGATATTCACCCTGTTCTCTGCCAGATAAGTACATACCTTTGCGATAATGCCTACAGTATCTTTTCCCACTACAGTAATAATTGTCTTTTTCATGATTCTGCTCCTTTTCTAAATGGTGACCAGGTCGGATATTCTGTCCCTGTGGGCCACGGTAATCTTAAAATCTGAGGAAGTCCAGGGATTTTCTCCCATAGTCACCTCTGAGCACACGGTCTCATAGGCCAGTGCCTCGTAATTGTTTTCCTGGCTCAGATGTCCCAGAAAAACCGCTTGAAGGCGGTCATGGAGAAGCCTGCAAAGCAGTCTTCCCGCCGTCTCATTGGACAAGTGCCCCTTATTTCCCAGGATACGCTGCTTCAGATAATAGGGATACCTTCCCACCTGAAGCATGTTCACGTCATGATTGGCCTCCAGGAGAAGCACATCCAGTCCTGAAAGATTCTGGACTATGTACTCATCATAATACCCCAGGTCTGTGGCAATCCCCACAGACTTTTCTCCCTGGTTGATCCGGTACCCTACCGGTTCCGCCGCATCATGGGAGATGGCGAAAGGGTTTACCTGAAGGTCTCCGATCTGAAAAGGGCGGTCAGCCTCGATGACGTGAAAAAGATCAGGAGGCAGTTTCCCCAGACTGTTCATCCTCTGGATCGCCTCCATGGTCCCTTTTGTACAATAAACCGGTATCTCATGCTTTCTGGAAATCACTCCCAGACCTTTAATGTGATCGGAGTGTTCATGGGTGATCAGGATTCCGTCACACTCCTGACAGCTCCGGTCAATGCTGCGCAGTCCTTCCTCAATGCGCTTTTTACTGATCCCAACGTCTACCAGCAGGCTGGTGTGCTCACTTCCCACGTAAATACAGTTGCCGCTGCTTCCGCTGGCTATACTACACAGATTCATAATATGTTCTCATCCTTCGCTCGATCTGAAGATAGGTGTGGGCCACATCTTCATCGTTATATAATTGGAAGTCACAGTGAGCCTCATACTCCTCATCGGGAAGCTGATTTTCCATTACCTGGCGGATCCGTTCATCTGAATATCCCCGGTCCCGGCGAAGGCGCTCCATCCGGACTTCTTTTTCGCAATAAATATACCATATCTCGTCACAGATTTCATCATATTTTTCTTCCAGAAGAAGGGCGGCTTCCAAAAAGAAGAATTCTGTCTCTTCTTTTCTGGATCTTTCTATCTCATTCACAATGTATTTTTTCACTTCAGGGTGGATAATCCCATTGAGCTTTTTCAGCATTTCGGAATCCTTAAATACGATCTGGGCAATGGCCTGACGGTCCAGAGAGCCGTCCCCCTTTACGACCCAGTCTCCAAAAAGCTTCACCACCGGCTCATAGCATTTTCCCCAGGGCATCATCAGCATATGTCCTACTTCGTCTGCCTTTACGATCCTGGCGTCAAAATGGGCCTCAATATAATTTAAAACCGCGCTTTTCCCTGAGCCTACGCCCCCTGTCACACCGATTACTCTCATACTTTTCCCTCCTTCGTAAAAATCCGCTATTTAGCTTCATACCAATTTTCTCCGGTATGCATATCCACTTCCAAAGCCACAGACAGCTCTGCTGCTCCTTTCATCTCTTCCTCCAGGATAGCGGCCACCCTGGGCTCTTCCTCTCTGGCTGTCTCAATGAGCAGCTCATCATGAACCTGAAGGATCAGCTTTGACTTCAGATTTTCTTCTCTGAGTCTTCTGCTTACCCGGTTCATGGCAATTTTTATGATGTCAGCAGCGGTTCCCTGAATGGGAGAATTCATAGCTACCCTTTCTCCGAAAGAACGCTGCATAAAGTTGCTGGATTTCAGTTCCGGCACCGGACGTCTTCTTCCAAACATAGTAGACACATATCCTTGTTCCTTTGCCTGTTTCACCAGTCCGTCCAGAAATCCTTTGATCTTTGGATAGGTCTTGAAATAATCCTCAATATACTGAGCAGCCTCTTTTCTGGTAATACTCAGATCCTGGCTCAATCCAAAGGAGCTGATGCCATAGACAATCCCAAAGTTTACTGCCTTGGCATTTCTTCTCTGAAGAGGTGTCACCTGTTCAAAGGGAACATGGAAGACCTGGGAAGCTGTGATCCTGTGGATATCCTGGGCCTCCCGGTATGCCTGGATCAGCTTCTCATCTCCGGACATATGGGCCAGCACGCGAAGCTCGATCTGGGAATAATCTGCATCCAGAAATACATAACCCTCTTTAGGGATAAAGACCTTCCTGAGCATTCTTCCCAGCTCTGTCCGGACAGGGATGTTCTGAAGGTTTGGCTCTGTACTGCTGATCCTTCCAGTGGCAGTAATGGTCTGATTAAAGGTGGAATGGATCCTTCCTCCTTCATCTATATAGTTGGCCAGTCCGTCTGCGTAAGTAGACTTCAGCTTTGCAAGCTGCCGGTATTCCAGGATATCCGCTACAATCTGATGATCCGGCGCCAGCTTCTCCAGCACATCTGCTGCTGTAGAATATCCGGTCTTGGTCTTTTTCCCCCCCGGCAGCCCCATCTTTTCAAAAAGAATCACTCCCAGCTGCTTGGGCGAATTGATATTAAATTCCTCTCCTGCCTCTTCCCAGATGGTTTTCTCCAGCTCTTCGATACGAACCTGAAGTTTTTCTCCATACTCCTTCAACTCTTCTCCATTGACCCGGATGCCTTCCTTTTCCATATCGGAAAGAGTAAAAAGCAGAGGCATTTCAATGTCTGTAAATAAAGCTTTCATTCCTGTGCTTTCCAGAGCTCCCAGAAGGGGCTTTTGAGACTTCAGCGCCACATAAGCCATGTAGCAGATACTTTTGGCAACTTCCTGTTCTTTTTCATCAGAAGCCTTCACATAGGAAAGCTTTCCTATAAGGTCTTCTTTAGCAGGAAGGATTTCTCCCAGGTATTCCTTGGCAATATCATCATAAGTATACTGGGACTTCAGAGGATTCAGAAGATAGGCAGCGATCCCTGCGTCAAACATAGCTGTATGCTCCTGGATATCCATGTGACGGAGCATAGTCTTAATATCCAGAGAAGCAACCAGTCTGCCATGTCCGCAGAGACGGTCAGCCTTCTCCATGAGATAATCCCTGGTCAAAAATCCCTGAGGCAGAAAACAGTACACCTGAAACTTCTCTTCCTCCTCATAGGACAGCCCCAGGCCAAGGAAACTATCTCCCTCTTCCAAAAGTTCCAGACCGATGCCTTCTTTTTCTTCTGCTTTTTTGAAGATTTCTTCTGCAAGGGCAAGATCCGTCACTGTCTGGAAATACTCTTCTGCCTTTACCTGTTCTCCCTTATCCTGGAATCTGGAAAGGAAGTTTTTAAACTCCAGCTCCTTGAAAAATTCATAGGCCTCCTGGGTATAGAAATCATGGACCCTTGCCTTCTCCCGGTCCAGTTCCACAGGACTGTCGGTATTGATAGTCGCCAGCTTTCGGCTCAGCACTGCCAGATCATAATGCTCCAGAAAGGCGTTCTGGGCTTTCTTGGGCTTGATTTCCTCCACATGAGCATAGGCATTTTCTGCAGTACCGTATTCCAGAAGGAGCTTTGTGGCAGTTTTCTCACCTACTCCCGGAAGTCCAGGAATATTGTCGGCAGAATCTCCCATCAGGGCTTTCAGCTCTATGATCTGAGGCGGCGTAAGCTGGTAGGCCTCTTTTACATCTTTTGCATAATAGTCCTCAATAGTAGTCTTTCCTCCCTTTGTCTTGGGAATCCGGATACAGATATTTTCTGTGGCCAGCTGAAGGAGATCCCTGTCACCGGAAAGAATGGTCACATCCATTCCCTGAGTTTCGCTTTTCTTTGCCAGAGTTCCCAGGACGTCATCTGCCTCATACCCTTCTTTGGATACAATATTTACTCCCATGGCTTCCAGCACGTCTTTCATCACCGGCACCTGTTCCCGCAGCTCTCCCGGCATAGGCTTTCTGGTCCCTTTATAGGCATCATACATTTTATGGCGGAAGGTAGGAGCAGGAAGGTCAAAGGCTACTGTAAGGTAATCGGGATTCTCCTCCTCCAGCATTTTAAATAGAATATTGAGAAACCCGTATATGGCGTTGGTATGAAGGCCTTCGGAATTTGTCAGATCCGGAAGCCCGTAATAAGTTCTGTTCAAAATACTGTGCCCGTCTATCAGCAGGATTTTTTCCTTCATGTCTGTTCTCCTTGTTGTTGGATAATTTCTATCTTATTCTTGTAGTATAGCATAAAGGAAACAAAAAAGACAGGCAGGAGCGCCTATCTTTTTTGTTTCCTCTGTATTTTTTCTTATAAAGCCTTTATAAAGCGGCGGAAGGCTTCCCTTCCCTCAGGTGTACATTTATAAACTCCTGCGTCCTCCAGTACATGAACGAATACCTGCCCCACTTCTTCCTGAAGGATGTCCATTACATTCTCCTTTGTGATCTCAGGATATTTTGGAAGGAATTCCTTTACCCAGACACTGTGTTTTTCCAGCATTTCATTTTCTGCAGGATCTTTTCCTTCCAATATGTATTCTGCCAGAAGTTCCAGTTCTTCCTTCAGTCTTGCAGGAAGGACAGCCAGACCCATAACCTCAATAAGACCAATATTTTCTTTCTTGATATGGTGGTACTCTGCATGGGGATGGTACACTCCTAAAGGATTTTCCTCCGTAGTGATATTATTTCTAAGGGTCAGATCCAGCTCGAACATGTCCCCTTTCTTTCTGGCGATAGGAGTAATGGTATTGTGAGGCTCTCCATCTGTTTCCGCAAAGACAAAGGCTGCTTCGTCTGTATATCCTCTCCATACTTCCAGTACATGACTTGCCAGGTCAATAAGCCTTTTCTCATCTTTGCTCCGGATTCTCAGCACGGAAAGAGGCCATTTTACGATGCCTGCTTCTACATCTTCATAGCCTGGAATGACAACTTTTTCTTCCATAGGAGCCTTAGCCATGGCAAAGGTGTAATGTCCTCCCTGGAAGTGGTCGTGGCTTAAAATAGAGCCTCCTACAATGGGCAGGTCTGCATTAGACCCCAGGAAATAATGAGGAAACAGCTTGATAAAATCAAAAAGTTTTACAAAGGTGTTTCTCTCAATCTTCATAGGAATGTGCTGTCCATTGAAGACAATACAATGTTCGTTATAGTAAACATATGGAGAATACTGGAATCCCCACTGACTGTCGTTAATAGTGATTGGAATAATTCGGTGATTTTCTCTTGCAGGGTGGTTCAGTCTTCCTGCATATCCCTCATTTTCCATGCAGAGCTGGCATTTTGGATAACTGCTCTGTTTTGCATTCTTTGCAGCGGCAATAGCCTTTGGATCTTTTTCCGGCTTGGAAAGGTTAATGGTGATATCTATGGTTCCATAGGGGCTTTCCACAGTCCAGCGCCTGTCTTTCTTTATGCGGTAACGGCGGATATAATCGGTATCCTGACTGAATTTATAGAAAAATTCTGTAGCCGCTTCAGGGCTTTTCTCGTACTCTTTCCAGAATTTTTCCTGAACCTGGGCCGGACGGGGAACCAGGCAGTTCATGATTTTGGTGTCAAACAGATCCCGGTAGCCAATACTATCTTCAATAATCCCTCTTTTTACTGCCTCATTTAGAAGTTCTCCCAGAATGGTCTCCAGGTCTTTGCATACTTCCTGGTCCTCCGGCTCTGTGTATTCGTCTTCATGAAATACATCCAGCAGAAGATTCGTAGTATAAACCCTCTCACACTCAGGCACCAGCCCTGTATCAATCCCATACTGTACCAGATCTCTGATATTCTTGTTCAACATATCTTTCACCCTTCTCCTTTCTATTGCTTCTTTAAGAAATCCTTCTTGTTCCGTCACCAATCTCCACTACATAAAAGTCTGCTGCATAACCTATGGTCTTTTCGTAAATTCCGCCTACATTTTTAACAAAATCCTCTACCTTATCCTCTTTTACAATACTGACTGTACAGCCTCCAAAGCCTGCCCCTGTCATTCTTGAACCGATAACGCCTTCCTGTTTCCAGGCTGCTTCTACCAGGGTATCCAGCTCTTTCCCCGTAACTTCGTAATCATCTCTCAGAGATATATGGGATTCGTTCATCAGTCTTCCGAAAGTTTCCAGTTCATTATTTTTCAGAGCCTTAACCGCCCGAACTGTTCTCTGATTTTCATAGACTGCGTGCTTTGCTCTTTTCCTGCAGACCGGATTTTTTATAACGTCTTTTATCTCCTCAAACTCTTCCTCAGACAATTCCCCAAGAGCCTGAACATTCTTCACACTCTGGATATCTTTCAGGGCTTCTTCACATTCCGCTCTTCTCTCGTTATATTTAGAATCTGTCAGTTTTCTCTTCTTGTTGCTTGCAGCAATAACAATTTTGCAGCCTTCCATATGGATTGGCGCATATTCGTACTGAAGATTCTGGGTATCCAGGAAAATCGCATGGTCTTTTTTCCCCATTGCTATGGCAAACTGATCCATGATCCCGCAGTTCATACCGTTAAAATTATTTTCCCCATACTGTCCCATCAGAGCCAGGTTTATCATGGTCAGGTCTTCATATCCGAACAGATCTTTCAGGATAATTCCCATAAGAAGCTCCACAGAGGCAGAAGAAGAAAGACCTGAGCCATTAGGAATATTTCCATACATCAGCATGTCAAAACCTTTATCAATGGGATAGCCTTTTTCACGAAAGGTCCAGACAATCCCTTTGGGATAATTGGTCCATCCTGCACTGTCCTGATATACCAGGTCGTCCAGACTGGTTTCTATAACGCCCATTTTGCTGAAATTTTCAGAGTAAAGACGGATTTTCCTATCCCCTCTCTTTCTTGCCACGCCATAGGTTCCAATAGTCAGCGCGCAGGGAAAAACATGTCCCCCGTTATAATCTGTGTGCTCGCCGATAAGATTTACACGTCCCGGTGAGAAGTAAGAGCGAATATCTCCTCCTTCTCCAAAAAGCTTCTGAAACTTTTCCATCAATTGCAGCATCATTTCTACCTCCATGCTTTGCATTTAAAACATTTTTTATGTTTTATTTCATTTTTTATGTTTCTATCGCAATTATAGCACAGATTACCTGTTTGTAAACCCCTTTTTTAAAATTTTACTTTCATAACCAGGTCCTGAGGATAGTCGCCGAAGCAGTTTCCAAATATATTCACCCCTCCTATGTGTTCTGCCTGTTCTTTGATTCCTATGATCACAGAAATATAAGGGCCTTTTTCCAGATCATAATCCTCTATCTTAAAAGGAGCGCTTCTCTCTCCATCCAGATAAGTTCCGGAACGGTCCAGTCTCCAGGTTTTCAGATTTCCATACTGGCTCTTGCTGTCCTCCCACCAGTCAGGGTTCAGTTTTCCCCTTCTTCCTCCAAAGTCCGAAGGACAGATCCAGGTTCCCGCTTCTTTTCCGTTAATCCATAAAGTGATGTCTGAAGGATAGTCCAGATTATAGTCCGGTGCCTCTGAACACAGTTCTGCCGAAAACTCTAAGACTCTGGCCGGTTCCTCCTGAAGAGCCGCATTAGGGAACCGGTATTCCAGATATCCGGAAGAAAACCAGATCAGTTTTGCCGTTGTCCGCTTAGGGTCATAGAAGCATCTGGGTTCATCTTCTCCATCAATATAACCTTCCTCGTTTACCATTCCGCAGGTAGGGGTGATCCGATAGTCCACATAGTTTCCCACCGGCATGGAAATTATCTCTTCTTTCTTTTTCTCCTCCTGTTTCTGAAGATCCAGGATTACTTTTCCTTCTTGGGGAATACACATTTTCATGGAACCTCTTGCCGCTGGTTTCAATTCTGTGCGGATCAGGCCTGCCTCTTCCAGAACACGGATATTCAAGGCTGCAGAAGAAGCCGGTATGTCCAGCATTTCTGCAATCTCATTTACACACAGAGGACCGTTTCCCAATAAACTGAGAATTCTGATCCGGGCTTCTGAGGAAAGGGCCTTGCCCAATGCTGTCAGTTCTTTTTCGTTCTCTAAATTTAATTCTCTGTCCATTTGCAATATCTCCGCTGTTTTAAAACAAATATTTTATTCTATTTTACCCTTCTCTCCTCTTACTTGTCAACGAAAAAGGGACCAAAGCAGCCTGTTTTCAGGTATTCTGCTCTGATCCTTTCTCTATGCAAATCTGTTAGTCAGTATTCCCTTGATTTAATTGTTCTAAAATATCTGTCAGACTGCTGTCTTCAAAAATATAAAATGCTATCTTATCTTTTTTACTGTCCTTCCAGGTAATCTCACAGGAAACCTGGTAGTTTACATGGCTTCCTACAGTAAAGCGCTCGTCACGGAAAGTAGCCTGGGCCAGGAGCTTCTCAATGTCTTCTTCTGTGCGGTATTCTTTTTCCAGGTACTGTTCTTCCCCGCTCTCGTAGGAATACCTGCTAACTAAGATAGATTCTACCTGGTCTGACTCGATACTGTCAGTCATAGGATTTCCCAGTTTTTCCAGCATAGCTCTGGTCTTCTCGAAGCTCTCATATACTGGAAGATTATAACTATAAGTATAAGTACTATTCACGCTGTATCCCATAGCGCTGATCTCCGGTTCTGCCTTTTCCTGAAGTTCCAGCCATCCTACCTGCTTCTCCCTGCGGCTCTGGTCAAAGGTCATATTTTCCAGTTCTTCCTGGTAGGTTTTTAGCAGCCTTTCCTGATTTTCATCAGATAGAGTTAAAGCCTTTCCTGATTCTGTAAAACTGTAGGTATAAATATTTTCAATTTTTTCTGTATCGATATAGCTGGTAGGCAAAATCTTTTCTCTGTATTCCCAGGTGTCATATACCCGTCCGATATTTTCTACCAGTTCCTCGGTCTCCGGTATATAGTACATTCGATACACATCCTGTCCGGATTTCATGTGATAGCCTATATAGATCATAACCATCGTCTGCTCTGGGTCACCGTTTTCCCGGAGACTCTGCACATCTGATGCATAGGTCTCATGGTCCCTGACATATTCCACACTCTTTTCTGCCAGCGCGTAAATCTCCTGGAAATCCTCTACCCACTGCTTCAGCGAGAATGTGGTATATGTAGGGCTTTCCGTCACACTGCTTTCCGGATACTGGAACTGACCGCTGACACTGGGAAGATACAGAGACATAGAAGCAACCTTCTCTTCATCTGGTAAAAAAGTATCCACTCCTGTGATATCTGTCCGGTATCCTCCAAGAATCAGTATCAAAACTGCCAGAATCACCCCTGTTGATACCTTAGGCTTCAGAGCCATACGGATATCCATATTACAGAGGAAATCGAAGATCATGGAAAAGATCAGAGTGAGCACTACTGCGCCGATGACCATCCAGAAAAATTGGTTATACATGTAACCGCTGAAATACAGAGCACAGAGCAGGGAAAGAGGAAGTATCCCGCAGACCTTGATCACTGGCTCCAGCTTTTTAAATGCAATGGCTTTATGGAAGCTTTCTGAAGGACGTATCCGGTAAACCAATATGTCCGCCAGGATCACAACCAGGGCCAGAACAACTCCGTAAAGGAAATATATACACAAAGATTTCCAGGTCCAATCCACTGTTCCCCCGCTGATATAGGCAATAAGAGGGCTTAGAAAAATCCCAAAATCATAGTCCATCTCCTGTACGATTGTTTCAAAAAATCTGGCATTAAGTCTGGTAAAAGTCATATAGAGGATTGGCCCGTAAAACATCAGTGTCATAAATCCCAGCGTACCTGTAAAAAGGTTTCCTGTGAGCAGGATGGCAAGGACCGCCGCTCCATAGATTGCCAGAAAATAAATCACCGCCAGAAGGGTATGTATTACCAAAATACTCAGGGCTGTCTGGTTCACTGCACCGTAAACCAACCCTATAGCAAGAGTCAGCAGCAGGTTTAATACATAAGGGATCAGAAACAGACTGAATCCGCTTAAAAACTGTGCCATAAACAATCCTTCTCTTCTCATGGGAAGACTGTGGTAAAAATCTGTCTTCTCCTGGGAATAAAGATAAAAGAAGACCGAAAGAGCCGCCAGAGCTCCGCAGCCGGCCACTATAACCTGAACCAGAGAGCTTCTGATACATTGGATAAAAGTATTTGTCATGTTAACAGTAAAGTTTGTGGTATCGATATATTTTGCCCCATCCAATGCCGTCAGGGTACTGGCCGGCATAACTACCAGAAAGGCAAGGAAGAATAAAATCATCAGCCAGAAATTCCTCCGGATATTTCCCCCGATAGTTTTAAGTAAATAATTTCTTGATGTCATAACCTGCCACCTCCGTTTCACTGATAAATATTTCTTCCAATGTCAGAGGAATGGCCTCTGCAAAAAGAGGATTCCGCCTCTGGATCTTTCTCATGATTTCCTCCCTGTCTCCCCGGACTACCATAGTCAGCAGGGAAAGTCTTTTTTCCGATTTGACCACCTGTAATTCTTTCAGCAGTTCCTCTTCATCCTTTTCATCTGGTATCACACATTGAACCTTATGGATGTTTTCTTTCATTTCTTCAATATCTTTGGAGAGAAGCACGCCTCCTTTGTGAAGAAGTCCCACATGATCACAGATATCTTCCAGTTCTCTTAAGTTATGTGATGCAATAATCGGGGAAAAAGAGCGGTTGGCCACCTCATAGGCCAGCAGGCTCTTTGCCGCCTGACGCATCACCGGGTCCAGACCGTCAAAAGTCTCATCGCAGAAAAGATATTTTGTTCCTGCGCTGATTCCCAATATTAAAGCTGCCTGTCTTTTCATCCCTTTGGAAAAAGTACTGATTTTTCTCTTATATTCTAATCCTACCTTTTCAGTCAGGCTTTTTACTTTCTTCCTGTCATACCGTGGATAGTAGGCAGCGTAATATTCCTCCATATCTGCAATAGACGCATTTGGAAAAAAGTAGGCGGTATCCGGCAGGAAAAAAATTTCTTCCTTAACTGCAGGATTTTCAAAAACCGGCTCTCCGTCTACTGAAATCTTTCCCTCGTCCGGTTTCAGCACACCGGCCAGCATTCTGAGGAAAGTACTCTTTCCCGCTCCATTGGTCCCTGCCAAACCAAAGATGCTGTTGTCCTCTATTGTGAGAGATATGTGATCCACAGCCTGAAGAGAGCCGAATCTCTTACACAGCCCCTCTGTTTTTATCATACTTTATCCTCCTCATAAAATTCAGACGTTTTGGCAATACATCTTTCTTTTTCAATTCCCAGCTCTTTTCCTTCCTGAATAACGTCCCGCAGCTTCTGGAAAAAAACTTCCTCCTTTTTTTCTTTCAGGGTCTGATTTCCTGACACAAAATTCCCCCTGCCTTTTACAGGATAGATATATCCCTGCTGCTCCAGGATCGTATAGGCTTTCTGGATTGTATTTGGATTAATCGAAAGCTCACTGGCCAGAGTCCTGACAGATGGCATCTGGGAATCTGCCTCCAGAATACCTTTTACGATCAGCATCTGAAATCTTTCCACGATCTGTTCATAGATAGGTTTCCGATTCTGATAATCAATAACAATCAATCCGGCTCCTCCTTTCCATCAGTCATGTCTTATTTCCGCAAGCAGCGGAGTTGATAATTTCACTGCGTATCAAGTGTACTATGTGTCTTAGTACACTTGTAGTATAAAAAATCCGGACTTCTTTGTCAACAAGAAATCCGGATTGTAATACTTATTTAACACTTTCTTTCGAAAAGCCCTGATGGTATTTGTCCCAGCCTCTTTTTAGTGAAACCGGTCTTCCTTCTCTGTCCAGGAAACAGTGGCTGCTTTTTCCAAGACACCGCACCTCTCCTGTTTCCTTATCTCTGACTGTATAGGACAGCTCCAGTTTTATACCGTTATACTTTACAATTTCTGTTTCTATCTCAACAGTATCTCCAAAATGAGTCATAGTCTTATATTCACAGGACACAGAAAGCACCGGACTGATCAGTCCATCTTTTTCCATCTGGGCATAAGAGAAGCCGCATCCCTCCATAAAGTCCACCCTGGCCTCTTCAAACCACCGGATGTAATTGGAATGATGAATGATCCCCATCTGATCTGTCTCATAATACTGAGTTTTATGTTCATATTTCATAATCTGACGCCTCTTATACTCCTGCTTCCAGTTCTTTTTTATTCTTTACAGCTCCCCACATATAAAGTCCATGGAGAACTAAGGAGAGAAGCATGGACAAAGGAAGACCAGCTCCCATAAATGCGATCTGTATAACCGCTGACAAGATTACAAAAGCAAAGAGACCGTAACCGCAGTAAAGAGGAAGTTTCTGCTTTCCTGGAATAGATGCAAAAATCATGCCCATGGCTCCTGCCAAAACCATAATAAGACCCCCTATACAGGTGATCGCTACAGAAATTACCAGAATCGGAACAGAAAATTCCACTCCACTCTCTGTAAAAGAAGCTGTAACTCCTTCCAAATCCGTAATCAGTACAAATGCAGACATCAGTCCATTCATCAAGTCATAGGCACCCAAGACCAGTTCAATCATGGCTACCCATCGAAGCAATGAATTTTTTCTGGTTTTCATACTATCTTCTCCTATTTTCCGTCCTTCTTAAATCTGAGTCTCCACAAAAATATCATATATCGCCCGGATTGCCGGTTCAAAGTCCTCGTCACGGACTCCTACAATTACATTCAGCTCACTGGAGCCCTGGTCGATCATCTTAACGTTTACATTGGCATGAGCCAGAGCCGCAAAAATTCTGGCAGCTGTGCCTCTGTTGGAACGCATGCCTCTGCCCACGACTGCAATAAGAGAAAGATCTGTCTCCAGTTCCATATAATCTGGTTTCACTACCCGGTGAATTCCTGAAATTACCTGCTGCTCTTTCTGGGCAAATTCATCCTGGTGGATGAAAATTGTCATTGTATCGATCCCCGATGGAATATGCTCAAAAGCAATCCCCTGTTCTTCCAGTACCTGCAGCACTTTTCTGCCAAATCCGATTTCTGAGTTCATCATAGATTTTTCGATGTTCAGAGCACAGAAGCCCTTTTTTCCTGCAATACCGGTAATGGTATAGGGGGGCTTTTTGCAGGTATCTTCTACGATCATCGTACCTGGATCTTCCGGAGCATTGGTGTTGCGGATGTTAATAGGGATACCGGCTTTACGCACAGGGAAAATCGCATCTTCATGAAGAACCGTGGCTCCCATATAGGACAGCTCTCTCAGCTCACGGTATGTAATGGTATCGATAGGTTTCGGATTCTGGATAATCCTGGGATCTGTTACCAGAAAGCCTGACACATCTGTCCAGTTCTCATATAGATCTGCATCAACAGCTCCTGCTACAATAGAACCTGTAATATCAGATCCTCCTCTTGAGAAGGTTTTAATCGTTCCGTCTTCCTTCGCGCCATAAAATCCCGGAATTACTGCCCGCTCCAGGTCTCCCAGTCTTTTAGCCACCAGTTTTTCCGTTATTTCGCCGTCAAACTGGCCATTTCCGTCAAAACGAATCATCTCTGCCGGGTCCACAAAGGCAAATCCCAGATAAGCCGCCATAATCTTTCCATTTAAATATTCCCCTCTGGAAGCCGCATATTCCTCTCCGATCTGCTTATTGAAATTTTCTTCCAGCAAAGCAAAATCCTCCTCCAGGGATAAAGACAGTCCAAGTCCGTCTATGATCTCCTGATAACGGCTTTTGATTTCTTTTAGGATTTTTGGGAATCTCTCTTCGTCTCCGGCACTGCGGTAGCAGGCATATAATAAGTCCGTAACCTTTGTATCTTCAGAAAAACGTTTTCCAGGAGCTGAAGGCACCACATATCTTCTGCTTTCATCTCCCCGGATAATAGCTCCCACTTTCTCAAACTGTGCTGCACTGGCCAGAGAACTTCCTCCGAATTTTACAACTTTCTTCATTTCATATATCCTCCTTAGGGGCTTTCTAATCTGCTTTCCTATGACAGAATGCTTTTCCGCATTGTATAAATAATAGCTTTTTCCCTGTCAAATGTCCAGTGTTTTCTTTGGATTTTCTATATTTCTGTCCTCTTTTGCCTTTTTAGCACCGTACCTTGATGAAAAGAGGCTGTTCTGAAAATATCCTTCAAGAACAGCCTCTTTTCATATATTTTTATTTGTTTCTGCTTCCTCTGTACTTTTCCTCACAATATTTGCAGCGATAAATTTCCTTTTTAGGATCTGCCAGGATAAAAATCTGTTCCAGTTCCTGTTCAATGGAGGTAATACACCGGGGGTTTTTACACTTGATCACATTGTGGACCTCTTTAGGAAGGCTTAGTTTTTTCTTCTCTACGATTTCTCCGTCCTTGATGATATTCACCGTAATATTGTGATCGATAAATCCCAGAATATCCAGATCCAGGGTATCAATGGGGCATTCCACCTTGATGATGTCTTTTCTTCCCATTTTGTTGCTTCTGGCATTTTTAATAATTGCCACACAACAATCCAGTTTATCCAGCTCCAGATCATGATAAATGGTCATGCTCTTACCGGCTTTGATATGGTCCAGAACCACACCTTCACTTAATTGTCCTACATTTAACATAATTCTACCCCCATTCCCAGCAGACTCAGGATCAGCGCCATGCGGACATAAACCCCGTATCTTGCCTGTTTAAAATAAGCTGCTCTGGGATCTGAGTCCACCTCTATGGAAATTTCATTTACTCTTGGCAGCGGATGAAGCACCAGCATATCTGGGCCGGCAAGCTCCATTTTTGCCTTGTCCAGAATATAGAAATCCTTCATTCTCACATAATCTTCTTCGTTGAAGAATCTTTCTTTCTGCACCCTGGTCATGTATAACAGATCCAGTTTGGGGAGAGCGTCTTCCAGTCTTTCCACTTCCTGAAATTCATGACCGCTGGCCTTTAGTACATCCTCCCGGATATAATCCGGTATCTTCAGTTCTTCTGGAGAGATCAGCACAAATTTTACGCCTTCGTATCTCACCAACGCTTCAATAAGAGAATGTACGGTCCTGCCAAACTTCAGATCTCCGCAAAGACCAATGGTAATATTATCCAGCCGCCCTTTCATAGAACGAATGGTAAGTAAATCTGTCAATGTCTGAGTAGGATGCTGATGTCCTCCGTCGCCTGCATTGATCACCGGAATCTGGGATGCCATGGAGCCTACCAGAGGCGCACCCTCCTTTGGATGGCGCATGGCGCAGATGTCCGCATAACATGAAATCATCCGGAGAGTATCTGCCACACTCTCGCCTTTTGCCGCTGAACTGGAATTAGCGCTGGAAAAACCCAGGACCTTTCCTCCCAAACGAAGCATTGCCGACTCAAAGCTGAGACGTGTACGTGTACTTGGCTCATAAAACAAAGTTGCAAGAATTTTTCCGTCACATTTATGAGCGTATTTCTCCGGATTATTTTCAATATCATTGGCCAGATCTAAAACCTTGTCCAATTCCTCTACGGATAAATCCAACGGACTCATTAAGTGTCTCATAGATTACCTCCTGTATATGTTTGACTTTTTTACTATCATATACTACTTCCAGGGGTATTTCAAGAATTTTCACTTTTCATGAGACAATATTTTTTCAAAAAGCAGTCCCGTACAGAACCACAGAGGCGCATAGTCAAGTCGGATCACACCTTTATAATTCAGTGGATAACGGCTATAATCCCAGGGACATACATTATAATGTTTCAGGAGGAGTCCCGTACTGAATTCTGCCGCAAAGATTCCCGTCATATACAGGCTCCCCCGCAATATGGCAGGAATCTTTTTCAGATATCTGGATAGTGGACCTATACAGGCAGCCATACCATATATGGGAAACATCCACAAAGAAGACTGTCCCATCATTTTCCATTCCTTTCTTCCTGCTGCATGAAGGCCTGTCCAGAAGATCTCAAGGCACCAGCCTGTGGCTCCGCACCGCAGAAAATCACCTTTCATATCTTCTTCTCCTCTTTTAATGATTATAGTTTTTCTTTATTATGTCTCTGTCCCAGATGCTTCATACATGCTGAAGAGCAGAAGGTTTCAGGTTTTCTTCTAATTTCCGGAACAAAAGACTTGCGGGAGAAAATCTGTCGGTGTATCATAAGCATAATAACTTTATGAAAAAGGAAGGAAGATACAAATGTTAGATCTGACCCAGCTCAGAGATGAAATCGACCATATCGACGATCAGATCGTCAGGCTTTTTGAAGAGAGAATGGCCGTGGCGGAAAAGGTGGCCCGGTTTAAAATAGAGACAAAGAAACCTGTTTTTGATGCCAGCAGAGAGAAGGCAAAATTGGAGACCCTCAGCAGTCAGGCTTCCGGAGAGTTTAACAGCAGAGGAATTTATGAACTCTACCGGCAGATCATGTCTATCAGCAGAAAGCGCCAGTATCAGCTTATGGAGGAACATAAAGGCACATGGGATCCGCTTTTTTCCCCTGTAGATGCTCTGAAAAAAGAAGACGTCACTGTAGTGTTCCAGGGAGTAGAAGGTGCTTACAGCTATGCCGCCATGAATACTTTTTTTGGAAAAAACATCAAAAGTTTTCATGTAGATACCTGGAAAGATGCCATGGAAGCAATCAAAAACTATGACGCTGATTTTGCTGTTCTGCCTATAGAAAATTCTACTGCAGGCATTGTCCAGGACAATTATGACCTGCTGACCAAGTATGACCATGTAATCGTAGGGGAACAGATCATCCCCTGTCAGCATGCTCTGGTAGGTCTTCCTGGAACTTCCATGGAAGAAATTACAGATGTCTATTCCCATCCTCAGGCCCTTATGCAATGCAGAGTCTTCCTGGAGTCTCACAAAGAGTGGGTAACTCATGAATTTGGAAACACAGCTGCTGCAGCCAAGAAAATCGCAGAAGAAGGAGACCATACCCAGGCAGCTATCTCCAGTCCCTATGCTGCTGAATTTTTCGGTCTTTCCGTGCTGAAAGAGAATATATATACTAACGCTGGAAACTCTACCAGATTTATTATTGTTACCAGAGATAAAATCTATTGCCGAAATGCAGGTAAAATCAGTGTCAGCTATGAACTGCCCCATGAAAGCGGAAGTCTTTACAACAGCTTGTCTCATTTCATCTATAATGGACTGAATATGACCAAGATTGAATCCCGGCCTATTCATGGGCGCAACTGGGAATACCGCTTTTTTGTGGATTTTGAGGGGAATTTAAGTGACAGTGCTGTAAAGAATGCCCTCCGGGGTCTGGAGGCTGAAACTCAGAATTTCCGTATCCACGGCAATTATTAGAAAGGAATCAGAAGGATGTTTAATATTGACGAATGTATCTTATACCGAAATTTTCAGCAGGGAGATATCCTGGAAGACATGTCCAGAGCCTTGGAAATCTGCTGTCTTGAGCCAGAAGAGCCTGGCAAGTCCAAATCTTTGTTTTACAGCTGCATGAACCGGCTGGTAGAAATGGCCAGCACCTATGGTTTTACGGGAAATCTGTGGCACAGCTATCTTACCTATCTCCTTGCCAATCATGAAAATGCTTTCAGTACTGCCTGTGAGATCACCGGCCCAGTGGAAGGCACCATTAACCAGCTTGCTCTCCATGATTTTGAGATTTTCAAGGACCTTTTTAACCTGGATTTTTCAGCTTTTGAAAATTTTTACGGCTCATCCTCCTGCTGCCATCTGATCAATGAATATGAAAATGACAGCCATGGGAGCAAACAGTTTAATGAACGGATCAGCAGCCGTCTGAACACTTTAAGCAATCTTTTGGCCGCTTCCAACTCTCCGGAAAAATTCATGAAACATATGGTAGACTTTTACAAAGATTACGGTGTAGGAAAACTTGGTCTCCACAAAGCCTTTCGTCTGGAACACGGCCCCAATGACCAGCGGGTAAAAATCGTTCCCATTACTAAGATTGCCCATGTGCATCTGGATGACCTGGTGGGTTACGAAATTGCCAAGAAAAAACTGATTGACAATACAGAGGCCTTCTTAAATGGAAAGCCGGCCAATAACTGTCTTCTTTTTGGAGATGCAGGAACTGGAAAGTCCTCATGTATCAAAGCAATCCTTAATCAGTATTATGACAGAGGCCTGCGTATTATTGAAGTATACAAACACCAATTCAAGGACCTGAATGATGTGATCGCCCAGATTAAAAACCGGAATTACAAATTTATTATCTACATGGATGACCTGTCCTTTGAGGATTTTGAAATCGAATATAAATATCTGAAAGCTGTAATTGAAGGAGGTCTGGAACGAAAACCAGATAATATCCTAATCTATGCTACCTCCAACCGCCGGCATCTGGTCCGGGAAAAATTCAGCGACAAGGCTGACCGGGATGATGACCTTCATACAAATGATACTGTGCAGGAAAAACTCTCCCTGGTTTATCGTTTCGGCGTAACCATCTACTTTGGTTCACCCAGTAAGAAAGAGTTCCAGCAGATTGTACTGACCCTGGCCCAAAAGCATGGTCTGCATATGGACCAGGAGGAACTTTTCCAGCAGGCCAATGCCTGGGAACTGCGCCATGGCGGCCTGTCCGGAAGAACTGCCCAGCAGTTTATTGATTATCTTTTAGGTCAACAGGCATAAAAGATTCTGCAGGGGAGTCTAAGGGCTCCTATAGAATAAAAAAAGCGTACCCCTTCTTCCTGGAATAGGAATTAAGGGATACGCTTTTTTTATGTGATAAGCAGAACGATAAGCCGGGTTATGTCGTGAATAATCATCTATCCAGTCCTGCCGTCGCCGGCAGGCTCAAGCGACCCACCTGAAAACGTGACGGGCAGCCACATTGTTTTCTATTCGGTCTTGCTTCGGATGGGGTTTACATATGCCCTTCCTGTTACCAGGAAAGCGGTAGTCTCTTACACTGCCCTTCCACCCTTACCGGATTTCTCCGGCGGTACATTTCTGTTGCACTGTCCTTGGAGTCACCTCCACCAGACGTTATCTGGCATCCTGCCCTGTGAAGCCCGGACTTTCCTCACCTGACCCCTTTCGGTACTGTCAGCCGCGATTATTTATTCTACTTATCACATGAGGTTCAGTATATCATATCCTTGCAGAAAAAGTAAATCCTTTTTTATTCTACATTTCTGCTTCCATATGCTTTTTCTCTGCTTATGCCAGATCTTCCGGCATTTTTGGAAGTCCTGCGAAGCCAGTTTCCAGGTCTTCATCTGTAGGAATATAGTCTGTCATCTTTCCGTCATTAAAGCTTTCGTAAGCATACATATCAAAGTATCCGGTACCGGTCAGCCCAAAGACAATGGTCTTTTCCTCCCCGGTTTCTTTACATTTCTTTGCCTCATCCATGGCAACTTTAATGGCATGAGCACTCTCAGGGGCCGGAAGGATGCCTTCTACCCTTGCAAACTCCTCGGCAGCAGCAAATACAGAAGTCTGCTCTACAGACCTTGCTTCCATCAGTCCGTCATGGTAAAGCTGTGACAGAATAGAACTCATTCCATGATAGCGGAGACCACCTGCATGATTTGCAGAAGGAATAAAGTTACTGCCCAGGGTATACATCTTCTGAAGAGGCGTTACCATACCTGTATCGCAGAAGTCATAGGCAAACTTTCCTCTGGTAAAACTTGGGCAGGAAGCAGGCTCTACTGCAATAATCTGATAATCTCTTTCTCCTTTGATTTTTTCTCCCATAAATGGTGAGATCAATCCTCCCAGATTAGAACCGCCTCCGGCACAGCCGATGATCATATCCGGAACAATTCCATATTTATCCAGGGCAGTTTTTGTTTCAAGGCCAATAACCGTCTGATGAAGAAGTACCTGGTTCAGTACGCTTCCCAGTACATAGCGGTAACCTTCTTGATGAGTGGCTTTCTCTACTGCTTCAGAAATAGCGCAGCCAAGGCTTCCAGAAGTTCCCGGATGTTCTTTCAGAATCTTTCTTCCAATTTCTGTTGTTTCAGAAGGAGAAGGTGTCACGGAAGCGCCGTATGTCCTCATAACTTCTCTTCTGAATGGCTTCTGTTCATAAGAGCACTTCACCATATATACCTGGCAGTCAAGGTCAAGGTAAGCGCAGGCCATGGAAAGAGCTGTTCCCCACTGTCCGGCTCCTGTCTCCGTAGTTACACCTTTTAACCCCTGTTTCTTAGCATAATAAGCCTGAGCAATTGCAGAGTTTAATTTATGGCTTCCGCTGGTATTATTCCCCTCAAACTTATAGTAGATTTTCGCCGGCGTATCCAGTTTCTTCTCCAGACAGTAGGCTCTTACAAGAGGTGAGGGACGGTACATTTTATAAAAGTCCTGGATTTCCTGAGGAATATCAATGTAAGCAGTTGTATTGTCAAGTTCCTGCTCTACCAGTTCTTTACAGAAGACCTGTCCCAGCTCTTCTGCCGTCATAGGTTTCATAGTGGCCGGATTCAGCAGAGGCGCAGGTTTATTTTTCATATCCGCTCTGAGATTATACCACTGTTTTGGCATCTCGCTTTCTTCAAGATAGATTTTATAAGGGATCTCTTTGTTTCTTGCCATTGTCTATTCTCCTTTCACTTGTTTGCTTCTTGTCAGCGGAAGTCCGTATTTCGGCAGGCATCTATACAAAAGAAAAACTCCTGCCCAGGAAACAATTTCTGTTCCTTGGGACAAGAGTTTAAATCCTGCGGTGCCACCCAAATTGATATTTACATATCCGCTTAATGCATACTTCATATGCTGGGTTTCGTAACGGAGTTTCCTCTCCGGCTCACATACTGTAATTTCTGCTTGCCCTCAGAAGCCCATTCCTCTCTGACGCTGATACTGCATTTCCACCCCCTGCAGTTCTCTGTATTCAGACTATTCTCAGAAAGTACTCACTCTTCTTCAACGGTTTAACATGATAAATACTTTATAACATATCCTTTCTCGGTATGTCAACCTATTTCTTCTCTAAAATTCATTAGTCACTCTGGGGAGTGAAAACTTTAATCCTATAGGATTTTTGGAAAGTACCTGAAGGCTCCACTTTCAGTATACCCGGTTTTTCTGAAATTTCAGCGGCAAATCCATGATCATCGCACCTTCCCATCCAAGGCTCCAGACAGACAAAAGGAGCCCCTGGAACGGACCAGATGCCAAAATGGGTAAATCCCTCACATTCCAGAGAAAGATAGGGCTTTCCATCCGGATAGCCGATTGCCGCCCACTGCACCTGTCCCTTGTCAAAGATCAAAGCATCCCGGTCAAACATATTCTCTGTAATTCTGCAGCCATCATATTCTCCATATTTTTCCAGGGAAAGCTTATAGCAATGGGAGGAGTCTGCTGTACCTTCTCCAGGGCAGATAAGCTTGTATTCCAGCTCTTTATTGCCCTTAAACAGCAGCTTGTAATCCGTCTGAACTGTTTCCTCCAGAACCGGCACACGAAAAGCCGGATGACCTCCTATAGTAAAAAACATGGTTTCCTGATCCCGGTTTTTTACTTCCCACTTTACCTGCAGTTCTCTATCCGAAAGACTGTAGGTAATACGGAGTTCAAAGGAAAAGGGGAAATATTCTTTAGTCTTTTCTGTATCCTGCAGAGAAAAGACCAGCTCATTCTCCTTTTCCTCTATACAGGAAAATTCCATATCCCTTGCAAATCCATGCTGCTTTGTAGAAAATTTCTTTTCCTTCCAGATATAAAAATCTCCGCTGTGTCTCCCTACATTAGGGAAAAGTATCGGGGAGCGTCTTCCCCAGTATTTAGGGTCTCCCTGCCAGAGAACTTCTTTCTCTGTCTCCTTGTCATAAATACTCTGAAGCTCAGCTCCATGAGAAGATACTTCCACTTTTAAATATGGGTTTTCTATACGATACATTTGTATTCCCTTCTTTCAATAAATTTCTTGAATAAGGCTCTGGATAAATTCTTCCTGGAGATCCAGGTCAAACAAAATCTGAAGGAGTCCAAAGCGATTCCTCAAATCCTTTGCATAATAGATTCCTCTGGCAAATACTTCCTCTGAAACATTGATCTGATTCGGATAATAAGGCGCCTCCATCGATTTCAGGATTTCTATGATTTCTTCTGCTTTTGGAAGTTCATTTACCACTTTGAAGATTTCTTCTATATGCTCTTGAAAAACTGTTCTTCTTCTGAGAACCTCTCCGTCAGAATTTTTTCCGATTTTTTTCTCCAACTCCAAGACGCCGGGAGCTGCCGGTCCGTAAGCTTCTTTGATTTTCTCAGTCCACAGCTCCTGGTCAAAGGAAGGCTCCTCCAGAGGAAACAGAATCTCTCTCTTTTCTTTCAGCATTTCATAAAGGCGGATAGCCACTACCGTGCCAATCCCCACCTTTGTGCCGTGAAGTGGATCTGGCTGCTGGTCTAAAAGAAACATCATCTCCCAGTAATGAGACATATGATGTTCACTTCCAGAGGCAGGCCTGGAATTTCCGATATAGCTCATGGCAATACCGCTCAGCACCAGTCCCTCCATAATAGCCCCAATAGCTTCCTTGTCTCTGTGAGCTGCCTTTTCCGCATTCTCAGCTACTTTTTTAATAGATTCCCGGACCAGTTCCATAATCTCCGGACAAATATATTCTCCATTTACGATATGAGCCAGCTGCCAGTCTGTAAGGCAGACATATTTGCCCAGAATGTCTCCAGCTCCAGCTGCTATCATATGAAGAGGAGCTTGGGAAATAATATCCAGGTCTCCAATGATCACTCTGGCCGGTCTGGCCTCATAGGTTGTCTTTAAATGACGGATGATCAGCGGAGAAACATTAGATGCATATCCATCCATAGAAGGAGCAGTTCCCACAATATAATAATCCATTTTCATCTTGTAGCTGACGTAACGGCACAGGTCGTTGATCGTTCCGCTTCCCACTGCAATGATCAAATCACAGTCATTGGGAACCCTGGTAAAAAGGTAAATCAGTGCATCCTCATCAGGCACCAGCTCTTCGTCCTGATAGACAACCTTTTCAAAAGCATATCCCGCCTTCTCAAGTTCTTCATAAACCATCAGGCCCGCTGCCTGCTCTGTATGGAGATCGCTGACCACACACAGTTTCTGATACTTATGTTTGCCCAAAACCTGGGGAAGACGTTTTATCGCACCATCCTCAATAATGATCTCCTCAATATCGCAGACATGATTTTTTCCGCAGCTGCAGTGTTTTTCTTTTTGTAAATATTCTTTCCAATCCATTTTTCACCATAACCTCTCTTGTACAGGCTGGTCCACAGATGACCATTTCAGGCCCTGCCACCTTTATTTCTGCTATAACTATAACACGGTATTTATCTATGTCAAAGAGAGATTTAAAATATTAACTAATCATATTATTAATATTTTAATTTATTAGTATGTTTCCCCTTGATTTTTGGCTGTTATTTCTCCATTTGGACAACGGTTTCCCCAGGAATCAATTAATTTTCCATCTCTGTAGACACAGATAATCTCACAATGGTTCGCACACTTGCCACAGGTGATTTCTCTTGTTTTAAATTCCATGTCTGCCACATGAAAATCAAAAGCTCCCTCTTGTCTGGATTCCTTTGCCAGAATTGCAATACCGAAAGCTCCCATGAGATGACCTTTTTCATCTACCAGTACAGGCATCCCCAGCTCTTCTTCAAACATTTTTACAACGCCTTCATTTTTGCTGACGCCGCCTTGGAACACTACAGGGGAAATAATTTTCTTTCCTTTTGCCACATTGTTCAGATAATTGCCAGCTACGGCTTTACATAGTCCCGCTATGATCTCTTCTCTGGGATATCCAACCTGGAGTTTATGGACCAGGTCAGATTCTGCAAAAACTGTACATCTGGCCGCCACCGGCGCTGCTCTTTTGGCTGACAAGGCAATCCTGCCGAAATCTTCCACTTCCACTCCAAGTCTGTGAGCCTGGCTGGAAAGAAAAGCTCCTGTTCCTGCGGCGCAGAGAGTATTCATAGCATAGTCTACTGCTACACCATTCTCCACACAAATGATCTTAGAATCCTGTCCGCCGATTTCCAAAATCGTACGCACATCCGGATGAATGGAAGTCGTTCCCACTGCATGGGCAGTAATCTCATTTTTCACCACCTGGGCCCCGATCATGCTTCCCACTAATTTTCTGGCACTGCCTGTTGTACCAGAAGCCACGATCTCATACTGCTCCCCGTCAAAATTTTTCTGCAGTTCAGTCAGTACTTTTTTTGTTGCTTCCGTAGGGTTTCCCTCTGTCCACAGATAACATTCCGCCAGAAAGTCTTTATTTTCATTAATGATCACACCTTTTGTGGAGATAGAACCTATATCAATTCCCAAATATGCTTTCTTCTTCATCGCAGTACTTTCTTCTTCCTTTCTAACATATCGTAAAATGCCTCCAGTCTCGTATCAAGGCCCGTATCGCTGTTCTGTGTATCATAACTCAGGTATAAAACCGGGATATGATAATCCCTGCTTATGTTCTGCAGCACAGGAACTGCATCAATCTCCGGCGTGCATCCGAAAGATTTCACATGAACAATTCCATCAAATCCCTGTCTGGCATAGTCTAAAGCAGAATTTACCGTCCAGGTAGTGGTAGGACCCATATTAAATTTTACATACTCCCGGATTTTGGGACGCAGAGCCCTTTCCTTTGCTCTGAAATGACAGTTTGTCACGCTCATGTATCGATACACCGCCGCTCCAAGGCCGCTCAATTTATCCTGAAGGTGATGATTGGCGTGGGCATCCATTACTGTAAAATATTCTCCCACTATGCCAATCCGAATAGGCCTTTCCGGCATCCGGATTTCCAGACGGCTCATTTCTGATTTTGCTTTTTGATAGCCATTTCTGATCTCTTCTTTCGTCTCTGCTATCTGCATATCCAGATAAAACTGGTCCATGACCTTCCGGAAACTGCCTTTCTCTGCCTCATATCCTGCATTCTTATAATAAAAGGCCTCCAGCTCGTCCATATATTCTGCCATCTTAATTCCATCCAGGACTCCGGACACAAATTTTGCAGGTTTCAGACGGGGATTTAGCTCCTTTGCAAGCTTCAGCCATTCTTTTTTCTTTCCCCCCATGTATTCGGCAAGGTTAATAAATTCAAAGTGATACCCTAGTTCCTTCAGGATTTCTTTTTGAAGCTCTCCGTAATAATCAAGTCTGCAAAGGCCTCCTGTCTCCACAACAACATCTGCTCCTGCCTCCAGTGCCTCGATCAGACTGCCCAGAGTATGTTTAAATGGCGCACAGGCATAATCTGGGCTGTACTTGCTTCCCAGCTCCACTGTGGCTCTGGTAGCTGGCGGAAGCTGAATATAGCACAATCCCAGAGCCTGCTCTGCAATATAGCGTATCGCATAATCATAATGATGAAACCGTGGAAAAGCAATCTTTTTTCTGTCGTCAAAATTAATTTCCATAGCCTCCTGCTTTCTGATATTGAATAATATCTATAAAACTTTCAATTCGTGTTTCTACACCCGCCGTCCCCTCCTGGGCGTCCAAAGTAAGCTGGAGGACCGGAATGCCATTAATTTTTCTTATGAGCATGTCATTAACCAGCGCATCCGGCCCGCAGGGATATGCGCTGATCAGCACAATGCCGTCAACCTTATCTTTCAGCAGCATGATCGCACCAGTCATTTCTCTGTTAATGATCCAGGGCATTACCTTTGAAAAATGGTAACTTCTCTTTAAAGCGTTTTCTCTGTTTACGTAATCCGTATATAAAACTTCATGTCCCATTCTTTTCAGGATTTCTGCAATCTCACCGCCCATATATCCATCATGTAACACATAAGGATGACCGGCCAACAGAATTTTTGTCTTTGTTCCTTCTAAGATTTTTCCTTGTTTCTTTTCCTGAGACTTAAACCAGCTCTCCTGCTCCTTTTTTGCCAGGTTATATGCCTTTTTCACTTCTTTTTTGGTTTTGCCCAGACAAAGTCCCAGCTCCATATAAACCTTTTCTTCCTTTGTGTGGTCATACCAGTCATAGCTAACTGTTAAAATCTGCAGCTGTGTTCCCTTGAAGATATTTTCCACCAGATCCGGCAGAGACTGATATCGCGTACACATCCGTTCTTTTGACTCAAATCCTCCCATACGGGGCACAAATACTGCATCACATTTTCCGATCAGCTCTTTTACATGTCCCAGATATACTTTAAAAGGAAGGCAGGTTTCATCAATGGCAAGCTGGATTCCTTCGTCCAGTATCTGCCTGTCACTTTTTCCGCTGACTACACTTTGGTATCCCAAGTTTTCAAAAAAGGATTTCCACAATATCCCATCCCGGTATATCATTAATCCTCTGGGGATTCCAATTTTTTGAATCGCCATATCTCTTTCCTCTCTTCTGCAATGGAATAATTAGTAAACAAACCGGTTCGCCCAATAAGAACGAACCGGAAAATTATAATTATTATACCACTGGATTTTTGTTATGCAAAGAAAAATTTCATATACAGACATAAGTCGATAAATTTTACTGTTCCTATCTACAGCTGCCGGGGATAGGATGTGCTTCCTCTGAGAATCAGTCGAGGTTCATATTCAATGTGATAAATCATTCCCTGTTCTCTTTTATCCTGTTTCTGACGTTGTTCTTCTATTTTTCTCAGTAGGATTTCACAGGCATTTTCTCCTTTTTTAGAAGTAAAATGTTCCACTGTTGTCAGGTCAATCCCTCTGAGTCCTGAAAACAACAGATTATCGCATCCTAATACCGAAATATCTTCCGGTATGCGGTAATGCTTGTCCAGCAGTGCATCCCGGATACCAAGGGCAACCATATCATTGGTCCCTGCTGCCGCTGTAATATCGGGGACTTCCATAACAAGAGCAGAGGCCAGCTCATAACCAGTCTTATACTCCATATCCATTTCCTGAAACATAACATCCATTTCTTCTGGAAGACTTTTTACATAAACGCTGTCCCCATACCCCGCTTCTTCAAAAGCCTGACAAAATCCGCGAACCCGGGCCCTCCTGGCTGACTGTCTCTGAGTAAGAGGAGTGGAAAGAAAAGCCACCTTTCTATGACCAAGCTCCAGCAGATGTTCTGCCAGAATCCTTCCCATTCTCTCACTATTCAGTTCTACCATGTCCATCCCCTTTACTGCATCTTTTTCGCCAATAAGTATTACAGGTATTTTTTTTGAAATCACCTGGATCAACTCTGGAAAACTAGGCGTAAAGGTAAAGATAATCCCTGAAGGATTCAGCTTCTCAATTTTTCTCAGATATTTTTCCTCAGTCTGATAATCTCTTCCTGTATTGCACAGAAAAACATCATATCGGTTTTTCTTGGCTGTCTTCTCGATTCCCTGAAGGAGGGAAAAATAATAGGGATTTGTCAGATTAGGACACATTACGAAAACAGTTCCACTCATCTGGATCCTGTGTTTATTCTGTTTTTTCTCATTTGAATATCCCAGTTCTCTGGCAGCCTCTTCTACTTTCAAAATGGTCTCTCTGGAAAAAGATACATTGTATTTTTTATTCAGGATCATGGATACTGTAGGCTGTGAAACTCCAGCTCTTCTGGCTACATCTGTAGATGTTACTTTTTTTCGGTTCATGGGGTATACCTCAATACATTTTTAAAATATTGTAGCATTGAACTTCTCTTCCCACAAGCCCTTCTCCTGTCAGTCACTGTTCTTATTGTGACAGTTCCTCTCATAACTGAACTCTTATATCTTACTTATACTCTGAAGAATAATAGGGAACGCACAGATATGACCCTGCATAGATCGTGTCTTCGTCCAGATGATTGATCCGGCGTACTTCCTGAATATAGTCATTTAAATCTTCGTACTCGCTGGAGGCATACTCCTGGGCTATATCCCAGAGACTGCTTCCAGGCTCTATCTGAACGCTTGTATAATATTTATAGCGGCAGGATTCCTGGGTTCCTGCCTCAGCGGTGCTGACCATAGTAAAGCTTACAGCGAAAGCCGTAAAAACTGCAAAGCATAACAAAGCTGCCAAAGATAATCTTTTCTGTTTTCTTCTTCTTTTCATTTATATACCTCCTGAAGCTTACACGAACACTCATTCGCAAACATACGTTCTTTTTTCTTGAGACCATCATAATACAAGAACAAATGTTTGTCAACAGTTTTTTCGAACAAACTTTCGGAATATCTGTTTGCATTTATCAGGATTTTATGTTATGATTATTTAAATTAATCGGAGGTATATCTGTTATGTCCTATGGAAAGATCAGTAAGAAACAATCTGAAATTTTAGAATATATAAAAAATGAAATCCTGAACCGTGGTTTTCCTCCCTCTGTCCGGGAAATATGTGAAGCTGTAAATTTAAAATCCACATCTTCCGTACACTCCCATCTGGAAACTCTGGAGAAAAACGGTTATATCCGCAGGGACCCTACAAAGCCCCGGGCTATAGAGATCGTAGATGATAATTTCAATCTGGTGAGACGTGAAACCGTCAATGTTCCTATTATCGGCAAAGTGGCTGCCGGCCAGCCTCTTCTGGCAGTGGAAAATGTAGAGGGATATTTCCCTATTCCTTCAGAGTATATGCCTAATAACAAAACCTTTATGCTGGTAGTCCAGGGGGACAGCATGGTCAATGCCGGCATTTTCAACGGCGACTATGTTGTTGTAGAACAACAGCCTACTGCGGAAAACGGTCAGAAAGTAGTTGCTCTGGTAGATGATTCTGCCACTGTAAAGACTTTTTATAAAGAAGACGGATACATCCGCCTTCAGCCGGAAAACGATGCTATGGAGCCGATTATCGTAGAGCCAGACCAGACTTTCCAGATCCTGGGAAGAGTCATTGGCGTTTTCCGTTTTATGCGCTGAAGTCTCCTCTATCACAAAAGACCGCAGAGAGCTCTGAAAAGTCATGAAACTTTCAAAAGCTTTCTGCGGTCTTTGTTCTCACATTTCTGTTATCTATTCTTTATCAAAGCTTTCCCGCTCTACCAGAATGCCGTCTCTCCAGATACGCTCCAGGTCATAGAACAGACGGTTTTCCTCATCAAAGATATGGATGACCACATCTCTGTAATCTAACAGGATCCAGTTTGCGGTCTGGTAACCTTCCATCTGTTTTGGCTCTACTCCGGCTCTTCCCAAAGTTTCACTGACGCTGTCCGCCATAGCCTGTACCTGATTCCGGTTGCTTCCGCTGGCGATAATGAAATAATCCGCCAGTGTGGAAACTTTTTCAATATCAATGATCTTAATGTCCTGTGCTTTTTTATCTTCCATAGCCTCACAGGCAAGACGCACCATTTCTCTACTTTCCATTTTTTTCCTTTCTCTGTTTTCTTTCCAGGTGAAGAGTTTCATAATAGTCAAAAGCCTTCTGTGTCATAGGGTCCAGGACTTTACTCCCTTTTCCCAGATAAGAGAGGCTGTCTTTCAGAATGTAATACATGCCTTCATCCAGATCTTCAAAAGCCACTCTCCGTATCCAGGGCAGTCTGGGAGCCTTATTTCTTCCAGGTTCAATATAATCTGCAATATATACAATTTTCTCAAGGTCGCTCATGGCTTCTTTTCCTGTAGTATGCCAGCGGATTGCGGACAGGATTTCCTCATCTTCAACCTGATATTTTTTCTCTGCAATATAAGCCCCCAGCTTTGCATGGAGAAGAAAAGGATTAGCCTGTTCTACAGATGAAATCCGTATATTCTGTTTTCTGCAGATCTTCAGCTTCTTTTTGTTGGGAATGCATTTGGCACAGTCATGGAGAAGTCCTGCCATCTGGGCCTGCTCCATATCATACTCATGGGCCATGGCCAGTGCCGCTGCAGTATACATCACTCCAAGAGTATGCCGATATCTGTCTTTGTCCAGATATTTTTTCAATTTTTTCTCGTATTCTGCAAAATTATACTTCATCTTCATCACAACCCTTATAAATATTATTCTTCTGTATATAATCGATTACCTGATCCGGTACATAATAAGCCAGACTTCTTCCCTTTTCAATCCAGGAACGTATCATCTCGGAAGAAATATCAATATTTAAGGATTCCAGCTTCTGAATATTTCCCTGATATTTATCCTCTAGCTCCCCTATGACTCTGTCAAGCTTTTCATCACTGGTATGGTTTCTGGTTCCCACCAGAATCGTGCAGGCTCTCAAAATCCTTTCCGGCTCTCTCCACTCATCAAAGGTATAAAGAGAGTCCGCTCCGAGAATAAAATAATACTCTGTATCTGGATTCTGATCTTTCAGCCGCTCCAGTGTCCGATAGGTATAAGTATATCCTTCCCTGTGCATTTCCTCCAGAGACAGAGAAAAATGAGGATTGGAGGCAATGGCCAAGCGGACCATGTCCACCCTCTGACGGTCTGTAGCCCGGTTCTCTCTGACCTTCTTATGTGGAGGATTCCCAGCCGGCATGAATAAAATCCTGTCCAGATGAAACTGGTGATACGCAGTCTCCCCCAGGATCAGATGTCCGATATGGATAGGATCAAAGGTTCCTCCCATGATTCCTATGCGCTTCTTCTTTTCACTCATGACTGCTCCTCTTTCTTCATCTCTCCGGCAGACAGCCGAAATTCCTGTATTGAAACTCCCTGCAAAAATCAGGGAAGAAGTATTTTTTTCTTATCTTCTTTTCCTTCTCTGTAAAGAACAATTTTCTTCCCGATAACCTGAACTACCTGAGAATGGGTTCTTTCTGCCAGCATGTCTGCCAGACTTCTTGGGTCATCCAAGCAGTTCTGGAGCACGCTGATCTTAATCAGTTCTCTTGCAGTCAGCGCCTCCTCCACGGCCTTGGTCAGTTCCGGGGTAAGGCTGGATTTCCCAATCTGAATAATGGGGTCCATTTTCATTGCAAGACTCTTTAAATAAGCTCTCTGTTTGCTTGTCATAGTCTACTCCTATTTATAATAATCGAAATCGAATCCGTACATCCGTACCGTATCCCCCTCCTGGATACCTGCTTTTTCCAGGTCCTCCAAAATTCCGGAATCCTTCAAAAATTTCTGGAAAAACAGGAAGCCCTTTTCGGAATCCAGGTTAGTATAGCCCAGCATTTTCTCAATCTTGGGACCTTCTACAATAAAGATATGCTCGTCTTCTTCCGACTGCTCCACAGTATAAGGAAGGTTCTCACGGATCATCATATCCTCCGGGAAAAATTCCTGTTCAAAGACAACTGGCTCTTTGTCTATAGAGTCCAAAAGCTGTTTTACATAATAGAGCAGTTCTTTCAGCCCTTTTCCGCTTACTGCAGAAATTCCAAAAACCCGGATGCCCTGAGGCTCAAACTCCTGACGCAGCTTCTCTACCGGGTCTTCATCTCCCGAATAGATTGCGTCAATCTTATTGGCTGCTATGACCTGTGGTTTCTTCATCATCTCCGGATCGTAGGCTTCCAGTTCTTTATTTATCTTGTATATATCTTCCACCGGATCACGGCCTTCCGTAGACGCCGCATCCACCAGATGGATCAGCACTCTTGTTCTCTCAATGTGCCGCAGGAACTGGTGGCCCAGGCCTACTCCCTGGGAAGCGCCTTCAATAAGTCCCGGAATATCTGCAATGACAAATCCCTGGCATCCCTCAAAATCCACTACACCCAAGTGAGGATTTATGGTAGTGAAGTGATAATTGGCAATCTGCGGTCTTGCATTGCTGACCCGGGAAAGAAGGGTGGATTTTCCCACATTAGGGAATCCCAGCAGTCCCACGTCTGCGATCACTTTCAGCTCTAACTGTACCTCCAGCTCCTGGGCAGCCTGTCCCGGCTGAGCGTATTTTGGCACCTGCATGGTAGACGTTGCATAATGCTGGTTTCCATTTCCACCTCTGCCGCCTTTTAAGACTACCTGCCGGGTATTCTCTCCTGACATATCAGCAATCACCTTACCGCTGGCAGCATCCTTGATCACAGTTCCCTCCGGAACCTTCAGGACAATATCTTTTCCATCCGCCCCGTGGCATTTTCTTTTGCCTCCCGGCTCTCCGTCTCCTGCGGCATATTTTCTTTTATGACGGTAATCGCTCAGGGCGTTTAATCCTTTATCCACTTCAAAAATAACATCGCCGCCTTTTCCGCCGTCTCCGCCGTCAGGACCGCCGCTGGGGACAAAAAGCTCCCTCCTGAAGCTTACATGTCCGTCGCCGCCCTTACCTGAGCGGATATAGATTTTCGCTCTGTCTGCAAACATAATATCCTCCGTCTGATCTTTCATATGAAAAAAAGTGGCTCCAAACCATAATGATTTGAAGCCGCCCTGTTATCGTAATTACTCTGCAGTAGTTACTGGAACTACAGAAACCTGTTTTTTGTCTCTGCCTTTTCTCTCGAAACGTACTACACCGTCCACTAATGCAAACAAAGTGTCGTCTCCGCCTCTGCCTACATTTACGCCTGGATGGATTTTTGTTCCACGCTGTCTGTAAAGGATGTTTCCAGCTTTTACAAACTGTCCGTCAGCTCTCTTGGCGCCCAGTCTCTTGGACTCGGAATCACGTCCGTTCTTTGTAGAACCAACTCCCTTTTTATGAGCAAATAACTGAAGGTTCATCTTTAACATGTCTTACACCTCCTCGAATATGACATCCAAATAATCCATATATTCTTCTTCTATCCCCTGTAAACCGAGGATAAGGGAATCCAGCAGAAGTTTTGATCTTCCGGAGTATCCAGGCTTCATCTTGAGATACAGACCTCCTTCTTTTTCGTCCACATCAACGGAAAATCTGTCTTCTGTAAACTGTTCGATGGAATTAACTGTATTCTGAGCCAGGACCGATACGGCTGCACATACAATATCACTGCCGTTATCTGCATAACCTGCATGTCCCTGTATGGAGACTCCCGTAATCTCTCCTTCTGAATTCTGATAAATCGTTACTTTAATCATAGGGATTAAGCATTGATCTTTTCGATTTTTACTTTAGTAAACTGCTGTCTGTGACCGTTTTTCTTGTGGTATCCGGTTTTTCTCTTATACTTGTAAACGATAACTTTCTTTGCCTTACCGTTTTCAACTACAGATGCAGTTACTGTTGCGTTGGCAACATCTTCACCAACTTTTAAACCGTCATTGCTTACAGCAAGTACCTGGTCAAAGGTAACCGTTTCACCAGCTTCTGCTCCAAGCTTCTCTACTCTGATAACATCGCCTTCGGCTACTTTGTACTGTTTACCACCTGTTGCAATAATTGCGTACATATGGCACCTCCTATTATCATTACTCGCCAAATATGGTGGTCCGCTATGGACACTTCGACCTCTTTGTGCGGCATACGCTAGTATATTACCATCATTCCTTCGTTCCGTCAATACATAAATTTCATTTTTTTATCGGCTGAAATTACTTAAAATCATTTGGATAAGATATCCGTTCTGGTAGAAGAAAATATTGTCGCCTCCGTTTATTACCATATCAAAAATTCCCCAGAAAAACAAAGCCGAACCTATAAGTATAGGGATTACTGTCAGAACGACCAGCAGCACCAATATTTTATTAGAGGTAAAATACCGCTGTTCCTTTCCCGGCACACCCCGGCGGAGCAGATAGGACGCTGTGTAAAAGCAGAATGGCGCCACACAGCCCATGGCAATATAAATTCCCAGGAAATACAGGGGCAGGCCATTTTCCATTAGAGACTGAGTTACTGCCTGGGTTTCTGCGCTTCCCTCTGCAAGCCCTGTCAGACCTGACAACAGGGTAGGGAAAAAGTTATTCACAAAGTGAAACAGAGCCGGATAAATCATGTTTTCCGTCTCCACCATCAGATAGGTAAGGGCGGCTCCCAAAAGAGCCGTAGGCAGAAACCGCCACAGGTTTCCATGAAAAAGTCCAAAGAGCAGCCCCATAAGCCCCACCAGGACCCACTTTCTGGATATCCTGGACTGGAAGCTTTTCAGGATAAACCCTCTGTGAAGGGCTTCCTCACAGACTGCGGGCATGACACAGCTTATAAATACAGAAACTGCCAGAGGCACTGTAGCCATAAAGTTATTTAAGCTGCTGCTGACGGAAAATATCTCATTTGGAAAAAAGTAGGCCACGATCATTGAAAGAGGGATTACCCCACTGTAAGAGCCGATCCAGCAGAACAGCACTGCAAAAATCTTCTGCCATTCTGGCCTTTTTACCGGGAAAACTTCTTTTACAGGTACTTTCAGAAGCTTTGCCCCTCCCAGGGACAGAGCCAAAAGATAAAGTTCTGTCAGGGCCAGTCCATACATTCCCCATTTTCTCTGTGCCCAGGCAATAATGGTAAAAAAGGAAATCATTACCACTGCAAAAAGCAGGATTCCATGAACCGGCTTCAGTTTATTCTCTTTTGGATTTTCTTCTTTATCCTGGCAATTCAACTGCTTTTCCATCTAATACCGCCTCTTTTAATTCATTATCTACATACCACTCTTTCAGGGAAAAGAAAGGGCGCCCCTCTTTCAGAAGGCGGAAGAAAATTTTATCCCCCTCCCAGATATCCAGATCTTTAATCTTTTCCTTGGGCACCCATTCCAGCACCCCTTCATCACAGGAAGTAAGCTCTCCTTCATATTCTGATGCCGTATAAAGGCACATATATTCGGTCAATGTTTTTCCCGTCTGGGAATCTGTAAGTTTAAAAGTAATAAGGCCGCGGAAATCAAAGGATTTCAGCGTCAGTCCTGTCTCTTCTTTCACTTCCCGGAGAAGACATTCCTCAGGACTTTCTCCTTCTTCAAAATGACCGCCTACACCGATCCACTTATCTTTATTTATGTCATTTTCCTTCACAACACGGTGCAGCATCAGATAGCTGTCATCCTTTTCAATATAGCAAAGGGTGGTCATTACAGACTTTTTTTCCATTTTTCCACATCCCTTCTACTCTTCATCTCTTCTCCAAGAGATTTCTGTACTTTTTTCCTGGTCACTTCCACAATGTTCAAAGGAGTCATATCAACCACAGAAGCCTTAACAGGATCCTCTTTCAGACAGCCCTGAAGGAACTTTAGCAACTCCTTTTTGTCTTCTTCTGCTTCCATGTTGATAAAATCTATGAGAATGATGCCGGAAAGATTCCGGAGACGAAGCTGAAAAGCAATCTCTCTGGCTGCTTCCAGATTAATCTTCCGAAAGGTTTCTCTGGTATCCTTCTTTTCTGAAAATTTCCCGGAGTTTACGTCAATACTCACAAAAGCCTCTGTCTGCTCAATGACCAAAAATCCGCCGGATTTCAGCCAAACCTTCCGGTCCAAAGCTTCCTCCAGGGCTTTTTCCAGGCGGTACAGCTTAGGCAGAGGCAGAAGCTTATCCTCATAAAAACGCACCGGAACCTTCTTCTCCTCATCTTCAGAAACCTCCTCAGAAATACGGGAATAAAGCTCCCCATCATCTGTAAGGATTTCTTCCAGATTCCGGACATAGACTCCCTGAAGGATACGGAGAGGTTCCGGCAGGCCTGTCTCCAGAAGGCTGTAACAGACTCGTGACATCGCCCGATGCTTCAGCTCTTCATATTTTTTTTTCAGCCTAGACAACTCTTCCAAAAGTTCCTGGGAGGAAGCATCTCTGGCGTTGGTCCGTACAATGATCCCCTCCTGTCCGGTTAAGTGTTCCTCCAGGACAGGGCGGATACGGGCCTTTTCTTCTTTTGTCAGTTTTGCAGAAAATCCCAGCTCTTTCCTCTGACTGGTAAGGACCAGATATTTTCCTGTAAAGTTCAGGTTTCCCGTAACAGAGGGCAGCTTTGATTTAATTCCCTCCCTGGACACCTGGACTACCACTTCATCTCCTATCTTCATGACCGAATCCTTTTTCGGATTAGTAAAAATCGGAGGCTCCTTTTCATCCATGGAATAATAGCACATCTCTCCGGGAGCGATCTCAATAAAAGCACAATGAATATTTTTCTTGATATTCTTTACTTTGCCTATATAAATATTGCCCAGGAGTTTCTTTTCTCCCTCCCGGACAATATTAAACTGGCAGATACGGCCTTTTTCTTCTTTGGCACTTATCAGAATATTTTCTCCCTGGAAGTCCATATGGGTTATGATCAGTTTACTCAATTTCTTCACCCAGATTTTCCAGAGACACCAGTCTTCTCTCGCCCTCTTCTCCCAGGTCGCCATAGACTTCCACTCTGTGGATCAGAAGGGACAGAGGCTGGAATTCCTGGCCGCAGAAGGCAAAAAAGGCTTCCATGACCAGTTCCGGCTTGGTATTTTTCACACTTCCTGCAGCCAGTTTCAGGAAGATACTTTCTCCCCGTATCTCCATTTCATAAATATATGGTTTAATGTCCACTTCTTTTTCATTTTTCTTGGTTTTTTTCAGGATAAGGATTTCCGGCTGTTCCATAAAAGTCCGGATTTTTTCCTGCCAGTTTTCTCCAGGCTCCATTCCTTCCCGGAAAGAAACCAGGTAGTCTGCAGCAGCCACTAAAGACATAGCTTTTCCTTTTTTTCCTTCGGGGACCTCCCGGACACTTAAAACCTCCATGCCTTCTACCATAACCTGGTTAAGGCGTTCCACAGCTTCTTTAGAAGATACCGGGGTCTTCAGCTCCAGGTCAAAATATTCTCCTTCACTGGTAATCCCTACTCCCAGAGGTGCTGCAAAGGACATGATCATATGGGGACTGAAACCTTCAGAATAGGCCGCATCCAGTCCGGCTCTCTTCACTGCTTTCTGAAAATACCGCATAATGTCCAGATGTCCGATAAACTTCATAGCTCCCTGTTTTACAAATTTAATTCTTACCTTCAACACAGACACCTCCTTTATATGCTCCTGCGCCGCAGCCGGAACACTGCTGCCTGCAGTTAGGGGTAATTTCCCCTTTCATGGCCTTTTCCCATTCTCGTTTCAGGAAATTTTTGGTTACGCCGATAGAAATAAAATCCCAGGGGAAAATCTCTTCCAAAGATCTTTCTCTCAGAGTATAGAACTCTGGGTCAATTCCCAGTTCTTCAAAGGCTTCCATCCAAAGGTCATAGCGGAAATATTCCGACCAGGAGTCAAAGACAGCGCCTTTCTTGTAAGCTGCCTCCAGCACATCTGCCACTTTCCGGTCTCCTCTAGCCAGGATTCCTTCCAGGACCGTCACGTCAGCCTCATGGTAATTATACTTAATACTCTTCTGATTTAACTGCGCCCGGATTTCTTCCTTTACAACCTTGGCCTTATCCAGATAATCCTCTTTCCGGAACATGCCGGCCCACTGGAAAGGAGTAAAGGGCTTGGGTACAAAGAAGGAAGTACTCACCACGATCTGACATCTGCCATGTCTCTGGTCTTTGGGGATTTCATAGTATTTCTTGGCAATCTCCTCTGCCAGATGGGCGATTCCTTTCATATCTTCTTCTGTTTCTGTTGGAAGACCCAGCATAAAGTACAGCTTCACCCTGGTCCAGCCTCCCTGGAAAGCCTTTGAGGCTCCGTCCAGAATCACCTCTTCCGTAAGGCCTTTGTTGATCACATCCCGGAGTCTTTGGGATCCTGCCTCCGGCGCGAAGGTAAGACTGCTCTTCTTGATATCCTGAACCTTGCTCATTACGTCCAGAGAAAAAGCATCTATACGCAAAGAAGGAAGGGAAATGTTCACCTTCCGGGCAGAACATTCTTCGATCAGATAATCAATCAGCTCTGGAAGCTGTGAATAATCACTGGAGCTTAATGAGCTTAAAGAAATCTCCTCATGGCCGGTGCTCTCCATAAGAGCTCTGGCTGTATCCTTTAAAAATTCCAGGTTTCGCTCTCTGGTAGGCCGGTACAGCATTCCTGCCTGACAGAACCTGCAGCCCCTGATACAGCCTCTTTGTATCTCCAGGACAACTCTGTCCTGAGTAGCTTTGATAAAGGGCACTACCGGTTTTCTGGGATAATAGGTGTGGGTCACGTCCATGACCACCTGTTTCTCAATTTTCTCTTTGGCGTGAGGATTATTGGGCGTAAAGGCTTTAATGGTCCCGTCCTCATGATACTCTACATCATAAAAGGCCGGTACATAAATGCCAGGTATCTCCGCCGCCATTTCCAGAAATTCTTTTCTGCTCTTTCCTGCCTTCTTCCAATCTTTATAGGCATCTAAGAGATCGTTGAACACCGTTTCTCCTTCTCCGATATAAAACATGTCAAAAAAGGGGGCCAGGGGCTCCGGATTATAGGAGCAGGGGCCTCCGCCCATAACAAAGGGATGCTCCTCGGTCCTGTCTGCCGCCCGAAGAGGGATCTGGCTTAAGTCCAGCACCTGGAGAATATTGGTATAGCACATTTCATACTGGATCGTAATACCCAGAAAATCAAAATCCTTTATAGGGTCCTGGGACTCCAGGGCAAAAAGAGGAAGCTTCTCTTCCCTCATAATCTTGTCCAGATCCGGCCAGGGTGAATAAACTCTCTCGCACCAGGTATCCTCTCTCTGGTTAAACATATCGTAGAGGATCTGGATCCCCAGATGAGACATACCGATCTCATAGACATCGGGAAAACACATAGCGAAACGGATGTCCACCTGATCCTTGTCCTTCATCACCGAGTTCACCTCATTCCCGATGTAACGGGCAGGCTTCTCGATATTTAGTAATATTTCATCATTTAAAGCTAGTTTTCTCATAAAAACCTCTCTTATTTTGTGAATAATGTACAAAAAAGTTTTGCTGATTTTTCATAGCTTAAGAGGTGAAAATCCAGAAAAACCACTGGATTTTCAAGCCTCTTTTTTGCCACAAACAGTCTCTTTTTTACTACGAAATCACTACTTTACAACAAATTTCATTTTTTCCTACTCTGGGACATTATGCATAACTATTCATTATGATAAAAAAGAGTTTGGCATTATACATCATGGATTAAACCATTTTGATGATATAATCCGTGATATTATATACCTTGTTCGGAAGAACTTCAAGCAAATATTTCTCGTCAATCCTTGCATCCAGTCTTTTTAGTTCTGCCCTACATCTTTCTCTTATTTTCTTCATATAACTTGAAATATCCAGGGGCTCCCCCCTGGATACATTCTTTCAATGCTTTTTCACTGAAGTCCCATTACCTCATAGATGACTGCCTTGCCTCAATATACATGTCAATATCATCAACAATATACTGTCTGCCAGTAGTATGAAGCGCTTCGTAATAATCCCGAATATAATCGATCACACGATACCGATTAAACAAATCAATGACATTTTTTCCATTCATTCCTTTTTCATTTTTATATTCTTCTATACAATATACAATAAAATTCATTTTTTCATCCATACTCAGACCTCCTCTGGATAAGTAATATGCCCGCTCTCTTTTTCTTCCAACCACATTTCATATAAAGTAGGAATACTTAAATGCCAAAGCTTCGTTTCCTCTCGTTCTAACTGGCGATAAAGTTCAGAAGCATATAGCCGTGTCAAGAAGTCATCTGATTATACAGCTTCTTAACTTTCAGTCTGGCAATCGTCTCATCCTTTGTTAAAATACCTTCCTCATAAGCAATAAACGTCCGATAAATCGTATCGTTAACTATTGGTCCGAAAATAATATCATAATTTACCCCTTCATAACTTCCATTACAATTTGCAAATACGAAATCCAACCATTCTTCATTTGCTTCTGAAAAAAACAGGAGTTTATATTTGTTTTTCAGTTCTTCTAACTCTGCTGTTTCATACATGCTGACACAAGGAATACCTGTTTCCCTTCGAGCCGTTACTTTTTCTGCGAAATTTACTGCTTGATCTTTATTGAACGTTGTATAAAAACCATATCCAAAATCCAATGTTCGATTTTGGCGGACTAATCTTGGATGGTCTACTATCATATTGCTTCCATGATATACAATCATATACAAACCTCCATCATTTTCTGTGCTGTAGCATATTCTTCAGACAAAGCTTTCAGCATGGACTGGATATGCCTGCGTCGTTCAATCTGCTGCTGTAGTTTTTCAACTTTATCGCCTGCTCTCCCAACATACTTCGAAATTGTCTTTTTCCCGCTGCGATACTGTAAATAGTAATATTGATTTCCTTTAATCATTTTTGCGATCAGTGCGCCTTTCGGCAAATTAGTAAGTTCTGCCTCATATTTCTCTATCATATACTCAATCCGCCGTTGCTCTTGCGCAACTGCATTTTCCAATAAGCTCATATTATCACCTAATTATAGTATAAAATACCTCTGACTTTTAAATTCCTAACCGTAGTATTCACTCTAGGCTACCGCTTATTTTGCGATTCTTGGATTCCTGACCGTAGCATTAACTTTTAGATACCCCTCAAATTCCAATTCTTAGGTTCTCGGCGGTAGTTATCCCGGGATACAAAAGGAAACCTGCCTATTTCAAAGCAGATTTTCTTAAGTTTATGATGTTATACATAGCAGATGGTTTATTTGTTTCCAAAGTTCCGTTTTTCGGAACAACGAAAAACTCCTCAATGGAAACAGACCCTTGGCTAAAAAAACAGCGGCTATAACAGATCCTCATCTGCTGCCGCTGTTTGTAATGGCTTTATGGAACCACCACAATATTCTCATATTTCTGAAAACTTTCATCTGGAAGACGGTCTGTAAGTATGATCCCGTCCTCAAACTCTCCGAAGGTTACCGGACTTGTATGATAAAATTTACTGCTGTCACAGAGAATGTAAGCCTGCTGGGTGTGTAAAAGAGCGCATTCCTTTACCATAGCCTCATTAATATCCGGAGTGGAAAATCCTGCCGAAGGGCTGACTCCGTTAGTGCCCCAGAAACCTTTTGTAAAATTAAATTTTTTCAGATTTACATAGGCCTCATTTCCCACAATAGCCTCTGTAGCTGCTTTCACCTCTCCGCCGATGAGGATCACCCGGAAACCATTCTCTGCCAGATGAAGAGCATGGGAAACGGCATTCGTAACAAAAGCCGCAGAATGCTCCGTGAGATAAGGGATCATGGCTCCCGTTGTAGTTCCTGCATCCAGATAGACAAAATCCTCAGGCCCCACAAGAGAAGCCGCATATCTGCCGATCCTGTTTTTCTCTTCACGATAAAGTTCCTGTCTCTGAGATACCTGTTCCTCTCTGAGCATGACCCGGCCTTCGGGTCTCACCGCCCCTCCAAAGACTTTTGTAAGTGCGCCTCTTTTATCCAGTGCATTCAGATCCCGCCGTATAGTGGACTCTGAGGCATGGAAATACTCCTTCAGCTCCTGAAGAGTAACGCTCCCTTTCTGGTTCAGGAGCCGAAGGATTTCTTCCTGTCGTTGTTCCGTCAGCATATGGTTTCCCCCTTAGAAAATTCTGTTGTTCGTCCTGCTGTCTTTTATTCTACACAACTTTCTTTTTCGGGGCAACCATTTTCCTCATTTCCGTGTTTTAACAGGATCCTTCCTGTTATGCTTCCACCTTTTTCTTTAATACACCCAGAAGCAGTGCGCCGATCACTGTACCCACTACTAAGGATACCAGATACATTAGTGGATGTTCCACTACCGGGAATACGAAAATCCCACCATGAGGAGCCATAAGGGTACAGCCGAAGGCCATGGACAATGCTCCGGAAACTGCGGATCCGATAATGCAGGAAGGCAGTACGTGAAGGGGATCGGAAGCTGCAAAAGGGATTGCCCCTTCTGTAATAAAGGCCAGGCCCATGATAAAGTTTACAGGACCGGATTCTCTCTCCTGTTTTGTGAATTTGTTTTTAAACAGCAGAGTTGCCAGGGCAATGGCGCAGGGCGGAACCATACCGCCGATCATAACTGCCGCCATAATATCGTAGTTGCCTGCGGCAATGGACGCAGTTCCGAATACATAAGCCGCCTTATTAAAGGGACCGCCCATATCAATAGACATCATACCGGCTACAATGATCCCCAGAAGGATCTTACTGCTTCCACTCATGTTTGTCAGCGCTGTATTTAAAGCTGTGTTCAAAGCGCCGATAGGAGGCTCAATGATAAAGTTCATGATCAGTCCCATAAAAAGGATACCGAATAAAGGATATAACAGCACCGGGGCGATCTTTTCTATAGACGCCGGAAGCCTGTCAAAAACTTTTCTCAGAAGAACGATAAGATAACCTGCGATAAAACCTGCCGCCAGAGCTCCTAAGAATCCTGATTTGCCATTGGCTGCGATCATACCCCCTACAAATCCTACGGCCAGACCTGGACGATCTCCGATACTCATGGCAATAAAGCCAGCCAGTACAGGGAGCATGAAGCCAAAAGCCACATTACCGATCTGCCGGAACTGAGCGGCTACCGGGGTAATGGTACCAAAATTTGCCCTGGCTTCCTGGGAAAGGGAATTCACATCCACGCTAAGGCCATCGATCAGGAATGCCAGAGCGATCAGGATACCGCCTCCAACTACAAAAGGCAGCATATGAGAAACACCGTTCATCAGCTGAGTATATACCTTATGTCCTGCACCCCCTGCAGTTTTGGTCTTTTTCTCTGTTTTGGGACTATCTGAATGATAAACCGGGGCATCCTGCTTCATGGCTCTGTCGATCAGCTGATCCCCCTTACTGATGCCGTCGGATACAGGACATTCGATCAGGTGCTTTCCGTCAAATCTCTCCATGGGCACATTTGCATCTGCGGCAATGATCACACAGTCAGCCTCTTGGATTTCTTTTTCCGTCAATACATTTTTTGCTCCTCCTGAGCCCCTGGTCTCTACTTTGATCCGGCAGTTTTTCTTTTTGGCTGCCTTTTCCAGTCCTTCCGCAGCCATATAAGTATGAGCGATTCCTGTAGGGCAGGAAGTCACGGCAACGATCCGGCAGACTTTTTCAGAAGGATCCTCTAAGGTCTGGGAAGCCAGCTGTTCGTCCAGATCCGGCTTTTCCTCATCTGCCTTATCCACAATGTCCAGAAATTCTTCTACAGTGGAGGCATTCTGAAGGTTCTTTACAAAGTCTTCGTCCATCAGCAGTGTGGAAAGCTTGCTCAGCACATCCAGATGTACATTATCCTTGGTGTTTGGAGCAGCAATAAGGAAAATCAGGTGAACCGGCTCTTCGTCCAGGGAATCAAAGTCTACGCCATCCTTTACTACCATTGCAGCAAGGCCAGGACGTATAACAGAATCTCCTTTTCCATGAGGGATAGCAATCCCCTCTCCTACTCCTGTGGTACTTTCTTCTTCTCTTGCATACACCTGCTGGCGGTAAGCTTCTTTGTCCCGTATTTTTCCGCTTTTCGCCATCAGTTCTACCATCTGATCCAGGGCTTCTTTTTTGGATGCCGGAGCGCCGGTCAGAGAAATGCTCCTGGGATCCAGCAATTCTGTGATTCTCATATCTTTTTCTCCCTTCTATCTGTCAGGCAGACTGGCTGACCTGCCTGTAAACTTCTTCTATTTCTTTTTTTGTGGCCAGGTTTTCAGAAAAAGCACTTGCACTTCCTGCAGAGATCCCCATGCGGAAAGCATATTCATAATCCTTTTTCGTAAGCCATCCTGCCAGAAAACCAGCCACCATTGAATCTCCTGCCCCCACGGCGTTGACCAGTTTTCCCTTTGGCGCAGGGAGCATATGGACCTGTCCCATTTCATCCAGGAGCACCGCTCCCTGGCCTGCCATGGAAACCAGCACGTTCCTGGCTCCCTTTTCCTGCAGCTTTCTGGCATATGGGACCACATCCTCTCTGGTCTCCAGCTTCACCTGGAAAATCTCCCCAAGTTCATGGTTATTAGGCTTGATCAGGAAAGGGCTGTACTCCAGAACATGGAGCAAGAGCTCTCCGGTAGCGTCTACCACTGTCAGAATCCCTTTCCCATCCAGCCTTCTCAGAATATCGCTGTAAATGGAATCCGGCATGGTTCTGGGAATACTTCCTGCCAGTACCAGAACATCTCCTTCTTTCAGTCCATCCAGCTTTTCCAGAAGCTTTTCTGTTTCTGCCGGGCTGATATCCGGTCCCTGACCGTTGATCTCTGTCCCGTCAAAATCCTTCATTTTCACGTTGATCCTGGAATAGCCATTTTGCAGATTGATAAAATCACTGGCCAGTCCCATTTCTTCTACTCTTCTTTTAATCTCCTCTCCGGTAAATCCTGCTGAAAAACCAAGAGCTATATTGGGAATCCCCAGGTTCTTCAACACCGTGGACACATTGATCCCCTTGCCTCCTGGCAGCATCTGCTCTTTTGCAGTCCGGTTGGTCTTTCCAAGCTGAAAGCCTTCCACGGAAACGATATAATCCAGAGAAGGATTGAATGTAACTGTATAAACCATTTCTTTTCCTCCTTTATGCTTATATTATACATCATATTCATTCATTTTCAATCATATTAATTCACAATATTTCAAATCTGTTTTTAGCAATCTTTCACAAACAATCATTTAATTCCATATGTCCGCTCACAATCATTCATTTTATTTCATCTGGTTTTCAGCCTTTACTGCCGATTCTTAGACAGTATACTATAATGTCAGCCGTTCAAAGAAAAAATGGAGCTGGAGTTTTTCTTTGATATAAGAAGAACTTCAGCTCCATATCTTCATAAATTTTTGTTTTTATCCATCTCTCCCAGGCCATTTTCAATAGCCGCCACAGCCGCTGCCAATGCCTCCCTTTCTTCAGGGCCTTCACTGGTAATCACTATTTCCTGTCCCTGGATCACCCCTGCTGCCACAATATTCAGGATACTCTTCAGATTTACAACTCCTTTAAAATTGTTCTTTTCATATGCAAACTGCAGCTTTGCGTCATATTTCAGAACGCTGTTTGACAATACCGTTGCCGTTCTCAAATGAAGACCGGACGGATTTATGATTTTTACTTTTTTACTGACCATAATCTTATTCTCTCCCTTTTTAAATTCCCAAAGCAGCCTTGGCAAGACGGTCTACCGCCTCGTTTAGTTCCACGCCGCTGTGCCCTTTTACTTTATGAAATACTACCTTCACATTTTTCAAGCCATCATAAAAACTTTTGTATCGGATGGTTCCGGGCCGGTTCCTTTTCCAGTCTCCCACAGCCCAGGATTCGATTCCCTGATAGTCATAGTAGAGATGAAGAACCTTTATCTTCCTCTCTTCACAAAACTTCATAGCGGCCATGGCTCCTTCCAGTTCCCCCGCTACATTCCTCATGGAAATGTCCTCTCCCCCCTGGAAAGCCTGACTCATTTCTGTCCGTTCTCCCCGGTATAAAATGATACAGCCGTATGAATACGCATTTTTTTCCTGATCAAAACTGCCGTCCACATAGGCTGTACAACTATCCTCCTCCTGGTCTGAACCTCCCGGCGAAGGCCCCTGGCTTCCCTCCAGATACTCTCTGGCTTCTTCCAATGTGGGAAAGCTTTTATACTGGGCGCCGGAATATCTGCTCACACTGGCTTTACATTCCTCCCATGTAGTAAAAATTCCCGTATTTCTGCCTTTCTTTACTGCATAAAACTTCTTTGCCATTTAGTTCCCTTTCCCAGCATACCCTGCCTATTTTTGCTGCGGTATGGTGCACTGGTCTGTTGAATTTATAAAACTGTAAAAATGTATAGTCTCCATATCTTGAGGTATCTGGATTCCATGACTCCCCATAAACATCAGCTTTTTATGACACCCGTGATCCGGTGCAAAAGCCAGAACCGTAGGATGATCTTTCCAATATTCTTTTATCCTGTCATAAATATTCAGAAATGTCTCTATATTTTGATCCAGAGCTTCCAGGGCCCGGCTCCCTTCCGGTCCGAACCGGTGCATCATATAGTCATAATTGCCGTTATACAGGACCATAAAATCATATTTGTCACGTTCTATCAGATCCAGCGCTTTCTCATTACATTCCTCTACGGTAGGATAAATAAAATAATCAATATCTCTCCCCAGAAATATCCGAGAAATACTGTCTCCTTCTGTAGAGATGATAGCTGCTTTTTTTCCTGCTCTCACAAGATAGTCAAATACCGTGTCTACCAGAAGGACCGGCTTTCTATATTTTGTAATCCCATGTTCTTTTGGCGGAAGTCCCGTATACATACTTCCAAAGCATACCGGCGTAACCGGAGGATATGCTGTATGGATTTTCATACGAAGCTGCACCCGATTCTCCAATCCTGCAAACTTTTTCTGGTATTTTCTGTAAATCCACATTCCGATTGCGTCAGGGTTATAAAAAAATGCCCGCCTCCTGCCCTCTCCGGTCAATATCTGTTCCGCCATATCCAGAACTTTATCATGAGGTTTCGCCATCTTGGGGCCGGGAGTCACATTCAGAAGCCGTAGAACAGTAGCTGCTGTCTGACCGATTCCATGTTCATGATCCATTTCTCTGTTTCCCCCCCCCTCCGCATTACAAAAGCATGTTAAAAAAAACACATTCATCATTTGTATTCTAACACATACCCGAACATTTATCATTCTTTTTTTAGGAAAAATATAAAAAAGAAAATTTCTTAGCAAAAAAGACATTCCGTATCCTCTTCGATACGAAATGTCTTTTTTATTTTTACTTGTTTAGGTTTCAAACATTAACCTGGTTCACAACTAACAAATTATAAAATTAAATTCTTGCTACGCCTGTCTTGCGAGCTGCTTCGGCTACTGCCTCCGCTACGGCTTTAGCCACACGTTTGTCAAATGCATTTGGAATGATGTAGTCTGGAGACAGCTTGTCTTCTTCTACCAATCCAGCAATAGCATATGCTGCTGCTACCTTCATCTCATCATTGATATCTTTCGCACGCACATCCAGAGCACCTCTGAAGATACCTGGGAATGCCAGTACGTTGTTGATCTGGTTCGGGAAATCGCTTCTTCCTGTTCCTACAACAGCAGCGCCTGCTTTTTTAGCCAGGTCTGGCATGATTTCCGGAACTGGGTTTGCCATTGGGAAAAGGATTGGTTTTTCTGCCATATTCTGTACCATTTCCTCAGTAACTGTACCAGGCGCGGAAACGCCAATAAATACATCGGCGCCTTTCAGTACTTCTGCCAGAGTTCCCTTCTCCATATTCTGATTGCAGATTTCTGCCATTTCTTCTTTTTCTTTATTCAGGTTTTCACGGCCTTTATAAATTGCTCCGTGACGGTCACACATAACCACGTTCTTCAGACCCAGGCTTACTAACAGTTTGATGATGGCAATACCTGCAGCTCCTGCTCCTGAAGTAACTACTTTAATATCATCCAGGTTCTTTCCTACCAGTTTTAAGGCATTGATCAGAGCAGCGGCTGTAACAACTGCTGTTCCATGCTGGTCATCATGGAAAATCGGAATATCACAGCACTCTTTTAATTTTCTCTCAATTTCAAAGCATCTGGGAGCGGAAATATCTTCCAGGTTTACACCGCCAAAGCTTCCTGCCAGAAGACTTACAGTCTTTACGATGTCGTCTACATCTTTAGAACGTACGCACAGAGGAAAAGCATCCACATCTGCAAAAGTTTTAAATAATGCGCATTTTCCTTCCATAACAGGCATTCCTGCTTCTGGTCCGATATCCCCAAGACCTAATACAGCTGTTCCATCTGTAATAACCGCTACCATGTTTCCCCGGCGTGTATATTTATATGACAGGTCTACATCTTTTGAAATCTCCACACAAGGCTCTGCAACTCCTGGTGTGTAAGCAACAGAAAGATCTTCCGGTGTTTCAATCTTCGCTCTGCTGATTACTTCAATTTTTCCAGCCCATTCTTCATGCTGCTTTAATGCAAATTCTCTCTTGTCCATTTTTTTCTCTCCTTTATATTTTATTCATTTACCTGCGCCCAGAAATCTTTTAAGATTTTGGCTGAGTTATCCATTGCGGCCTTCTCTTCCTCATTCATAGGAACTCTTAAAACGCCCTGTATTCCCTGTCCTCCTATGCGGCATGGCAGAGAAAATGCAATTCCAGACCAATTATCAAAACTGTCATCCAGTACATGGGCAACCGGAAGGATGGCTCCGCTGTCTTTCAGGATACTTTCCACAATAGCGGAAACCGCCATTGCAACGCCGTAGAAGGTAGCGCCTTTTAATTCGATAACCTCTGCACCGCCAGTCTTAGTATGTTCTGAAATCTCAGCTCTGTCAAGTTCCTTTCCAGTCTGTTTTAAATATTCATCTAAAGGAAGACCTGCAATTGTAGCAGAACTCCATACAGGCACCTGGCTGTCTCCATGCTCACCTAAGATGTATGCCTGAATGTCTTCCACATCGGCATTCAGGGGCTCGCTGATGTTGCATCTGAATCTGGCTGTATCCAGAGATGTTCCGCTTCCAATAACCCTATGAGAAGGAAGTCCCGAAACCTTCTGTACTTCCATGGTCAGGATATCTGCAGGATTAGATACTACGATGATCAGCGGGTTCTCTGCATATTTCATAATGCTTTCCGTAACACTCTTAATAATAGAGACATTGGTCTTCGCCAGTTCCAGCCGAGTCTGTCCAGGCTTTCTTGCAATACCCGCAGTCACAATAATAATATCTGCATCGGCGCATTCCTCATATCCGCCCTGTTTTACTCTTACTGGACAGTGGAATCCTGCACCATGAAAAACATCCAGAGCTGCGCCTTTTGCCCTGGCTTCATTTAAATCAACCATTACTACTTCTGTAGCCTGCTCTCTTACCATGAGAGTATAGGCGATAGCTTCTCCTACATTTCCGGCTCCTACAACTACAATTTTCGTTTTTCCTGAATTGTTCATCACTGCACTCCTTATTTGCTTGTAATATTGTTTATATTGCCTTTAGTGTTACATGATTTGTCTCAGGCGGCGCCCGCAGACCATCTGGCAGTTTCTGTTTCTCCTGCCTTTCCAGATAAGATTCATCTCTCCATCTGTAACTTTTTTCTTCCGGGCATTCTTCTGTATAAGAAGTACACTGAGAGAAATCCGTAAGGTGTATGCTTACTTGTTTTTCTCTGGTCCACAGCGCTCGTGTATCTTTTGCAGACATTGGAACCGTCACAGAAGGGACCTTCTTTCTTTCCTGAGAAGAACAGACAGTTCTCTTTCCTTCCGGGGCCCCTAGTAACAGTTGTGAACCGCTGAAATACAGAGTGCTTTGAACAAATAAGAGCATAAATACTAAGGATAACAGTATCCGTTTATGATTTTTCATAAAGAATTATACCTCTAGAGTATTTCACTGTTTTTACAATTTGTTAAAAAATTCACTTTTTTAACAAGTCTATCATAAACATATAGAGATGTCAATTTCTTTGTACAGAAAAAAATACAAGTAAAATTTCCCATTTCACCTGAAAAAGGACCGATTTTCCATACAAAGCCTATTGTATGGAAAATCGGTCCTTTTTTTATAAAAGAAGTTGTTCACCAGATTTACAATTTTTTAACAAATAATGCCCGTATGGCGTTGAGCACAGCTAAAATCATGACTCCTACGTCTGCAAATATGGCCAGCCACATATTAGCGATTCCCACAGCCCCCAGGAATAGACAGATAATTTTAATTCCAATGGCAAACCAAATATTTTCATAGACAATCTTCAAACATTTTCTGGAAATTTTAATGGCCTTAGCTATCTTTAAAGGATCATCGTCCATGAGAACCACATCTGCCGCCTCAATGGCAGCGTCTGAACCCATAGCTCCCATGGCAATTCCGATATCAGCTCTGGAAAGCACCGGGGCATCATTGATCCCATCTCCTACAAAAGCAACTTTGCCTTTTCCTTTCTTTTCCCCCAGAAGTTCTTCGACTTTTTCCACTTTATCTCCCGGAAGAAGCTCTGCATATATTCTGTCGATGTCCAGAGAAGCCCCTACACTTTCTGCCACCCGATGGTCATCTCCTGTAAGCATAACAATTTCTTCTACGCCTGCCCTTTTTAGGGCTGCAACTGCTTCTTTTGAATGCGGCTTTACAATATCGGAGATGACGATATGGCCTGCGTATTTTTCATCTACTGCCATATGAATAATAGTTCCTGTATGGTGACAAGGAACAGACTCAACTCCCAGCCTCTTCATCAGTTTTTCATTTCCTGCCGCTACAGGCACCCCGTCTACTACAGCCGTAACGCCTTCTCCGCTGATTTCCCGGATATCCCATACTCTGGATCGGTCTATTCCCTTTCCATATGCTTTCTGAAGGCTTTTGCTGATAGGATGAGAGGAAGCGCTTTCTGCCAACGCTGCATACTCCAAAAGTTTCTCCTCTTCCAAAGCGGCATGGTGGACACCGTTTACCTCAAAAACTCCCTGGGTAAGGGTTCCTGTTTTATCAAACACAAGGTATTTTGTCTGGGAAAGGCTTTCCAGATAGTTGGAACCTTTTACAAGAACCCCCTCTTTGCTGGCCCCTCCGATACCTGCAAAAAAGCTTAAAGGTATACTGATTACCAGCGCACAGGGACAGCTGATCACCAGAAAGGTCAACGCCCGGTATATCCAGGTTCCCCAGTCAGGGCTCAGTCCCATACCGATCATCCGCACCAGAGGCGGAAGGACTCCAAGGGCAATAGCGCAGTAAACAACCGCCGGGGTATAAACTCTTGCAAATTTTGTAATAAAGTCTTCGGATTTGGATTTTCTGGAACTGGCATTTTCCACCAGATCCAGGATCTTAGAAACTGTTGACTCCCCGAATTCTCTGGTAGTTCGTATTTTCAGCACTCCTGTCATATTAATACAGCCGCTGATGATCTCATCTCCCGGTCCGGCCTCTCTTGGAAGGCTTTCCCCTGTAAGAGCACTGGTATTCAATGTGGAACTGCCTTCCAGGATAATTCCGTCGATAGGAACCTTTTCTCCCGGCTGTACCAGGATTACTGAGCCAACTTCTACCTCATCCGGGTCTACCTGTTCCAGCTTTCCGTTTATCTCTATATTCGCATAATCCGGACGGATATCCATCAACTCGCTGATATTTCTTCTGCTCTTTCCCACCGCATAGCTCTGGAACCATTCTCCAATCTGATAAAACAGCATTACCGCAATAGCCTCTGTATAGTCTCCGTCATCGCAGACAGCTATGGCAATAGCGCCAATGGTGGCGATAGACATGAGTAAAGATTCATCAAAAGGCTGCCTGTTTTTGATTCCTTTGAAAGCTTTCCGAAGGATATCATATCCAATGATAAAATAAGGAATCAGGTAAAGAAGGAACCTGAGCCCTCCCTCCACAGGAAGAAAGCTCAGGCCTACCATCAAAGCAGCCGCCGCCAGAATCCGGATCAGCATTTTTTTCTGTTTCTTATTCATAGGGCCACTCTCTTTCTCTCTTTATAAAAAGATTTCACAGTCGTCTTCTACTTTTTTGCAATTTTTCAGAACTTCCTGCATAACTGCTTTTGGCTCATGGCCTTCTTCAAATTCCACCTGCATCTTTAAAGTCATAAAATTTACAACGGCGTTTTTCACACCGGCAGTTTTCTTTGCAGCATCTTCCATCTTATTTGCACAGTTGGCACAGTCAACATCGATTTTGTAAGTTTTTTTCATTTTTCTTTTCTCCTCTCTATTTGTTTAATCATTTATTTAATTAAACAATCTTTTAAATGTTGACTATACTTTACTTCTGATTGTATAATAAGTCAAGAGAAAAAAGAGCCCTTTTTCTATTCGGGCTAAAACTATTTCCAAATGGAACAATTTACAACTATACTTGTGAGGAATCGTCTATGAAAAATCAGATTTTACCCCATGATCATGGGTATAATGAAAAGAAAGTTGCAGAACACATGCCTACGGAAGAGGAAATTGCAGGAGTCTCTGAAGCTATGAAACAACTGGGAGATCCAAGCCGTCTGAGGATATTCTGGCTCCTGTGCCACTGCGAAGAATGTGTGCTGAACATTGCTGCTCTTGTCAACATGAGCAGCCCCGCAGTCTCTCATCATCTGAAGCTGTTAAAAAGCAGCGGCCTGATCGTAAGCCGCCGGGAAGGAAAAGAAATGTATTACCGTACAGCAGACACTGAACTGGCCCAGGTTCTCCATCACACCATAGAAACCCTTGGCAAGATCACCTGTCCTGAAAGGACAGAAAAAATCTGAAGGAGTCTTGTCTTATGGAAAAAGAATTATCTTGTCAGCTGAAAGAAAGACTAAAAGATCTGGATGCCGGCCAGTGCCTGCTCAGAATTTATTCCTATCCTGCAAAAACCGTACAGGAAAAACTCTTCCCTCTTGGGGATTTTAAGGATACCAAACTGCTTCTCGAGCATTATGATCTGTATCCGGGAATGGGCATTACCTTTGCCTGGTGTCTTGGCCATAAGTTTGCCTTTCATCACAGCCATAAGCCTTCTGTTTTGAAGATTGATCACTGCAATCTGGGGCGGATTGGCTGGAATATGGAAAACGGCCAAAGCCTCTATGTAGGAAAGGGAGATCTGGCTGTTCACTGCAGAGATGCCTGTAAAGAATCCAGGACAGAGATTACATTTCCTTTAGGGTACTATGAAGGCATTACAGTCTCAATAGATTTAGATGTTCTGAAAACAGCTCTTCCCTCTCCTCTTAATGAGACAGAACTTCCAGAGGGCCTGCTGTTTCATAAGTTCTGTACCTCCCAGGAAATTTTTTCTTTTCCGGCTAACAAAAGAGTAGAACATATTTTTTCCGAACTCTACCATCTGCCTCAGGAGATGAAATTTCCTTATTTGAAATTAAAGTGCCAGGAACTTCTCCTGTTTCTTTATATGGAAGATCCTTCTCAGGGAAAAGCTGCAGACCCATATTACTCAGATCAGGTAGAGATTATCCGTTCTGTCCACAGTCTTCTCACTCAAAATCTCACGAAAAGGTTCACCATAGAGGAGCTTTCAAAAAAGTATCTGATCAACAGCTCTGCCCTGAAGAGCATTTTTAAGTCTGTCTACGGACTTCCCATTGCCTCATACATGAAAGAATATCGTATCCAGCAGGCAGCCGCCATGCTCCGCTGTTCCCAGGAAAGCATCTCCTCCATTGCCCTTTCTGTGGGATATGAAAGTCCTAGTAAGTTTACAAATGCCTTTAAAAGTGTAACAGGGATTCTTCCCACAGATTACCGGAAACAGTATCAAGGTGAAAACCATCGGAAAGAAACCCGTATATAATAAAGCAGTTTTACTGGTCTTTTCATCCTGGATAATAAATGAACTCTTACCTTCAGGCAGCTTCTCCAGGCTGCCTGAAAGCTTTCTTTTTTTGTTTTCCAGGCTCTCCAAAGGCTTCCTCTCTTGCTCCCCGGAGAAGCTGCTCTGTTTCTTCCAAAGTAACCGCCGGTATTTCTTCTGCAAGTCTATAGGCAAAGTCTTTTTCCCATCCCTGATATTCTTTCATTCTTCCGGAAAAATGCAGATCAAAAAGAAGCTGGTCAAAAAGACGTCCCATGCCTCCTTTCTGTATCCACTGATCCCGCCTTTTCCAGCGCCTGTAGAAAATCAGACACAGAATTCCTATTCCTCCTGCTCCGGTAAGGATTCCTTTCCATACTGTCCTTTTGTCCACTTCAAAAAATATTCCAGGGCTCTGTCTGTTCTGGGTATCTCTGGTCTCCTCTCTGCTCTGTGTCTGCAGACTTGGTACAGAAAGGTTCCATCCTGTGTACTGGACTCTTTTGTAATCCAGGAGCATTGTCCGGGAAAAAGCTACTGCCAGGGTTGTCTTTCCCACCCCGGGAATATCTTCCAGAAGTACATGGCCCTTTGCCAGGAAAGCCAGCATAACCTCCCGGATTTCCTCCCTTTTTCCTAAAATCACCTGGTTCACCTGTTCAAGTACCTGGTGTACAATATCTAAATGGTTTTCCAATCTTTTCCCTCCCTGTCTCAGAGCTTTTGTCTCCTGTTTCTTATTTTTACACATAGTATAACAGCGGAATAAAAACCCGTCTAATGCCTGCTCAGAATATCTGAAAATTACCGGAAAGCATAGTCTTTTATCCCAGTATTAATTTTAGTATACAAAAAAAGGAGCCTCTGAAGAAGTTCCTTTTCGTTTCGCAGTATTTACCCAAAGGTTGCTATACTCTGTATTCCAGGTCTCTCTGTATCCCATCCAGGAAAGGTACCAGAACATTTCCTTTCCTCTCCAGAAACCACTGAGGTTCCAGCTCCTGGTATTTAAAATGTTTTGGCCCCCCCTGGATTCCCCGCTGCCAGAAGCGGTACATCTGGCGGAAAGTCAAATAATAAACCTCATCTCTGTGAGAAAAATATAAGATTAGAAAAGCTACTCCCTGCTGCCTTTCAAAGTCTCTCATAAATGCCACCTGATGCTCATGGATATTCTGAAGGGGAAATGTGTCTGTAGAGCATTCCTTTGCATCAAAGCATACCGGAATCCCCTGAACAGCCCCAATATAGTCTACTGTACTTTTTTTTTCAAAATAGGCCAGGGTAATGTGCCTGCTTTTCTGGTCAATCTGTACTGGCGTAATAGGTGTAGGCACTTTCTGTATGAGAGCCAGATTTTTCTCTCTGTATAGTTCACAGGTATGGTTGATAAATTCTTCCAGTGTTGAGCCCCTCAGGCCTCTGGAGTTCCAGGTTGCCATCTGTTCGCCTCCTTACTCCAGGAATTTAATACCTGGGAAATATCTCAGCACGGCTTTTCCCAGAATCTTATCTTCTTCTACATAAGGGTTCTGCCAGAAACGGGAATCCCTGGAATTATTCCTGTTGTCTCCCAGCATAAAGTAGCAGCCTTCCGGAACTGTATATGGTCCGTAATTTCCCGTAGGGGTCTCCGGGGTAAAGCTGTCATCCAAAGGCGTCTCTGAGCCGTCTATGTACACCTTCCCATCTATGATCTCCACAGTCTCTCCGGGAAGACCGATAACTCTCTTAATGAAAAGCTGACTTTCATCATCAGGATACCGGAAAATAACAATATCATATCTCTCCGGATCTCCCAGAAGATAAGCCAGCCGATTGCCGAATATACGATCCCCGGTCATAATAGTATTTTCCATAGATTCAGAAGGAATCTTTGCATTAATGATCAGAAAATTATTTACTACCAGCACAAAAACCACCACAAAGATGATCATCTTTACATATTCCCACAGTTCTTTTGCGATAGATGTTTTCTTCATGATTCTTCTCCCTTATTTTCTCTGTATATCTTTTCATCAAATCCTTCCCCTTCCAGGACTTTCTGAAATAAGTCCGGCGGCTGGGCCGTAACTGTTCGTTCTGACAGACCTTTCAGTGTTCCCTCTTCCCAGGAAAACTGAAGCTTCCATGCATGGAGGAGCTGGCTTTTCACACCGTATTTTCTCTCATACCTGTCATTACTCTTTTTCTCCCCATATTTTCGGTCTCCGATAACCGGATGTCCTATAGATGCCAGGTGACTCCGTATCTGATGAGAACGTCCGGTTAAAAGTTCTACCATCAGAAGGGTATCTCCTCCCTGAGAAATCTCCAGGGGCTTATACCTGGTTTCTATGGGAAGGCTTCCCTTTATTTCCTTTTCTGTTATCCTTACCTGATTTTTCTTCTCATCCTTTTTCAGATATCCTTTAATATAGGCAGGCTTTGTAATTCTCCCCCTTACCAGAGCCAGGTAATATTTATGCATAGTCCTTTCCCGGAAGGCCTCTGACAGAGCCTGAAGCCCCTTCACCGTCTTTCCTGCCGCCACCAGGCCGCTGGTATTCCGGTCCAGCCGGTTGCAGATGCCAGGACGGAAAGTATCTCCTCTTTCCTCCCCTGCCTTTTCTTTTTCCTGAAGATAACCTGTAAGATATTCTACCAGAGAAACATCTTCTCTGGCAGCCTTCTGAGAAAGCATTCCTGCCGGTTTATTGACAAAGAGTACCTGGGCATCCTCATAAGGAATATCCAAAAGGCCATGAACCCCTTCCTCTTTCCCGGCGCCCCGGAATTTTTCTATGGTTTCAGCAGCCAGAAACAGCCGGATTTCATCCTTTTCTTTCAGGATTTCATTTCCCTGAGCCTTTTTTCCATTCAGGGTGATGTTCTTTTTCCTCATCATTTTGTAGAGAAAACTTTTGGGCGCTTCTTTTAAATATTTCCCCAGATATTTATCCAGCCGCTGTCCGCTGTCTCCCTCTTTTACTGTAATCTGTTCCATAACTCCTCCTAGAGAGAAATCGCATAAAGCACAGCCATGATCTTCTCACTCCTGGTCATATCAGGAGTTGCCGGATCTGGACGATACTTAATATCTTTTTCCAGCGCCTCTCTATGCTCCCACATAGATTCCAGACGGGCCGTATAATCGGGAAGCCGCCGGAAAATCTTTACTGTCACGTAAAAACCGTTCTGCCGGAGCATATCCTGGATATGTTTCTCTACAAAAGCCGTATCTGTTTTCTCTCTGCTTGTATATCCTACCACATTATTGCCGCAGACCGCTAAAGAATCTACAAAAGACTGTTTCTCATAGGCTGAGATTACCAGCTCATAAGCGCAGGTAAGTCCGTGCCTGTGCTTTTCAATCTCCTGATAGTCTTTTTCAGCCATAGGTTTCTGAAGAAACATCATGATCATATCCACTGCAAATTTGCAGGCCGGAAGACAGGCAACCACAGCTACCACTGTAAAAACTGTATTCCTGGTCCTGTTAATGTACAGTCCCGTAAAAAACACCAGAAGAGGGGCAATAAAAGCCAGGACTGTATATAGGATTCTTTTTTTCTGCTGTGTCTTGATATATCCGAAATCTCCTTTCCGGATTTTTTTCTTTGTCGTCTTACTCATGAATCTGACTTTCCCTCCATAAATCTCAGTATCAGACTGTGGGGAAGGATTTTGCAGCCAGCTTCCAGAGCCTTTATAAAAACTCCTGGAACCGACAGTTCCCTCCCCCTGGCTCCATCTCTTAAAGCCTTCTTCACAACGGCTCCGGGCCTGGCAATAAAGGGTTTCTTATAGCCGGGCATCTGGTCTTTCCCTCCCATTTTTTCCAGAAATGGGGTATCCACAGGGCCGGGGCACACTGCGGTGACCTGAATCCTCCGCGGTTTCAGCTCCCGGTTCAGAGCCCTGGAAAAGCTGACCACATAAGCCTTTGAGGCCGCATATACGGCAAATCCCGGCTGAGGGACAAAAGCCGCAGCGCTGGCAAGCATAAAAATCCTGCTCCCATCTTTGCAGTAAGGCAGACAGATACCGGTAATCCCGGTAAGGGCAGAACAATTCAGCTCTGTCATAGAAACAGCCTCCTGAGGCGAAATCCCAGCGAATTCTTTCTGTATTCCCATTCCTGCGGCATTTACCAGAAGCAGGATTTTGGGGTTCTCTTTCTTCAAAAGCTTTTTCAGCTTCTCCCGGTCTTCTTCCCTGGAAATATCCAGAGGCAGAGGACGCACTGAGACTTCCTGTATTTCCTCTTTTAATTTTTCCAGCTCCCCGGCCCTTCTGGCAATGGCCCAGATTTCATCCAGCCAGGGATATTTTTCTGCGATCTGCCCCACAAACTCTCTTCCCATACCGGAAGAAGCGCCTGTGACAACCGCTATTTTCATCATACCACAACCTTACCCTTTTGTCTTTTTTCTGTGTACATTCCGAATAGTCTTTTTCTTTCCCGATTTTCCGGCCTTTTCTCTACCCTGAAGATGCTGTCCAGTCTTTTCTGTCCTTTTTCCTCCGGTCTGTCCAGCCTTTTCACCCTTTCTGGGCCGTATCAGGGATTTTCCACCAAATCCAATAAGATCGGTTCTTCCTGCCCTTTCCAGGGCCTCCCGGACCAGCTCATAATTCTCTGGTTTCCGATATTGAAGAAGGGCTCTCTGCATGGCTTTCTCCCTGGAATCTCTGGGCACATAGACCTTTTCTCCTGTCCGGGGATCTATACCTGTGTAATACATACAGGTGGACATGGTCGACGGGGTAGGATAAAAATCCTGGACCTGCTCCGGCATAAAGCCCATATCCCTTACATACTCTGCCAGCTTTACCGCCTCTTTCATGGTACAGCCGGGATGAGAGGACATAAGATAGGGCACTGCGTACTGCTTCATTCCATATTTCTCATTAGCCTTATAAAATCTCCTGATAAACTCCTCATATACCTGATGCTCTGGTTTGCCCATGTAATACAGAACCTGGTCTGAAACATGCTCGGGAGCCACCCGAAGCTGTCCGCTTACATGGTAGCGTACCAGTTCGTCCAGAAATTCCGGCGAAGGATCCTTGTTCACATAGTCAAAGCGGATTCCTGAGCGGATAAAGACCTTCTTTACTCCTGGCAGCTTACGAAGCTTCCTAAGGAGTTCCAGATAGTCCTTATGATCTGCCTCCAGATTTTTACATGGTTTTGGAAAAAGGCACTGTCGATTTGTACAGATTCCCTTTGTCATCTGCTTCTTGCAGGAAGGGTGACGGAAATCTGCCGTAGGCCCTCCCACATCATGGATATAACCCTTAAAATCCGGCTCTCTGGTAAATTTCTCTGCCTCTTCCAAAATAGATTCCTGACTTCTGGTCTGGACAATCCTTCCCTGATGAAAGGCCAGGGCGCAGAAATTACAGCCCCCGAAGCAGCCCCGGTTGCTGGTAATGCTGAACCGGATCTCTTCGATAGCCGGAATTTTTCCCTTTTTCTCGTACATAGGGTGATAGGTCCCCGCATAGGGCAGGCCGTATACTTCGTCCATCTCCTTCTGACTCAGTGGCTTGGAAGGCGGATTCTGCACAATATAGCCTTTGCCGCCATAAGATTCCATCAGCACATTACCCGTAAAAGGGTCTGTATTCTCATACTGTATCTTAAAGCTTTTGGCATAAGCCCTTTTATCTCCGGAAACTTCCTCATAAGAGGGAAGAAGGATTCCCTTCTTAGGCGGCTCCTTGGTCCTGTACACTGTTCCTGGAATATTTGTAATATGTTCTACGGGAATTCCCATATCCAGAGCTTCGGCAATCTTCAGGATACTCCTCTCGCCCATTCCATAGGAGATCATATCTGCTCCGGAATCCAGCAGGACCGAATGTTTCATAGCATCTGCCCAGTAATCGTAATGGGCCATTCTTCTGAGAGAGGCTTCGATCCCTCCCAGGATTATAGGAGTATTCTTATAGGTCTGGCGGATCAGATTGCTGTATACTGTCACCGCCCGGTCTGGCCGAAGCCCCATTTCCCCTCCGGGAGAATAAGCGTCGGTCTTTCTGTGTTTTCTGGAAACCGTATAATGATTTACCATAGAATCCATATTTCCCGCTGAAACCAGAAAGGCCAGTCTGGGCTCCCCGAAGAGGGCAATACTCTCCTTCTTTTTCCAGTCAGGCTGAGAAATAATACCTACCGAGTATCCCCGGCTCTCTAATAATCTTGTAATAATCGCCGCGCCAAAGGAAGGATGATCCACATAGGCGTCTCCTAAAATATAGACAAAATCCGGCTGGAGGATTCCTCTCTCCTCCATCTCTTCCCTTGTCACCGGCAGAAATTTTCCGCTCATAGGCACTCCCTGAGAACCTCATAATAGTCCTGGATATACCAGTCTGCCAGCTCTCGTTTTTGTTTTTCCTGTCCCTTGCTGAAATCGTCTTCTACGGCGCAGACCTTCATGCCAGCCCGTTTTCCTGCCAGGATTCCCATAGGAACGTCTTCAAATACCAGACAGTCAGCCGGAGAAATCCCAAGACCTCTGGCAGTCTCCAGATATACATCCGGTGCAGGCTTGCCCGCCGGCACCTGACAGCAGGTAGTAATACAGTTGAAACAATCTTCTATCTTATGAGCCTTTAAGACTGTCCGAATCAGTTCCTGGCTGTTGCTGGAGCTGATCCCAATCTGAAAGTCTCTTTTTTTCAATGCTTCTAAAAATTCACCGGCCCCCGGCTTTAAAGGTACCTGATTGCAGTATTTATCCTCTGCCATGAGAATCCAGGTGTTCTTGATCTCCTCAATAGAATCGGCAAGGTGAAACCTCTCTTTAAAGAAACAGGCTGTCTCCGTAAATCCCATGCCTTCCAGCTCGTCCTGAAATTTCTGGATATCCTCCGGAATCACCACCCCTTTTTTTGAAAGGAACTCCAGGTCAATCTCCTTCCACATCCACATAGAGTCTACCAGGGTTCCGTCTAAATCAAATATCACTGCTTTTTTGTTTTCCAGCATGTTCTTTTAACCTCTCAATTTCCTCCTGGGTCAAAGGTCTGTACTCTCCTGGATCCAGTCCCTCGTCCAGAACCAGGCTGCCCATAGACAGCCTTTTTAAATACAGCACTTCATTGTCTACCGCCTGGAGCATTCTCTTTATCTGATGAAATTTCCCCTCTCTGATAGTAAGACAAAAACTTGTCCTCTCCGGAGATAATCGGGATACCTTTCCAGGCAGAGTCTGCTTTTCTTCCCCGATATCTACTCCTGTCTCCAGCATTCTGACATCTTCATCAGACAACGGTTTCCCGGCTTTCACAAAATAAGTCTTGTCCACATGTTTCTTTGGAGACAGCAGTTCATGGGCTAAAGGGCCGTCGTTGGTAATAAGCAGCAGCCCTTCCGTATCCTTGTCCAGCCGCCCCACAGGAAAAAGGTCTTTTCGCTTTTTCTCCTGTATCAGATCCAGCACTGTCTTTTCTCGCTTGTCCTCTGTGGCAGATACCACTCCTCCAGGCTTATTCAGCATATAATACTCCTGCTTTGCATAAGATACCGGCTGGCCTTTTGCCGTCACCTGATCTTTCTGGATATCGATCTTATACTCCGGGGTTCTTATGGGGGTTCCGTTTACCAGGATCAGACCTTTTCTAATATCCTTTTTCACTTCACTTCTTGTTCCCAGACCCATATCCGCCAGAAATTTGTCCAGTCTCATCATTTCAACTATCTAAGCCTCCATCCTGCATAATACTTATTCTTCAGGATTCCGTTGTTTAACTTGCCCCAGCCCAGAGCGAATCCCTCCACACATACCAGCTGCCAGCCTGTTTCTCGGGCTGTAGGGATATCGCCTGTTTCAATGGTCTCCCCTTTCAGATATTTTACAGTTCTGATGTCTTCTGAGGAAAGGTTGATACAGGAGTCAAAAGTCTCCGGTGAAAGAGCCATAGCCAGAGCCTGGCTGGGCTCAAAACGGTTTTTCTTTGCCTCCCCAAGATACAGTCCTGTGCGGAGATACCGGAGTCTGGGCATCGCTCCTCCCTCAGGAAGAAAGTATACCCTCTCGCCCTCCATCTTAAAAAATCCCCGGGAAAAATCCATGGACGTCATCTTCAGGAAATCCTGGACCGGCAGAGGCAGGGAAATACTTTTTTCTTTTGCCGGCCTTTCTTCTGCAGCCTCTCCTTTTTTCCTTATCAGAGCTGCAAAATGTCCTTCTCCGGAAATCTTATGGGGAAAGAGGCGGATGCATTTCTGAAGCCGTCCATTCATCTCTTCTGCCTCTCCTTCTAAAGGAAAACCTTTGGAAAATCCTTCATAGGGTTCCGGCTCCACTGTCTCCATATCTGGCCGTTCCTTTAAAAGATAAGCGATAACTTCCTCATTTTCTTTTTTGGAAAAGGTACAGGTAGAGTAAAGGAGCATGCCGCCGGGGCGGAGCATATCTGCTCCCTGAAGGATCAGACGTTTCTGAATCTGGGCATAATAAGCCGGAGGCTTCTCTTCCCAATACCGGGCCATCTGGGGCTCTTTATGGAACATCCCCTCCCCGGAACAGGGGGCGTCGATAAGAATTTTATGAAAATATTCCGGAAACTTTTCACAGAGTTTCTCTGGGTCCTCGCTGGTTACATAGTAATTGGCCAGACCTGTCATCTCCAGATTTTTCAAAAGAGCCTTTGCTCTGCTGTTGCTGATATCGTTTGCCACCAGAAAACCCTTCCCCGACAGCCGGCAGCCCAGCTCTGTGGCCTTTCCTCCCGGTGCAGCGCACAGATCCAAAACCCGATCCCCCGGCTCCACCGGGAGACGGCTGGCCGGAGTCATAGCACTGGGTTCCTGTATGTAATAAAGCCCTGCATAATAATAGGGGTGTCCGGAAGGGCCAGCGCCCTTCTCCTCCCCCTTTTCCTTTTCCACAAAATATCCATTTTTCGTCCAGGGAACCGGCTGACTCCCAAAAGGGTCCATTGCCTCCCACTTTTCCTTTGTCAGCTTTCGGGAATTAAATCGCAGTCCCTGGCGCACTGGTTGGTCATAGGTAGCCAGATAAACGGGATACTCCTCTCCCAGAAGCTCTTTCATCTCTTCTTTAAATTTTTTTGGTAATTCTATCATCTCTGCCAGTTCCCCTCAACTCCTTTAAAGTTCAGCGCCTGAGCCTGATATCCTTCCGCTATAATGTCCAGTTCTCTGTGAAACCGCTCAAGCTGCTGCAGGTCCTTTCTTTTGTAGATTCTGTAAAACTCATCCTGTATCTTTGCCACTTCTCTCTTATTGGAATAATGATACAGGTTTTCAATATTATTCAGAATATCTGCCACCAGGTTGGACTGATGAAGCATGGAATTCTGTGCATCCATAACCTCATTTCGAACAGAAGACATCTCCGTATCCAGCTGGATAATAGAATTCGCCGCATTAGTCAGCCGCTCTGCCAAATGGGCAGGCATATTCCCCTTGTACTTATACTGAAGGGAATGCTCGATAGTTGCCCAGAAATTCATAGCCAGGGTGCGGATCTGAATTTCTACCCGGATTTCTTTTTTCCCATCTAGGGTCTCTGTGGCATAGGAAATGATCATATGATAACTCCGGTATCCGCTGTCCTTCATATGGGTCACATAATCCTTGATTTCCAAGACCTTCATATCACTGCGCTTTTGGATCAGGTCCGCCACTTTTTCGATATCCTCATAGAACTGACAGATGATCCGCACTCCGGCAATATCTTCTACTTTTTCTTCCAATTCTTCCCAGGATATGTTCTTTCTCTGCATTTTTTCCAGAATACTGTTGATGGATTTCACTCTCCCTGTCACCTCTTCAATGGGAGAGTACAAGTCCTTCTCCTGATGCTCTTTTTTCAGATGGTTAAACTTCATAACCAGCTCTTTCACTGCAAGTTCATAAGGGATCAGCAATTCACGCCACAAACGTATTTCCATAACACATTACTCCTTAACTATATCTTAAAAGTATAGCATATTTTTTTTCTTTTTAATAGAAAAAAATTTTCTGCTTTTCCTGTAAGAACTTCAGTACCGGATAGGGATTCAGGGCATACTCTTCTTCCTTTTCCGTCCGCACATAGATTCCCAGATGGAGATGAGGGGGGAATTTTCCTGTCGTTCCTTCTGTTCCATATCCGCTGTCTCCCAGGAATCCCAACAGTTCTCCGGCATTTATCTTTTCTCCCTCTGTAAACTTCCGGCCATAGGAAGAAAGATGGGCATAGTAAAAATATCCGCCTCCCGAACTGCGGATGCCGATCCGCCAGCCGCCTAGAGGCAGCCACCCAACTTGCTCTACTACTCCGTCAGTAATGCTCACCACTGGATAATAACCGCTGATACTTTGACTGCCGAAAATATCGCAGCCTTCATGGAGCCTTTCCCCGCCATAATTTCTCTTATCGTGCCAGCCATTCTCAAAGAAAAACTCTTCTTTACGGCTGCAGGGAAAAGCCAGGGGAAAGTATTCCAGATCTTCCCAGAATTCTACATAGAGCAGGGCATCTTCACTGCTGATTCCTGCCTCCTGAAAGCTCTCCTGAGGGATTCCCGCCTCCCGAAGCACACCAAGAGAGGTTTTTTCCTCCAGATTTCCCAGAAGCAAAGCGTCTGCAAATAAAAGCAGCCATAAAAACAGCAGACATCTTCCCAAAAAAACACCTCCGTCCTCCAAAGACGATACCCGACGGCAATAAGTTCTTACCAGTGTATCATTTTATGCACGGACAGAGGCATTTATGACATTATCCTTTCAGATTTTTCAAAACTTCCAGCAGATATTCCCATACTCTTTTAACAGAAGATATCGACAGCTGTTCTTCTGTAGTATGGATATCTTTCATATCAGGTCCCAGAGACACACAGTCCAGTCCCGGAATCTTCTCATAGAAAAGGCCGCACTCCAGTCCTGCATGGATAACCTTTACCTCTGGTTTGGTATGATAAAGTTTCTCGTAGATATCCACCATATAAGGGCGGAGTTTCGAATCCTGCTTATACTCCCAGGAAGGATAATCTCCCTCTGCTTTATATTCCCCGCCTAAAAATTCAGTAAGATAAGCAATCTTATCTGCCAGAGCCTTTTTCTCTGTAGCTACAGAACTGCGGACACTGGCTGAACACTGGAAATCCTCCTGGGTCAGTCTGGCAATTCCCAGGTTGCAGGAAGTCTCCACCAGACCTTCCATATAACCGCACATCTTCTGGATTCCGTTAGGATAGTGAAGAAGGAAGAAAAGGAGCTTTTCCAGGCTTACCGGGTGAAGTGTGGGTTCTTCTCCTTCTCCTCTTGCCTCTACTGTAACTGTAATGCCTTCATCACTGCCCGCATATTCTTTCCTCAGATTCTCTGTAAATTCATTGGCAAAACTCTGGAGTTCTGCACCGGCTTTACTATCCGCCAATATCAGTGCCCTGGCTGTCCTTGGAATGGCATTGTCTTTTTGCCCTCCTTCCAGCTCTGCCAGAACATAGTCCTCTTTTTCTCTGGCTTCAAAAAGGAATCTTCCTAAAAGAAGGGTTGCATTGGCCCGGTTTTTATCAATCTCAGCACCGGAATGTCCCCCCAGAAGTCCGGACACCGTAATTTCGTACTTCATACCCCTGGTCTCCTGGTATTTCACTGGTATGCTGGTCTGAGCGGTGAGTCCTCCTGCACATCCTACCCAGAGATATCCTTCCTCCTCAGAATCCAGATTAATCAGATATCTTCCTTTCAGCGGTGCAGTATCCAGGGCTGCTGCTCCCAGAAGTCCGATTTCTTCATCTACTGTGATCAGCACCTCAAGAGCAGGATGAGGAAGGCTGTCATCCTCCAGGATTGCCAGAGCATAAGCTACTGCAATGCCGTCATCCCCTCCCAGAGTGGTATCCTCTGCGGAAATATAATCCCCTTCCACCACCAGTTTCAGAGGGTCCTTAGTAAAATCGTGAGCGCTGCCTGGAGTCTTCTCACACACCATATCCATATGGCCCTGAAGAATCACGCAGGGAGCCTTCTCATAACCTTTGGACGCTTCTTTAAAAATGATGATATTATTGCTTTCGTCCTGTATATATTTCAGCCCATGGTCTCTGGCAAATCCCGCCAGATAATCGCTGATCTGCTTTGTATTTCCTGAGCCGTGGGGAATCTTTGTAATTTCCTCAAAATAATAAAATACCCGTTCCGGCTGTAAATTTTTTAAAACAGACATATTCTACCTCCTGGTTTTCCTGATTTCCTCTCTTATTCTTACACATTCCCTGAGAAATGGCAAGCCTCCATTTTCCAGTCATGAAAAAGGCTGTTTTTCATATATTTTTAATAAAGGTTTGGAGGACATTCTCTATGAAACGTATTTTCTTCTGTCTGTCTTTTTCCTGTTTTTTACTTTTTCTTCTTTTCTTCCCCAGAACTGCCGTAGCATGTGCCAGATCCGGTCTCATGCTCTGGTTCAACACCCTTCTGCCCTCCATGCTTCCTTTTATGATACTCTCCGGGATTTTCATGAAAGCCGGCTTTATAGAAAAGCTTCTGGCTCTCACAAAGAGCTTTTGGAAATCTGTTTTTCATCTCACGCCTATGGGGGGATACGGTCTGCTCATGGGAATTTTCTGCGGTTATCCCATGGGGGCAAAGACTGCGGCAGACCTTTATCAGGACCACCGGATTTCCCGGCAGGAGGCCTGTTACCTTCTGACTTTTTCCAATCATCCCGGACCTGCCTTTCTCTCTTCTTATCTTTGCGTAGAACTCCTCCACAGGGAATGGCTTATACTTCCTGCCTATGGAATCCTTTATCTCTCCAGTTTTCTCACCTCTCTGCTTTTCCGCCGCTGCTATTCTTTTGACGATAATTCTCCCGAAGAATTCAAAAGAAAAGAGGCATCCGCTGCTTTCTCCTGGGGAGAAGCGCTGGACGCCTCTATTATGAACAGTTTTCTGTCGATTACCAAGCTGGGGGGATATATCATCCTGTTTTCCCTTATTCAGGGAATCCTGCAGCTTTTGCCTGGTCTTCCTGCTGACCTGAAATGTCTGCTGCTGGGATTTACAGAAATTACCACTGGAACTATGGCCATTTCTCAGAGAAACTGGAACCTGTCTGTCTCTTTTCCTCTGCTGCTGGCTTTTACTGCCTCTGGAGGACTTTGCATTGCTTTCCAGTCGAAATCCATGTTGGCTGAAACAGACCTTCCTCTGGCTCCTTACCTGAAAGGAAAGTCCTGCTCCTTCCTTCTCACCCTGCTGCTCGGGAAATTATTCATCGAAATCGTCAAAATCGTCGTCTAAATCATCATACTCATCATCGTATTCGTCATCATCTTCATATTCTGTCTGGCTGTCTTCCTGATAGTCATTCTGAACAGTTTCCTGTACAGGTGCTGCACTCTGAGGAGCCGTCCCACCCTGAAGCTGAGGCGCCAGTTCTGCTCTGTTCTGACGGATCACATCTAAAGATGCCTGGAGAGCCTGTACAAATTCATTATACTTGCCGGCGGCATTTTCCAGCATACTGGAAGCAATCTGTCCCATATTGCCCATAAGCTCATCTGTATAGGACACCGCGCTCAGACGAAGAGCATTTGCATCATTAGTAGCCGCATCAATGATTGCCTGGGCCTGCTGGTTTGCACTGTTGATGGTTTCATTTGCCTGGGCATATGCCTGCTGCATAACCTCGGACTCTTTCACCATTTCCTGAACCTGCTTCTTAGTATCTTCAATAATATTATCTGCCTTTGACTGGGCATCTGCCAGAATGGCATCTTTATTGCTGATGATCTTCTGATAGCGTTTAATCTCATCAGGCGTTTTCAGACGCAGTTCCCGCAGAAGTTCTTCAATTTCTTCTTTATTTACAATAATCTTTGTTGTGGATAAAGGCTGATATTTACAGCTCTCTACATATTCTTCGATTTCCTCAATGATTTGTTCAATTCTGCTGCTCATTTCTCATTTCTCCTTACTGTATTTTCTTCCTGGCTGTGAAAGAATATTTCTGCCTCTTTTCATCTGGCAGGATTCCGCCGATATTTTTCCTCTACTTTGCACACCACGTATTCCGGTACAAACTTGGAAATATCTGCTCCGAAATAGGCGGCTTCTTTCACTGTTGTAGAACTTAGGTAGGCATATTCAAGACTAGTAGTCAAAAACATGGTATCTACATCTTGGGCCAATACCCTGTTGGTCTGAGCCATCTGAAGTTCATACTCAAAATCTGTAATAGCACGCAGTCCCCGGATAATCACCTTTGCGTTACAGCTTCTTGCAAAATTTACGGATAACCCGCTGAAAGATGTAACCGCTACATTAGGCACATCTTTTGTTATATTCTCTAATATATTAACACGTTCCTCCACAGAAAACAACGGACTTTTTGCAGAATTATTCAAAACTCCTACAATCACCTCGTCAAAAAGCGCTGCAGCCCTGCGGATAATATCTAAATGACCATATGTGGCGGGGTCAAAACTCCCCGGATAGATTGCTCTCACCATACTTATGCCTTTCTGATAAACACATGCATGTTTGTCTTATATTTTTTTTCTCTGACAGTAGCAAATCCATAACTTTCCAGATAAGAAAAATCTGTATCCAGAGATGCCTCAACAATGATCAGCGTCTCCTCGCTTACATAAGAAGCATCTTTCAAAACTGCCAGTACCTGTTCTTCCAGTCCTTTTCCATAGGGAGGGTCCATAAAAACGCAGTCAAAGGGATCCTCACCCTCCAGAAGGCGGAGTGCTGTCAGCGCCTCCTGCCCCAGAATCCTGGCTCTGTTGTCCAGCCTGGTAAATTTCAGGTTCTCCTCAATGATTTTTACTGCTTTTCTGTTTTTCTCAATAAAGGCGCAAAAATCTGCCCCCCTGCTCAATGCTTCAATCCCGATTCCGCCGCTTCCGGCAAAAATATCCAGAAACCGGCATCCGCACATATAGGGCTGGAGAATGTTAAAAAGGGTCTCCTTGATCCTGTCTGTGGTGGGTCTTGTGTCCAAACCCGGAATTGTCTTCAGGGGCATACTTTTTGCGCTTCCTGCAATTACTCTCATATATTAGTCCTTTTCCATGTCAGGGATTCAGACGGTAATCCAGATCCCCGTGTTCCAGTCCCAGTATCAGTGATTCTGCCGTTGCGATATTGGTAGCAATGGGAATATTGTACTGATCACAGCACCTGGAAATCTGATATACATCTGGTTCTTTGGGATCGATCATTGCCGGATTGTAGAAAAAGATGACCATATCAATGTCTCCTCTCTCTATCATCTCCGTAAACTGTTTGTCTCCCCCCATACTGCCAGGAAGAAATTTATGGACATGAAGATTCGTAGCTTCTTCAATCCTTCTACCTGTTGTCCCTGTAGCATATATCTCATGCTTTGAAAGAATATTCTTGTATGCAATACAAAAATCCTCGATCAAAGCCTTTTTACTGTTATGTGCTATAATTCCTATGTTCATCTGCATCATCCTCATTATTTTTTGTCAAAAATCATTATAGCAAAAACGCTAACTTTTTTCAATTATCATTTATAAATTTATACATTTTTTACAAAGCAATGGCAATTCTCTCCAAAATACTCTGTACTGCCTTTCTGAATCCCTTTTCCTTTCTATAAGTCTGATTTCTTATTGTAATATAATTCTCAGAATTTGTCAAAACATGAAAGAACTTCTAGTGTATTTTTTATTTATTTTCATATACTACCACTGTAACAAAAAACAACTTTCAAAGGAGGAACTAAAAATGTCTAACAGTAATTCTTCTAACAAAGCTGCAGTGCCAGAGGCAAAAAGCGCATTAAACCGTTTTAAATATGAGGTAGCCAATGAGTTGGGAGTGCCCCTCACAGACGGTTACAACGGCAATCTGACTTCTAAGCAGAACGGTTCTGTCGGCGGATATATGGTCAAGAAAATGATCGAAGCTCAGGAAAGACAGATGTCCAGCGGAAGTTCTCAGCAGTACTAAAAAGCCATAATTTCCTGCCGTAAAAATATAGAGCAGGACTTCATGGCAAAAAATCAGGGCAGAAGATATCAACAGCTGATGTCTCCTGCCCTGAAATTTTACAACATTTATATTGGAATTATAAAAACTTAACTTATAACTCTACTTTTCTTCCGCCTTCTACAAATTCGCCGTTTACTACATAGTAAGCAGCATGCTCTTCAGGCTTTACGTAAATCTGGATATCCTTGATATCGCTTTCTTTTTTGCCAGTTTCAGCCATCCATGCTTTTTTTACATTGGCTTTTACATCATCTAAATTATACTCTGCACCTGCGAACTGAACAAATACAGATTCTTTTATTTCTGCCTTCTCTACAGTCTTTTTAGCAGCAGTCTTTCTAACGGTAGTGGTCTCTTTTTTTACTGGTGTTGCTTTTTTTGCCGGTGCTTTCTTTTCAGCAGCAGCAGTTTCTGTTTTAGATTCTTCTGTCTTCGCCGGAGTTGTCTTCACAGCAGCTTTTGTTGCCGGAGCTGCTTTTGATGTTGTCTTTCTTGGTGACATAAAAATTCTCCTCCTTTATACTTCCAACTCTAAATGTCCCGTTTATCATATACCTTTTTTTTTTAATTTTCAAGTTTTTCCCGGAAGTTTATGGTTTTTTACAGAAACATAACATACAGTCAGAATCAAAAAGTCATGGTTTTATATGGCATCGTAAGCCCTGGATTACAGCCCCGGAGACTCCATTTTATCCCTGGCATAGGACAGAAGCCGATCCTTTAATCGGCTGTTCTGTTCCAGACTCAGCTCCGGGTCCAGGAGCAAGATGGACCCGGCTGCCTCACTGGCTTTTTTCAGGATATCCGCATCCTGAAAAATATCTCCCAGTCGGAATTCCAGCATGCCGCTCTGACGTATACCCAGCAGATCTCCCGGGCCCCGCAGTCTCAGGTCCTCTCCTGCTATGAAAAATCCGTCATTAGATTTAACCAGGATATCCAGCCGTTTTCTGGTCTCCTCATCATTGCCTCCGTAAATAAAGATACAGTAAGACTGATGCTCTCCCCGGCCTACTCTCCCTCTTAGCTGATGAAGCTGGGCCAGTCCGAACCGCTCTGCATTTTCTACCAGCATCACTGTAGCATTTGGAACATTTACGCCTACCTCAATAACGGTTGTAGATACCAGCACCTGTATCTCATTTCGGGCAAACGCTCCCATGATCTCGTTCTTCTGGGCTGCTTTCATTCTCCCATGGAGGTACGCTACCTTAATCTGAGAAGGAAGGATCTCAGAAAGCATCTTGCTGTAATCCAGCACGTTCTCTGCCTCCAATCCTTCGCTTTCTTCTACCATAGGACAGATCACATAAACCTGTCTTCCCTGCTGGACCTGGTTTTCAATGAATCTATAAGCTTTTGGCCGGTAAGAAGTATCCACTACACAGTTTTTTATGGGGAGCCGCCTGGCAGGAAGTTCATCCATAATGGATATGTCCAGGTCCCCATAGAGGATGATCCCCAGAGTTCTTGGGATAGGCGTTGCACTCATAACCAGCACATGGGGCTTCTGTCCTTTTCTGGAAAGATCCTCTCTCTGGTCAACTCCAAATCTGTGCTGTTCATCTGTGATCACGAGAGCCAGGTCATGATAGAAGACTTTTTCCTGGATTAATGCATGGGTACCAATAATCAGCTTTGCTACTCCATCTTCAATCTGTTTATAGATTTCCCTTTTCTCCCTGGCCTTAGTAGAGCCTGTGAGCAGCACTGCCTGATAGGAAAGGCCCTGTTCCTCTAAAAGCTTGCACAAACCCTCATAATGCTGTCGGGCAAGGACCTCTGTAGGCGCCATCAACGCTGCCTGATATCCATTAGCTGCAGCCAGAATCATAGCCAGAAAAGCAATAATGGTTTTCCCGCTTCCCACATCTCCCTGGACCAGTCTGGACATAAGATGCTCCCCGGTCATATTTGTCTCAATCTCATTCCAGACCCGCTTCTGAGCCTTTGTAAGGGAATAGGGCAGATTTTCAATAATGTTTTCAGTCTCCCAAACCGGTTTTAAATGAAAGGCATTCTCTTGGTTTTGGTTCTTTTCTTTCATCATGCGAACAGAAAGAACGAAAAGCAGAAACTCATCAAAGACCAGACGCTTTCTTCCCAGTATCATGTCTTCTCTGTTTTCTGGGAAATGAATATGGGTTACTGCATAATTGTACTCTGACAGCTGATAATGAGTCCTGTATTCTTCCGGAAGATATTCCTGGGTCATCTCCCTTTCTTCCAGTATCTGTCTCATAGTCTTTGCCATGAATTTATTGGTCAGTCCCTTGGTCAGACTGTAGATCGGATAGAGGACATGGAGGCGTTCCTCATACTGCTCCCTGGAGAAGATTTCCGGATGTTCCATAGTCTTTCTTCCCTTTTTTTCCACTACCAGTCCCCGGAAAATATACAGGCCTCCCGGCCTCAGAGTATTTCTGAGGAAAGGCATATTATACCAGGTAAACCACAGAGTCTCCTCTCCTTCTCTGGCGCTGGCGGTAATAACCGTAAGCCTGCCTGTATTTTTCACCCCTACTTTTCCAGAAAGTCTTGCCAGTACCGCCCATTTCTTTCCCGGAGTCGTCTGTGGGATTTCTACGGGTTCCCGATATTCATCATAGTCTCTGGGATAATACCGCAGGAAATCTCCCACTGTAAATATCCCCAGCTTTCCCAGGAGCTTTTCCGTCTTTTCACCAATTCCTTTAATTGTTCGTATACTGTCCTGTTCTCTCATTCTCTCACTCCTGCTTTGATGGTAAAAAGAGGCTGGAAGGAAACTGCTGCATCTTTCAATGCCGCAGTCCTCTTCCAGCTCATCTGAATCTTCCTGTGTACAATTTCATTTACTTTCATCACAAGGAAACCATATACCGGTTTTATTATTCTACAGAAATCACGTAGTAATAGATAGGCTGTCCGCCATAGTTGATCTCAATATCATAATCCGGATACAACTCTTCCAGACGGGAAGAAATTTCCTCTGCATCTGCCTCTGTAACTTCTTCTCCATAATATATGCTGATCAATTCACAGTCATCATCTGTCATCTGCCCTGTCATTTCCACAGCTACATCCTGGATATCCTGTCCTACTGACAGAATACCCTTGTCGCCGATTCCCATGATATCGCCCTGATAGATTTCCTTGTCATCAATTCTGGTATCACGTACCGCATAGGTTACCTGGCCGGTCTTTACATTCCCGATAGCTTCCATCATCTCTGCGGTATTTTCCTCTACGTTCTTTTCCGGCACATAGGAGATCATAGCCGAAATTCCCTGGGGAATAGTTTTGGTCGGAATGACTACGATATTTTTATCTTCCGTCAGGTCTTTGGCCTGGTTTGCAGCCAGTATAATATTTTTGTTATTCGGGAAGATAAATATGTTTTTCGCATTTACTTCTTCAATAGCCTTCAGCATATCCTCTGTACTAGGATTCATAGTCTGTCCGCCCTGGATAAGGTAGTCGGCTCCCAGCTCCTTGAAAATCTCTCCCATACCTTCGCCTACGGATACAGAGATGAAACCAACTTCTTTCTCCGGTTTTGCAGCTTTTTGAGCCGCCTGCTGAGCCGCCATTTTTTCTGCTTCTTTTATCACTTTCTCATGATGCTCCAGACGCATGTTGTCAATCTTCATATTGGAAAGCTGTCCATAGGTCAGAGCTCTCTGGATGGCTTCTCCCGGGTCATTGGTATGGACGTGGACTTTCACAATATCGTCATCTGCCACTACTACCAAAGAATCTCCGATAGACATCAGATAATCCTTAAAATCTTCTTCGTCCTTATCGGTAAATTCTTTTTCCAGCATGATAATAAATTCTGTACAATATCCAAATTTGATATCACTCTCTTCTGCCGATACCGGTTTTGTTCCCGTAAGCTTTACTGCCGGTTTCTCAAAATCCAGATTGATCTCTTTGCCCAGGTAGCCGTCAAAAGCGCCTTTCAGCACTTCTACAAGCCCCTGTCCGCCGGAATCTACCACTCCTGCTTCTTTTAAGACAGGCAAAAGTTCTGGTGTTTTGGTAAGGACTGTCTCCGCTTCTGCAATCACATCTGTAAAAAAACTCTCCAGGCTTTCACTGTCCTCTGCAATTTCTGATGCTTTTTCTGATACGCCCTTAGCCACCGTAAGGATTGTACCTTCCTTTGGCTTCATGACTGCTTTATAAGCCGTTTCTACTGCCCGCTCAAAAGCTTTTGCAAAAATGGGAGCATCAATCTCCTCATGCTTCTCAATAACCTTTGTAAATCCCCTTAAAAGCTGTGACAGAATAACTCCGGAGTTACCTCTCGCCCCTCTTAAAGAGCCGGAAGATATGGCCTTTGCCAGACTTTTCATATCCGGATCTGACAGTGCATTCACCTCAGACGCCGCAGACATAATGGTCAAAGTCATATTTGTCCCTGTATCTCCATCAGGAACCGGGAAAACATTCAGCTCATTAATCCACTCTTTCTTTGCTTCCAGATTCTTGGCCCCTGAAAGAAACATCCGTCCAAGGATCTTTGCATCAACAGTATTGGTATTCACAACAAGTTTCCTCCTTATTAATCAATTACTCTCACGCCTTCTACAAGGATGTTGATTTTCTCTATAGTAAGACCGGTAAATTCCTCTACCTTATACTTTACATTACTAATCAGATTATCAGACACTGCAGAAATGCTTACCCCATAAGCAACGATCACATGAAATTCCAAAGTGATCCTGTTGTCCGCTATCGTCACATTAATTCCGTGTTTCAGGCTGTCTTTCTTTAAAAGTTTTACAAGCCCGTCCTTCATACTCACTGCGGCCATACCTACTATTCCAAAACATTCAACCGCTACGCTTCCCGCATAAGTGGCAATGACATCTGTATCAATCGTAATTTTTCCTAAACCTGTATCAACAAATCCATTCATGCCGGACACCTCCATAATTTTATATAAGCTATTCTAACATATCTTTTCCTAAAACGAAATAATAATTTAATTTTTTTAGAATTTTACTTGCAAATTAAAATCTAATCTGCTAAAATAGCTAGTGTTGTGAGTTTGTTTATACGGACTTAATATATATTTAGGGAGGTGCTACCATGGCAAGATGTGCTATTTGTGACAAAGGCGCTCATTTCGGAATTAATGTCAGCCATTCTCATAGAAGAACAAACAAGATGTGGAAATCCAATATTAAATCTGTAAGAGTTAAGACAGAGAACGGAAATGCAAAGAAAATGTATGTTTGTACTTCCTGCTTAAGAAGCGGTAAAGTTGAGAGAGCATAATGAGTATTATATGAACAGGTCTTGCCCGGTAGGACAAGGCCTGTTTTTTATTATACAGGAAACTTCTTTCCACAACTGTGTCAACAGCAAAATAAATTATACCCTGCCAGGAGACACAGGGCGGCAGCCACCACCATCAAAAAGCTTTTTGGAAAGATCAGAGCGATAAAAAGCCCTGCTCCCACACAAAATAATGCAAGTCCCCACACTCTGCGCATGTTCTGTTTCTCCTTTATCTCTCATTAACAGTATATGCAGACCTGCGGGGACCCATTATATAATATTATATTTCTTTTTTCTCTTCTTCTGTCTTATCTTCCGTCTTTTTTTCTTCCTTTTCCTCAGAAAGGACTACCTCACTTTTCTTACTGTCGGTAAATTTATTCAGGAAGTCCGGTACCATATCCAGAATTTTGGTCAGTCCGTCCTGATTCTTGATATTTACCAGCTTGGTCACGCCGCCGGAAATAACCAAGACTGCACTGGGAGAAACCTTTCCTCCCATACCGCCGCCGCCATTATTTTTTTTCTCACCGGAGAAGGCTCCTGCCCCCACTCCGAAAGTAACATCTACCAGAGGAAGGATGATCGTGTCTCCCACTGTAATCGTTTCCCCTACCACAGTCTTAGTGGTAATAAAACTGTCCATTCCTTTAAACAAAGATTCTACTGTAGATTGAAAGTTATTGTTTTCTGAAGCCATAGCTGGTTCCTCCTTCATGTTAATTAAAATGTCTGATTATATAGCGGATATCCCGGCTGCGAAGAATCTTCACTGCTGAGATAAGCAGTACAATGCCATACATTCTCCCTTTAAGAGAGATTGTTCCTTCTAAAACTGTCTGGTCAAAGCAGGGTTCTATGCTAAAATTTTCTCCATACAGCGGATAAAATATGCCTGCTGCCCCAAGAATTTCTCCCGTAAGACAGGGATCTTCTGTACCGAACTTTATACGCCCTTCTATTTTCCTTGGTTTCACATGAGCAAGCATCTTTTTTCCTTCCTGAAGAATCAGACACATTCCTCTTTTGAATTTTTCACTTTCCAAAAAATTTTTAATTTTCCTTATTTTATCACAGATACCTTTTGCTGTTAATTGAAATTTACGGAAAGCCTCAAATATTTTTCCCGGAATCTGGAAAATAGCTTTAACTTTTCCCAGCAGTCTCTGAGCTTTTCCTTCAGTCTGCCGGAAATCTTCTCCCCTTTGTTCTTTTCGTGAGCCTTTCTCCTCCAAAGCTTCTTTTGCTTCAGAACTTTCCTTGGAAGTTTTTTCTTCTGAAGCTTTGTCCTGTTCCGGTATTTCCCGCCCTTCTCTTTCTGCCGCCTGTGCTTTGGCTGCCTTTGCTTTCTTTTTTTTCTTCTCTTTTCTCTTGGAAAGTTCTTCAAGAACCTTTAAAAGAGGAATCCCGAAAATACGGACTCCATATCCTGCTTCTCCCTGACTGCTGTCATACCACACAGAAAAAGAAACCAGGTGACAGAGCCAGGATACTTTGGCTTTTCCTCCATATTTATTCTCATCTTTATATCCCTGGGCGCTGTATCTAACAGGACAGAAAAGAACCCCAAGTACTGTCAGCAAGAAAATCCCCAGCAGTATTAACAGAAGGATACCTATAAATTTTAAGATCATCAAAACAATATGTAACACCGCCATTTTGTTACCTGCTGTCCTCCCCTATCTGCCGCTCCAGCCATTCTCTCACTTCTCCGGTTCCGGTTTCCCTATATGTCCGCCGCACCAGTTCTTCCACCAGCTCCAGGGCCTCCCAATATCCGCAGGCGAGTCCTATAATCACAGGACAATTTCTCCGCCTGGGTTTCTGCAGCAATTCATTGGCAGAAAAAATATCTAATTGATCCCTGGAGTTGGAGGCAAGGGTGATCAGATAAACGTCGATCACCCCGATGCCCTGGTTGATCCTGCGGACCAGCTTCTTTTTTTTCTTTTTTGCATTATTGCCAACATACAGCCCCTTATACCAGTTTAACATAAAATTCTCTTTCCCATCGGATTCTTTATTTTTTCAGTCTCTCTTCTATAGCACTGACTACAGACTCCAAAACTTTGATCCTGGCATAATATTTATTATTTCCTTCCACAATGATCCACGGAGCATAGGATGTAGAGGTCTTAATGATCATTTCATTGACAGCCTCCTCATACTGATCCCATTTTTCACGGTTCCGCCAGTCTTCGTCTGTAATCTTCCATTGTTTTTCCGAATTCTCCATCCGCTCTTTAAACCTGCGCTCCTGCTCATCCTTATCAATCTGCATCCAGAATTTCAAAACAATAGCGCCGGAATGGGCCAGATGGGCCTCCATATCGTTGATCTCCCTATAAGCCCTCTGCCACTCTTCTCTGGTGCAAAAGCCTTCTATTCTTTCTACCATAACTCGTCCATACCAGGTTCGGTCAAAAATCGTAATATGTCCGTCCTTTGGCATAGCCCTCCAGAATCTCCAGAGATAATGATGGCTTTTCTCTGTAGGCGTAGGAGAAGCCGTAGGACTCACCACATATCCTCTAGGGTCCATAGACTCTGTCAGGCGTTTGATAGCTCCGCCTTTTCCTCCTGCGTCCCAGCCTTCAAATCCCAGGACTACCGGTATCCTCTGCCGATACAATTCGCTGTGAAGGATTTCCATACGATCCTGAAGCTTTTTCAGCTTTTCTTTATACTCTTCTTTGGTATAGGAAAGTGAGAGGTCCACCTTGCTGAGCACTGTGGAATCCAGATCCTTATCTTCCTTGGGCTGCCTTTTCTGCAGCTCATCTGCGGCTTTTTTCTTTTCTTCCGCCAAAGCCAGCTCTGCTTTTTTCTCCAGAACTTTTTCAGAAAGTTTTTCCACTACCGTACTGTAAATCTTAGCTGTAGCAAAACGCCTGTCCTCTGCCTCAATAATGGTCCATGGAGCACACTCCGTTTCCGTCTTCTCCAGCATTTCCTCATTCATAGCTTTATAGTGGTCGTATTCTTTATTTCTCTTTATATCCTCTTTGCTGACTCTCCAGGCTGTTTCCTTGGAATTCAGCAGCTTGTCAAAGCGTTTTTTCTGTTCTTTCTGGCTGATATGAAGAAAGAATTTGATCAGGACCGCTCCATCGTCTGTTAATGTTCGTTCAAATGTATTGATTTCCTGATATGCATAAATTAATTCTTCCCTGGAAATCTTATTCTCAAACCGGTCCACAGAAACCTTTCTGTACCAGCTTGTATCAAAAATTGCAATGCGGCCTTTTTCCGGAGTTTTTGTCCAGAACCGCCATAAAAAGGGGTGCATCTCCTCTTCCTCTGTCGGCTTCTTAATTGCAAAAACCTGAAATCCCCTGGGGTCCAGAGGATAGATCAGCTTACTGATCTGGAGTCCCTTTCCAGAGGCCCCCACCCCCTCGAAAACAATGATCACCGGAATTCCAAGGCCTTTACATTCTCTCTGAAGCTTGGCAAGCTGAGGCTCCATGACTTCCATTTTCTCCTGGTATACACTTTTCTCCATTTTTTTTGTAAGATTGATCTGTTCTAACATTTCTTACTGCACCTCCTTTGTTTTATCCATACCATAATCTCCTTACCCAAAGGGTCAAAGGCCTTATCCAATGGGTGAATATGGAAGAAGCTGCCGCAATAAACAGCATATATTTGTTTAGTGCGGCAGCCTTCTCTTAAAAGTACTTTCGATTCCCCCAAAGATTTGCTTTCTTCAAATCCAAATATTCATTATAAGCTCTTTCCAGAATCTGCTTCTCATTGGAAAAACGCAACAGGTGATAAGCCTCATGGAACTTGTAAAAGCCGGAATCTACAAAGTATTCCTCCCTTTGCGGTCTGCTGTAATAACTGTTTGCAGACATCAGATACCAGTAGACATTCTTTTCTACAGTATCTTCCGGTATGCAAAAACTATACTGACTTTTTCCTATATATTTAATGATACTGGCGTTAACTCCTGCTTCCTCTTTTACCTCTCTGAGGGCAGTTGTTTTATAATCTTCGCCCTTTTCCACTGTTCCTTTCGGCAGTACCCATCCCTCATATTTATGTTTATAGGACTTATATAAAGTCAGTATCTTTCCCCGATATATTACCACCCCGCCACAGCTTGTTGCTTCGATCATTTTGTGCGTCCTCCTGCTAATGGCATCCAAAATGCCTGCGTTGTGTTCTTAAAAGTAGTATACCTCTTTTTTAGGAACGACGCAATATCTTATTCCATCTGCTTACCCGTAATAATAAGCGTTAAATATCTCATGGGCAATAGGAAGGGCTACTTTACTTCCCGTACCAGCGCCCTCTGCGATTACTGCTACTACCAGATCCGGATCTTCTACATTGGAAAATCCCACAAACCAGGAATGGGTCTGGATAGAACCATCACTGCCTTCATATTCCGCAGAGCCTGTTTTTCCTGCGGCGCTGTAGCTCTCTCCTGAAAGCTGGGTACCAGTACCGGAATTGACTACTTCTGCCATAAGATTTTTCAGCGTCTCTGCTTCGCTTTCGCTCATTAATTCCTTATATGTGGAAGGGCTGGTAGTCTTTACCACATCGCCCGCATCATTCTCCACATGGTCAATATAGTAAGGCTCCATTAATTCTCCGCCGTTTGCAATAGCGCTGACGATCATAGCCATATGCATCGGTGATACCAGGGTAGTTCCCTGTCCGATAGAAGACTGCATAAGGAATGGAATTCCCTCAGATTCTTTCAGATCAATAGTACTCTTCCTATAGTCCAGAGAAATAGGCAATTCCTGATTAAAAAGCAAGTCCTCCGCTGTTTCCTGAATGGCATCTGCCCCCAGGTCCAGTCCCATCTGAACGAAAGCCGTGTTGCAGGACTCTGCAAAGGCAGTGGTAAAGTCCACCTGTCCATGAACCTCTCCGTAAATACAAGGAATTGTATGTCCTTCCTGGGTAATGCTTCCCGTGCAGTTATAGGAAAAGTCATCTAAAGTACCATGCTCCCTGAGATAAGTAAGCGCCGTCACTATTTTAAAGATGGAGCCTGGAGGATAAGCTCCCTGTGTAGCCCGGTTTAAGAGACTGCTGTTTGTAGAATCGTTAACCAGGGAATCCCAGTTGGCTTCCACTGTATTAGGATCAAAATCCGGCTTGCTCACAGAAGCCAGTACCGCTCCAGTCTTAGGATCCATTACTACCACAGCTCCGTTATATCCTCCCAGGGCGTTGTAGGCAACCTCCTGAAGTCTTGTATTCAGCGTTGTCACTACATTGTCTCCAGGATTTTTCAGCTCCAGGATTTCATTTTTCAGCCTGTCAACATATTCATGATGAGTGGACATAAGAGACGAATTGGCCAGAGACTCCAGGCCGTTTCTTCCATTTGCTTCATATCCCACTACATGGGCAAACATATTTCCATAGGGATAAATCCTGGTTTCATTCCCCTGATCATCCACCTGGGTATAGGCCAGGGCCTGACCGTCGGAAGACAGAATACTCCCTCTCACGATTCGGTCCTCTGCCTGATTCTGTCTGCTGTTATATGGGCTGCTGGTTATGGCATCTCTCTCCCAAATATTGAAATAAGCCATATAGCCAATTAAGGAAACAAAAATCAACACGAAGAAATAGCTGACAATGGTATATTCTCTGTTTTTCCGTCTTTTCGCTTTTTTTTGTTTTTTCTTCTGCAGCGCTTCTTCTTTTCGAAGCTGCTTCTCATATTTTTTCTTTTTGCCGTTCAAATTCCTCATCCTCGTCTTCTCTCAAAATATACAGTCCCTGGATAATAGCCAGCATGATAATGGTAGCCAGCACAGAACTTCCTCCATAGCTGACCAAAGGCAGCGTGATTCCTGTCATGGGAATAAATTTGCTGACGCCTCCAATAGTCAGGAACACCTGAAAAGCATATTCCGTTCCAAGACCCAGGGCAATTAATTTATAAAAACGTTTTTTAATCCTCAGAGAAATATTTACAACCAGAAGGAACATGCTCATGCACACCAATATCATACAGATGGAAAAAAGGCTGCCCAGTTCTTCGCAGATTGCTGCAAACATGTAATCCTGCTGTACAAAAGGAATCAGTTCCGGAGAACCCTTACAGAGTCCCACGCCAAACCATCCTCCTGCCCCTATTGCAAAAAGCCCCTGAAGAATCTGATAGCCGGAGGTTTCCCAGACAGAGAATGGGTCGCTCCAGGCTACTACTCTCTGCCGTACATGAGAAAACAGGAAGTAAGCAATAACTGCTGCTCCACAGCCGCTTCCCAGACCAGCCAAAAGGTACACTGGTTTTTTCGTAGCCACATAGAGCATCACCACGTAAGTGATGAAAAATACCACCGCGCTTCCCAGGTCTCTGGACAGCACCAGGACCAGCACATAAGCTGCCGCAACTGCAGTAGTAATCACATGATCCCGGAATGTGGCGCTTTTCTTATAAAGCCTGCTGGCCACAAAAAACACAAAAATAATCTTTACAAACTCAGATGGCTGGAATGTAAAAGATCCAATATTGATATTAATCTTGGCTCCGTTTACATTTGACCCTACTACCAGAACAACCAACAGCATCAGAAATCCTACGACGGCATAAAGCCAAGTCAGCTTTTTCAAAAAATACATTTTCCGAATCATCACAGGAATAACCATAGCCAGAACCGTAGCTGCCACTGCAATTGCCATCTGTCTCAGCCCTGAATCCGGATCCAGCCTGGCCAGCATAATAAATCCTACAGAAAGAAGCATGCACATGTGATTCAGCAGCAAGATAGACGATGTTTTATAAAAGACTCTGTACAAAGCCTGGACAATAACCAGGTACAGAATCAGAGTCCCGAAAATATACAGCACCTTTAATTCTTCTGTCTGTAAAAAGATTACGAGAAAAGCTGTAAAATCTAAAAAAATGATCAGCAGAAGCTGATTTCTCAGAACGTATCTCTGATCATAATCCTCCTCATACCGAAAGACCCAAAAACTTTCCAGGGTATACAGCAACATAATAATCAGTATCAGATATTTCGATATTTCAACAATAATATTAAGCACTTTTTCACCTACTCTACTCCCCGTCTGAAATGTCCCTTAGTAAAAGCTGGCAATTCAGACCGGTTTTTCTTTTTCTCTGTATTTTGTCTGTAATCATATGCCTGGGCAAAAAGCTCCAGCATCTCCTTTGCTTCTCTGTAGCTTTCGTCTGTAAAATTCATACGAAGAACAGGAATATCCATTACCAGTATCTCCTCTGCTTCTTTTAGAAGTCCGGTAGGAATACTGTTGTAAATCACATTGTAACAGAAATCACAGAAGGATTTTGTCAGAAAACGCTGGCCGTACCGATCTTTCAGCAGGATTTTTCCCGGCTTGTGGTCACAGGCCCCGCAGGTTTTCTTAATACACTGAGCGGAAACCATCATGGGATAGTATCCGTAGATAACCATTTCGCTTCTGCGGCAGTCCTTTTCCCTTATCTCATTCCCATTCAGTTCCAGAGGAACTGTAGTCCGCAGGACCCCCAGATCTCTCAGAAATTCTCCTGCAATATCATTAAAGGTATATAGAGAATAATCGCAGACGATTTTGTTCTCCAGTCCCAGCTCTTTTAAATAACCCAGCTCTTCCAGATTTCTCACCAGAAATCCATCTATATCCTTTCCCAGATTTCTGAAAATATCCTCATATCCATCCAGCCGCCCCTCTCTGAGCATATAAGGCATTGCCAGATAAAACTCTTTTCCTGACTTGGCGGCTTCCTCTGCCAATTCTCTGGTATTCTGCTCTAATTCCTTCAGCCCAGCCATGGAAATCCCACAATAAATCCCTGTGACAAAATCTGTCTCCAGAGCCGCTTTCCATTGTTCTCTGGTCTCTGTAAGCACATAAAGTTTTTTCTCCGGAACCTCTTCCTGACTGTTCTCCCCCCTTTTTGGCATCACTGTCTGTCCTTCAGGAAGGCTCCGCCTGAATTTTTTCAAGAATTCTTCCTGAAGCTTTCCAAGAGCCTCTCTGCGCAGGGTGTTCAGACTCTGCATCGGCAGAAATCCCTTTTCATCTGTCAGGATTTCCAGATCTTCAAAGACAAAAGGGGTATCGCCGGTCCTTTCCATCTGGCGTCTTACTCTTTCAGAGGAAAGAGGCTGTTTTATAGCCTCCTCCACCACAGCTCCCTGAGCCTGTACATGGATGTCCTGAAAATCTAAATCCAGTATAGCAGGACTGCCGGCAAAGAGGATTAAATTTCCATAAATTTTTTCTTGTGTTTTTGTATCCAGATATTTCTTTTTTAATTCAGTAAACAGTTCTTCATTACGATTTTCTGAATTTTTTTTCTTTCTGTTCTGCTCTTTATAATTGACCACAGCCATCATATCTCTTCCATTATGGCTGTGATAGTACCCCTGGTTAAACCCATCCCTCTGATACAGGTCCAGAAGCCTTTTCCTGTCTTCCTCTTCTACCTGGTAATTCTCCGGATTTTGCCGATAAAGATCCAGATATTTTCGATAAACGGCAGTTACCCCTGCCGCGTATTCCGGTCTTTTCATCCTTCCCTCGATTTTCAGAGAATAGACACCTGCTTTCAGTATCTCCGGAAGGATTTCAATGGTACACATATCCTTGGGACTGAGAAGATACCGGCTCTGTTCGTCGTTTAAAAGTTTTCCTTCGCAAAAAGCCTGGTAAGGAAGTCTGCAGGGCTGTGCGCATCGTCCCCGGTTGCCGCTTCTTCCTCCCAGCATGCTGCTGAACAGACACATGCCAGAATAACAATAGCAGAGGGCTCCGTGAACAAAGCATTCAATTTCCATTCCTGTCTCTTCGTGGATAGCCTTTATTTCTTTCAGAGAAAGTTCCCTGGCCGGCACAATTCTGGAGACGCCGGCTTCCTTCAGGATCCCGGCCCCTTTTGGGCCTGTAACCGTCATCTGCGTACTGGCGTGAAGGGGCAGTCCGGGAAATTCTCTTTTTAAGAAAGACAGTACGCCAAAGTCCTGAACAATGACTCCATCTGCTCCCTGTTCATAAAAGGGAGCCATAAAATCATAAAGCTGTCCGTATAACTCCTGATTCTTCAGCAATGTATTTACTGCCAGATAAATTTTCTTTCCATGGATGTGAGTAAAATCAATGGCTTCTTTCAGTTCTTCCACGTCAGGGTTATCCGCATAGGCCCTGGCTCCGAATCTGCTGCCGCCAATATACACTGCGTCTGCACCGGCTCTTATCACGGCTTGAAGCCCCTGATAAGATCCGGCAGGAGACAATAGTTCTATATTCATAGGCTCTCTTTTCCTTTCTTTTTCCTTTTCTCCCATACAGCCTTAAACTCCTTATTTTCTATATAAAAAGAAAAGGGGGCGTTACATTATCTGCCGCCCCTGCTTTTTATTCTCTTACTTCAGGAGCTCTTCCAGCTCCTTCTCCAACTCATCTACCTTTGCTTGAAGCTCTGCGATCTGCCGGTCTTTCTCCGCCTGAGATTTTTTTTCTTTGTCCAGTTCCACCTGTCCATTGATCAGATCATGCTTCAGATCATACATTTCCCGGTCTTTTGCTTCCAGCTCTTCCTCATACATTTCGGCCTGGCGCTTTGCTTTGAAATAATCATCTGCAATATTCAGGCTCAATAAAGTATGTCTCGTTTCCAGGGCCTGCCGGTTATATCCCGGAAGCTGCCCCAGCTCCGTAAGTTTGTTATTCATATAATTGGCAACTTTTTGCAAGTATTCTTCACTTTCATAGCCGCTTAATGTGACAATCTTTCCCCCAATCAGCACCTGGGTGGTATTTTTCACTGCCATCTGCTTCCTCCCGCCTTTTTCTTAGGTTTCTATGTCTATTATAATCGAATTTTATGGAAAAACAACTATTATTTTGTCCCCAGATGATGATACGTCAGATCTGTAACGGCTCTTCCCCTGGGCGTACGGAGAAGAAATCCTTTCTTGATCAGATACGGTTCATAAACATCTTCAATGGTTCCTGCGTCTTCCCCAATGGCTGCTGCCAAAGTATCCAGACCTACCGGCCCTCCTGCAAATTTTTCAATAATAGTGGAAAGCAGCAGCCTGTCTGTCTGATCCAGCCCATATCTGTCCACTTCCAGAAGGTCCATAGCAAAGTCGGCCACGTCCCTGGTAATCTTTCCGTCATATTTCACTTGGGCAAAATCCCTTACTCGCTTCAAAAGTCTGTTGGCAAGACGAGGAGTTCCTCTGGAACGTCTGGCCATCTCCAAAGCCCCTTCCCTATCAATCTCCACTCCCAGTATCCCAGCAGAGTGGATAATAATCTTCTGAAGCTCTTCTTCCGTATAGAATTCCAAATGATGGACCACGCCGAAACGGTCTCTTAAGGGCGCCGTAAGAAGTCCTGCTCTGGTTGTTGCGCCCACAAGCGTAAATTTGGGAAGATCCAGACGGATAGAACGGGCAGTAGCACCTTTTCCTATCATAATATCAATGGCATAATCTTCCATAGCCGGGTAAAGAACCTCTTCTACCTGGCGGTTCAGTCTGTGGATCTCATCTACAAAAAGCACATCGTTTTCCTGGAGGCTGTTTAAAATCGCTGCCATTTCCCCTGGTTTTTCTATAGCCGGTCCGCTGGTGACCTTCATATGTACTCCCATCTCATTTGCAATAATCCCTGCCAGAGTGGTCTTACCCAGTCCAGGAGGGCCGTAAAACAGTACATGGTCCAGGGCGTCTCCTCTTTGCTTCGCCGCTTCAATATAAATTTTCAAATTGCTTTTAGCCTTTTCCTGGCCGATATAATCTTTCAGATATTGAGGGCGGAGACTGCCTTCTGTACGGATGTCTTCTTCCATAATATCTGTGGTAATGATTCTTCTTTCCATGTTACTCTCCCAGGCTGTTCCAAGGCAGCCTTTTTTGTCTGTTTATCCTCTCTTAAAAAAATCTACATACCTTATCAAGAGAGGATATAGTCACTAAAACATATTTTTCAGAGCCTGCTTCAGCAGTGTTTCCACACTCATATCCGGAGCCAGCTCTACCTTTTTTACAGCCCGAAGAGCATCTGCCCCTGAATAACCCAGAGCTGTAAGAGCCTCTATGGCCTCCTTCTTCACATCGGTAAGGTCTGTCTCCTCACCGCTGACGGTCTGGGTATGTTCTGCCTTCATCTCCAGGGCTTCCTGGATATTAAATTTGTCCTTCAATTCCAAAATTAGTTTCTGTGCGGTCTTTTTTCCTATGCCCGGCGCTCTGGAAATAGTCTTCACATCATCTGCCAAAACCGCAAAACGCAGTTCATCTGCAGTAAGGCCTGATAGAATTCCCAAAGCTGCCTTAGGCCCTATACCGTTTACTCCCAAAAGAAGCTTAAAAGTATTCAAGTCATCCCTGGTCAAAAATCCGAACAGCTGAAGAGCCTCCTCTTTTACATTCAAATACGTATGTATTTTAACTTCCTGGCCTTTATGGAGAAGGTGTTCCACAGCCCCCATAGGCATAAAAATATTGTAGCCCATATTTCCCGCTTCCAGGATCACCCTGTCTTCCAGGACTTCGGCTACTGTGCCTTTAATATATGCGATCATACAAGTTTCCTTCCTGGTGTTCTCTTTAAAATTTCCCCTGACAGGATTCCGATTAAAAATCCTGTGATCAGTCCTGCAATCAGCAATGCCGGGAAATAGTAGAACAGATTTACATTTTCTACTACCAAAACTGCCACTACGATCTGCCCCAGATTATGAGTAACTCCTCCCAGAATACTTACCCCTGTCACAGAAAGTCCCAGATATTTTTTTGCCAGAGTCATGCATGCAAGACTTAAGGCAGCTCCTGCCAGGCTGAACAGAATGGAAAAAAGATTTCCAAACATAAAGCCTATTACTAAAATCCTTATCAGGGATATAGCAGCCGCTTCTCTGAAACTATAAGTATAGAGTATAAATACAGTGACCAGATTTGCCAGTCCAAGCTTAATTCCCGGTATTCCTGCAAATACAGGAAGAAGGGATTCCACATATCCAAAAATAATGGCAACTGCCGCAAAAAGGCCCATATATGCTGTTTTCTTCATTCTTCTCTCCTGCTACTGGACAACGCCGTCTAATTGTTCTTCCGTATCCATTCCTGTAATTTCCAGCACTACGCGGTTAGGGAGGCATACAATCGTCTCACCTTGTATATGAATAGGCCCCTGATGGATACATAGCTGATCTGGACAGTCCGCCTCTGTCATATTTACTTCTCCATTCTGTATTTCACAGACGTTCGTGTCATTGATTTCTATTGTCTGATCTTCTGACAGACTGTAGGTCCCATATTCTTCCCCGGCCACGGTAATCCGTACCTGAGAAGCATCCTCTCCAGCAAAAATCCCCAGACCTCTGGGGATAAGCCAGCACAGCAGGGCTACAGCCAGCACAGCGCCGATCAATATAAAGTCTCTTTTCTTCATGAATCTCTCCTGTTTGATTGGCTGTGTTTTATCTTACCATAGGAGAAGTGAAATTGCAAATTGATTAGAAAAGGGACGCAGCCCGCCTATTCCTTCTTCCGGCTCAGACTGAAATTCGCCGGCGAGAAGGGATAGGCGGGCTGCTGGCTTTTTAGGGTGGAAGGTTGTGCTACTGACAGGTTGCGCTATATTCCAAACTCCTGGAACAGCTTATCACGGTACTCTTTATCCTTGGATATCTTTTCCAGATCCTCTAATCTGTCCATCTTTGCCAGAAGGAATGCCAGTCTGGCACTTCGTTCCTCTCCTCTTTCTTCTCCCCGTTTTTCGCCGCTTTTTACCATATCTCTGATTGCTGTGCACATATTCACTTTTCCCCTTTCATCTCTATATTTCTCCTGATTTTCTTTCAGCACTGGGATATCGAGAAATGTTTCTATAAGCCTAGATTTTTCTATATCTAAACTTTTATAGTGTGCTTCTTTTTCTTTCAAAAGTTGTTCCAATTCATCTTTGTTTGAAAAAACTTTCAAAAGCTCGAACACTTCTTTTAGTCCTGTTCGAAAATTGTTTTTATTTACTGTTTCGCTGCTTACCAGATTAATCTTATAATCCGGTATATAGTTTTTCCATGATTCTAGCTCCTTTGGAATGTTCAGCATTTCATGCAGGGATACCGGACCGTCCCAATGCTGGTTTTCTCCATAATAAAATATTAATGTAAGGACTGGTGACAGTTTATCTTCTTTCTTTAAACCACTTAAAAATTCCTCTGATTTCTGTAATGCCAGAGATTTCCGATTTTGTTGTTCTAAAGTCTTAGCTTCTTTCGTATAGGCAATTGCATCATACATCATATTCCGTACTGGCATGCCGTAATGTACAGTTCTTTGATTTTCTACTGCGAGAATAACCTTCAGCCGGTTTTCTGAAAAATATCCTTTCTTACTGTTATCTCTTACACGGTAAATAATTGCCGGATTTCCATGGTTATCCTGTGCTTTTACCAACCCTTTTTCATTTTCCTCCTCCAGCATATCTTCTCGTATCAGCTGCCGGCCAGCAAAAAGACTGCCGTTAAACAAATCTGCAAATACCTTTGGCTCTTGAAGGGCTTCATAAATTTCGACATCATATGCAGATAATGCTATTCTTCCTTTTTTTCTTCTGCTCATAGCTCTTCCTCCTTGTCTGTTATGGAAGAGCTTACAGAATATAACGGCAGGAGACAGGATTCTCAGCTATCCTATAAAATCATTATACTGTTCCCTTATTTTGGGTGCAAGCCTCTCCCATTCAGTTGTTATAAAAATTTGTGGGATTTTCCGGCTGAATAGCCGTTTTGAAACTTGGTGCGATTTACTTCTGCACCGTATAGGTAAGAAATGTTGCGAATTAAATTAATTATAAAACAGCCTTCTGTAGTCTGCAAGCAAAAATAGATGTTTAGGCAAAAAAGGACGCAGCCCACCGCACCCTTCTTCCGGCTCAGACTGGAATTTGCCGGCGAGAAGGGTGCGGTGGGCTGCTGGCTTTTTAGGTCAGAGGGTGCTGTGACGGGAATGGCAGCTTTTATTGCGTGAAATGGCATGGTCAGGCAACTTATAACTTTTTCATCATCCAATATGCCGCCTCGTAAGTTCCGTCTTTATATTTCATATTGTCTGGAAGAGTTCCGAAGATTTTAAATCCCAGTTTTTGGTATAAGGCAACCGCTCTCTGATTACTTGCTGCCACTTCCAGTTCTATCTGTTCAATGCCCTGTGCTTTTGCTATGGAAAATATCTTTTCTATCATGATGCTCCCGATACCCAGCCCTGCATATTTCTGATACAGGGCAATGGCCATAACTGCTCTGTGCTGGTATCGTTTTAAATCCATTCTCATCAGTGAACAATTTCCTACATGTTCTCCATTCAGCAGTCCGATCAGAAGCAGATTATGTTCGGAGTTGTTCTGCCCTTTGATAAATTCTTTTTCTTCTTCCAGGGTGAGGGTGATCTCCTCCGGTTCTCTTATTAAATAGGGTGTTTCCCTGCTGGTTGATTTGCCGAGCACAGCTTTGAGACTACAGTCTCAAAGCTGCGCAGGCTGAGCAATAAAATGTATAAATATTCTCGAATTTGAGTAATACGACAGCACCTTGCTCTTTCTCAATCACTTTTATACAATGATCTTCCTTGGGCAGGTGGCTTTGCACTTGCCGCAGTTGATGCATTTTTCCGGGTCAATGTGAGCTACGTTGTCCACTACGGTGATAGCTTCTTTCGGACACTCTTTCACACATTTTCTACATCCGATACATCCTACCTCACAGGCGCTCATAACTGCTTTTCCTTTGTCTTTAGAACTGCAGGCTACTGCCTGTTTCTGGTCATAAGGAATCAGCTCAATGAGTTTCTTCGGGCATTCTGCCACACATTTGCCGCAGGCCTTACATTTCTCTTTGTCTACTTTGGCAATGCCGTTGATAATATGAATAGCGTCAAAGGGGCAGACCTTTACGCAGGAACCATAGCCCAGACATCCATAGGTACAAGCCTTGAAACCGCCGTTCTGCATCAGAGCCGCCATCTTACAGTCTTTTACGCCTGTATATTCATAGCTCTGTCCAGCCTTCTCACAGTCCCCTGCACATTTCACAAAGGCTGTCATCCGAACACTTTCTCCTGCCTCCTGTCCCATGATCTCTCCAATCTTAGCTGCCGCTGCTGCACCGCCTACGGGACATGCATTTACAGGAGCTTCCCCTTTGGCGATAGCTGCTGCCAGACCGTCACAGCCTGGATAACCGCAGCCGCCGCAGTTATTTCCGGGAAGAGCTTCCCTTACCAGTATTTCTTTTTCATCTACTTCTACTGCAAATTTCTTTCCGGCAATTCCCAGGAAAAGTCCAATAAAGAGACCTACGCCCCCTACCAGGACTGCCGCAATGATAATACCTGTTACCATGTCTTACGCCTCCTTATATGATTCCTGAAAAGCCGAAGAAAGCGATGGCCATCAATCCGGCTGTAAGGAGTACGTGAGGAAATCCCTGGAAATACTTGGGAATATCATTGTACTCCATTTTTTCTCTTAACCCTGCCATCAAGATGATGGAGATGGTAAAACCTGTAGCTGTAGCAAAACCGTAAACCACACCTTCCAACAGGTTATATCCATACTGCACATTATTCAGGGCAACACCTAAAACTGCACAGTTTGTAGTGATCAGAGGCAGGTAAACACCCAGACTCTGATACAGAGAAGGCATGGACTTTTTCAGAAACATTTCCACGAACTGTACCAGAGCTGCGATCACCAGGATAAACACAATGGTCTGCATATAACTCATGTCCAACGGAACCAGGATAAACTGGTAAACCAGACCTGTCACAAAGGAAGAAAGGGTGATAACGAAGATTACCGCTCCGCCCATTCCTGCCGCTGTCTCAATTTTCTTGGAAACTCCAAAGAAAGGACACAGACCTAAGAACTGGCTTAATACGACATTATTTACTACTGCAGCGCTGACTGCTATGATTAATAAATTTCCTAAACCTTCCATTTATCTGTCCCCCCTTACTTCTTCACAACCGTATTGTCATAAAATTTTCCGCTGCAGGCTTCATTGCTGCAGGAAGCACAGCCGCCTTCCATGCAATGTACCGGTTTCTGTTCTTCTTTTGGTTTTTTCTCCATGATCTTTGCCCTTACTGCTGCCAGAAAAGCCAATACAAAGAAAGCTCCTGGCGCCAGGATAAAGATCGTCGCAGGTTCATAAGCACTTGGCATAATCTGGAATCCAAAAACTGTTCCTGCGCCGATCAGTTCACGGAAAGCAGCCAGAATCGTAATGGACATGGTAAAGCCCAGACCCATACCAATACCGTCAAAGATAGAAGCTACAGGGCCGTTCTGAGAAGCATAGGCTTCTGCTCTTCCCAGAATGATACAGTTTACTACGATCAGAGGAATATAAAGTCCCAGAGAATCATAAAGGCTTGGAATAAATCCCTGTAAAAGCAGCTGAACGATGGTTACGAAAGAAGCAACTACAACGATGTAAGCAGGCATACGCACTTTATCCGGAATGATATTCCGTAAAAGGGAAATAAACAGGTTAGACATAGCAAGGACTACGGTGGTGGTAAGTCCCATACCGATACCGTTAATAGCCGCCGTTGTTACCGCCAGAGTAGGACACATACCCAAAACCAGCACAAAGGTGGGATTTTCTTTAATGATACCGTTATACAAACGTTCCACAGGTGTATTTGCTTTCATCTTATTCTCCCTCCTTTACATAATTGAAGGCACACAGACCAGCGTTTACACCGCCTGTAATCGCATCTGAAGTAATGGTCGCACCGCTGATAGCATTGATCTCATTATCTGCGGAAGCCCCTGTTTTCGTTACTGTGAAAGACTCCACATTTTTATTGCTGAACTGTCCCTTAAAGGATTCATCTGTAGCGTTCATTCCAAGACCTGCCGTTTCATTAATGGTCAGAATGGAAATTCCATTTAATGTTCCATCAAGCTGTACGCCCATGGAGAAAGTAATATCGCCGCCATAGCCTTCAGAAGTAGTCATATTCAGAGCATAACCGATAGTCTCACCGGAAGCATCCTTTGCCTCCATAACTTCATTGACAGTTTGGTTTGCAAAACCGTTGTCTGCCAGATACTGAGAGATTTCCGTATCTCCTTCTTCTACACAGACCTCAAAAGAATCTGCATCTTCAAAAACCGCCTGATAGGCTTCCTGTTTTGCCAGCTCTTCCTGCTGGGCGATAGGCTCTTTGGTAACCTGATAGACCAGTCCCAGAAGACCGCCGGATACTAAAGTGATCAGTGTAAGGATAATGGTATCTTTTATGATTGTATTTTTCATGCTTTCTTACCTCCTTTTCCGAAGGCTGCCGGCATGGTAAAGCGCTCAATAAGCGGAACCAGCAGGTTGCAGAAAATGATCGCATAGGAAACCCCCTCTGCGGATCCTCCGAAGATACGGAAAAGTCCTGTAAAAATACCTAAGCAGATGCCATATACGATCCGTCCCTTGCTTGTAATAGGAGATGTGACATAATCTGTAGCCATAAACCATGCACCCAACATCAATCCGCCGCCGCAGAGCTGGCACAGCAGATAGTAGAAGTCCAGTCCATGTCCGCCAAAAATCAGAGCAAAGACACTGAAAGTAAGGATATATGCAACCGGAATCCTGAAATCAATGATTCCTCTGATCAGAAGGATTGCTGCACCGATCAGAATGGCAAGAGCTGATGTTTCACCAATGGTTCCCTGTACATTTCCGATAAAAAGGCTTAACAGATCCACAGTTTCTCCGGATTTCATAGCTGCCAGAGGAGTAGCTCCTGATACAGTATCTACAATATTTCCCCAGGCGCCATCCGGTACGGCAAAGTCTGTCATTCTTCCTGTAAAGGAAATTAAAAGGAAACATCTGGCTGCCAGAGCCGGGTTCATAAAGTTCTGTCCAAGACCGCCAAAAAGCTGTTTTACTACTAAAATAGCAAAAACACCGCCGATTACGGCAATCCACCATGGGGCCTTGGGGGGAAGGTTCAGCGCCAGCAGAAGTCCTGTAACTACTGCACTGTAATCCTTCACTGTAAGTTTTTTATGTACAATCTTCTCATAAACCGCTTCTGTTACCACACAGGTGGCTATGGTTACCAGGATAAGCAGAAGGGCGTGGGGTCCGAAATTATAAATTCCGAATAATGTGGCAGGCAGTAATGCAATGATCACTGTAAGCATTATGCTGCTGGTGTCCACCTTCGACCTTACATGAGGGGAAGATGATACGTGTAATAATTCACTCATGACTTTCTCCTCCTATTTCGCTTTTCTGCGGTTTGCCATAACCATTTTTCTCATGGAACGCATGGACTGGGTCAGCGGGCGTTTTGCCGGACAGACAAAACTGCAGCACCCACACTCTACACATTCCATACCATGATGTTTCTCGAACAGTTCTGCCTGTCCGTGTTCCGAATAGGTGGCCAGTCTTGAAGGCACCAGCCTTGCCGGGCAGGCATTGACGCATCTGCCGCAGTTAATACAGGCTGTAGGTTCTTTCTCAGAGATATCGTCCTCTGTCATGCAAAGCATGGCTGATGAGGTCTTTACCACAGGAACATGATAGTCAAACATGGCAAATCCCATCATGGGGCCGCCGGAAACAATTTTCTTGGCAGGCTGTTTAAGTCCGCCGGCTGCCTCCAGAAGCTCAGCAAAGGACATTCCCATTTTAGCCTTAAAGTTACAGGGATCGGCCACAGCTTCACCAGTCACTGTCACAATACGGTCCATTACCGGCTCTCCGGCCATAACTGCCCGGTAAACAGCGCACACTGTATCAATATTGTCCACGACGCAGCCTGCATCTGCAGGAAGCATGGAGGAATTGATTTCTCTGCCGCTCACCGCATAGATCAGACAGCGCTCAGCCCCCTGAGGGTACTTGGTCTTCAAAGTCTTTACTTCGATTTTCGGCTCATCCTTTACCATCTCTGTAAGTTTGGAAATACAGTCTGGCTTGTTATCCTCAATACAGATATAGCCTTTTGCGTTGTCGAAAAGTTTCAGAATACACTTTAATCCGCCGATGATCCATTCCGGCTGTTCCAGCATTCTTCTGTAATCAGAGGTAAGGTACGGCTCACACTCTGCACCGTTTACCAGCACATACTCGATCTTCTCCGGTTCTTTTGGCGCCAGCTTTACATGAGTAGGGAAACCTGCGCCTCCCATTCCCACAACGCCGCCTTCTTTGATCCGTTCAAGGACTTCTTCCTTGGACAGAGCCTCCAGAGATGCTGCACTCTGAAATTCTACAGTTTCATACTTTTCGTCGTTTTCTACCACAATGGCATCCACCATGGCTCCTACATTATTTCTGACTTTTTTGATCTCCTTCACAGTTCCTGACACGGAAGCGTGAATGTTCGCAGAAACGAAGCCCCCCATTTCTGCAATTTTCTGACCTGCCAGAACATGGTCGCCTTTTGCCACTATCGGTTTCGCCGGAGCGCCGATATGCTGTGACAGCGGATATACCAGTTCTTTTCCGGGAAGGAGTTCCCGGACAGGTTTTTCCTTTGACAGCTCTTTTCCGTCATAAGGATGAACGCCGCCTCGAAAGGTTAAAAACGCCATATGTTAGTCCCTCCTTTATCTATCCATAACCGGATAATTTCCGGCTATCGTCTATCTGGTTCTTTTATCCTGATGCTTTTCTCTGTAACGCTTAAATCCATTTTTCAGATTTGGATAGGCACGAACCATACGCCTTTTAAACACATTCTGTTTCTGGCGAATTTCCATATATTTTCTTAAAAAATCATCCAGCCGCTTTTCCAGTTCCTCTTTCTTTTCGCTGTAGAATCTGCCTTCTTTCAGAGAATTTTCGGCGATTACCGTCTCAAAACGGTCAATAAATTCTTCTCTTCGAGCTTCCAGACGTTCCATGAGCTCACCCTGTCTGATGGCAGTGCGGATGCTCTCGAGCTTTTCTCCAATTTCTTCCCTTGTTTCATAAAGGCGGGTATTCTGCAGATAAGAGGTAAGGTCCTCAAGCATATCTTCCACCTTTCCAAAGGTCTTGGAAAGTCCAAAAGCTGTGTATGCGGAAACGGCAAAGTCCGCACAGTACAGAATGATCACCACAGCCAGTATTACCTCTCCTGCAGGTTGAGGATACAGGCTGGTAAGCCAGGAGACAAATGGCTGCAGTATTTTAAAAAGCAAAATAGAAAAAACTCCCCACAGTAATGAGGAGGCCAGGGATATATATCCATGGAGATTAAACTTCTTGCTGCTGTAATCCCACCATCTGGTATGAAAAACAGCTTCCATGATCCAGCCCGTGAAATATTCCAGTACCGTGGCAGTGAGCACACCTCCCAGATACAGAAGAGCCAGATTTCCCCTCAGAGGCCTTAAAAGCAGATAAATTGTCACAGCTCCTGCACCATATATGGTACAGAAAGGGCCGTTAATAAAGCCTCTGTTTACAAGCTTTCTTTTCTTTACAGATACATAAACTGATTCCCATACCCATCCTAAAAAACTGTAGATAAAAAACCAGCTTATGATATAATAAAGAGATATTCCTGCTATTTCAAAATCCATATTTTTCTCCTTTCTATATAATATATCATCTTTTTATAGAAAGCACTAGAAAAAATTGTGCACTTTTCGTACTATTTTAAATACAATTTGAAAGGTTTTTGTTAAAATGATAACAAATAGAACAATTCTCTGTCAAAAAAATATCGATATCAGAGAGGGATTTTTTCCAAAAGATCTGAAGCCTGAAGAGGTACTTTTCTTTGATATTGAAACCACCGGACTAAGTCCAGGAAACAGCCAGGTATTTCTCATTGGCGCTGTTGAAAAAAGAAAGGACGGCTCTCCCTGGTCTCTTATACAGTTTCTGGCGGAATCCAGAACCGCTGAAGAAGAAAAGAAATTACTGAAATCCTTTGCAAAGCTTATTTCTGGCAAAAAATATCTGGTACACTTTAACGGCACCTCCTTTGATGTCCCATATCTGTGCCATCGATACAAAGCTCTGGGCCTTGTATCTCCCTTCTCTTCTCTGATGCAGATCGACCTTTACAGAGAGCTTACAGGACTCCCCGGCTTTTTCCGGCAAATGCCTGACCATAAACAGAAAACCTTTGAGACCCTGATGAATTATCCCAGAAGAGATAAGCTTTCGGGAAAAGATATGATAAATTTTTATCAAATTTATGTAAAATCTAAAGAAACGAAAGTACTGGACCTGCTTCTTCTTCACAATCAAGATGATTTAAAAGGCATGTTTTCTCTCCTTCCTCTTGGAAAACTGAAAGATTTTCTCTCTGGCAGCTTTTTTGTTCTCAACTCCGAAGAAATACTGGAGCCTGCATTGGAAGGAGGTCAAAAAAGAGAACTCCTCTTTTCTTTGGATTTTCCCTTTTCCATTCCAGTCCGGCTTACTGGGGTCACAGATTTCTTCCGCATAGCTATAGAAGGTTCCCACGGAAAGCTTAAAATGCCTCTTTATCAGGGTACCCTAAAATATTTCTATCCTGACTATCAGAATTATTACTATCTGCCTTATGAAGATGAAGCCATCCACAAAAGCGTAGCTGTATACACAGACCCTTCCCGAAGAAAAAAAGCCAAGGCCTCCAACTGTTATAAGAAATATACCGGAACCTTTGTAGCTGCTCCTGGAAACCAACCGGTTCCCCTTCTTAAAGAAAGCTACAAAAGTCAGGCCACATATGCTCTATGGCCATTTCAGGATATGTCCTCTGATTCCCTTCACGACTATCTTCTGGCAATATTAAAAGGGGTATCGCATTAATGCGGTACCCCTTAATCTGTTTTGGATTTTTATTCTTCTTCAGCTTCTGCTGCTTCTTCCTGAACTGGTTCAGCAGTTTCTTCTTTAGCAGGTTCCAGGACTTTCATACTCAGGCTGATTTTTTTCTCTTCTTCGTTAAAGTCTACGACCTTTGCAGTTACTTCCTGTCCCACTTTGAGAACATCAGATGGTTTATCCACATGAGCTCTTGAAATCTGAGAAACATGAAGAAGGGCATCTACTCCAGGTTCCAGCTCGATAAAAGCGCCGAAGTCTGTCATACGAGCAATTTTACCTTCTACAATATTGCCTACAGCATACTTTTCTGCTGCATGAAGCCATGGGTTCTGATCCTCGAACTTCAGACTCAGTGCAATCTTGTCGCCATTGATTTCTTTGATCAGGACAGTAAGTTTTTCTCCTGCCTTAAATACCTTCTTAGGATTTTCCACTCTGCCCCAGGACATTTCTGAAATATGAAGAAGTCCGTCAGCCCCACCTAAATCGATGAAAGCACCAAAGTCAGTTACATTCTTAATTGTACCCTCTACAACATCTCCTGGATGGATTCTCTCGAAGAGTTCTTTCTTCATCTCTTCCTTCTTTGCAACCAGAAGCTGTTTTCTGTCACCGATAACTCTTCTTCTTCTAGGATTGAACTCAGTAATAACAAATTCAATTTCCTGATCCTGGTATTTTGTCAGGTCTCTTTCATAAGTATCGGATACAAGGCTTGCAGGAATAAATACTCTGGCCTCGTCGATTACAACACTTAAACCGCCTTCTAATACCTGCGTAACCTTTGCTTTCAGCACTTCTTTGTTTTCGAAGGCTTCTTCCAGTCTCTTATTTCCCTTGTCTGCAGCCAGTCTCTTAGAAGACAGAAGTACCTGTCCATCCCCGTCGTTAAGCTTCAGCACCTTTGCCTCCATGGTGTCCCCTGGGTGTACAACAGTTCTCAGGTCAAGGTTCTGGTCATTGGAATATTCGCTTCTGGTAATAATGCCGTCTGCTTTATAGTCAATGTTTAAGATAATCTGATCTTCTTTGACATCAATAACTGTGCCTTCGACTACCTCTCCATTTCTTATAGTTTTAAATGTCTCGTCCAGCATCTGTTCAAAACTTAATTCTGACATGTTTTGAAACCTCCTCAATTATTTTATTTGGGGTTGACGCCCCTGCTGTAATACCTATACATTGAACGGAACGAAAACGTTCAGAATCCAAATCAGCAAGTGTCTGTATATAGTAAGTATTTCTACATTCCTTTTTACATATTTCATAAAGCTTCTGGGTATTTGAGCTATGCCTGCCCCCAACGACAATCATGGCGTCTACCTGTTTTGCGATTTCCTCTGCCTCAGCCTGTCTGTCCTGGGTGGCATTGCAAATCGTATTTAAAACAAGTCTATCATACCTCTTTTTGTTCAGAATTTCAACTATTTCTTGAAAATTATTGTAATTAAATGTCGTTTGAGACACAATACAAACTTTTTCGTGGTCTTCTGACAAAAAGCCCTCTGCTTCTTCCTTGGTTCGGATCACAGTGGAAGGACCATGGCACCACCCACGGATACCAGCCACCTCAGGATGGTCCGGATTTCCTATGATAACAATATGACGGCCACCTTTACTCTCCCGTTCTACAATCCTGTGGATCTTCAGCACGAAGGGGCAGGTGACGTCCACATAATCCAGCTTTTTCTCTTTCAGCAGATCATAAATATATTCCGGCACGCCATGGGAACGGATGATCACAGTACCGCTTTTCAGCGCTCTCAGCTCCTCCTCTGTTTCCAGAACCTGAACTCCCCTTTTTTTCAGGTCTGCTACCACTTCTTCATTGTGGATAATAGGACCATAGGTATAAACCGGTCCCTTTTTGGCGTCAGCCACTTCAAAGGCCTTTTCCACTGCCCTTTTTACACCAAAGCAGAAGCCTGCGGTTTTTGCAACTTTTACTTTCATAATCCTATTTTTCTTCCCCGCTTTTTTCTCTGTAAAGGCGAAGGATTTCCTCCTTCACTTCCTGGATATTCATGTCTGAGGAATCCACAAGGCAGGCATCCTCTGCCTGCCGCAGAGGCGATATCTCTCTTTCCATGTCTCTTTTATCTCTCTGACAGATATCCTCCTGGATTTCTTCCAGACTGCAGGGAATTCCTTTTTCCTCCAGCTCCCTGCACCTTCTAAGGGCTCTGGTCCTGGCACTTGCAGTAAGATAAATCTTTATATCTGCATCTGGCAGCACACAGGTGCCAATATCTCTGCCGTCCATGACCACATTAGCTCTTGCAGCCAAATTTCTCTGAAGCTCCACTAGTTTTTCTCTGATCACAGAATTTCCAGCGCTTACAGATGCCATATTCCCTACCTCTTCTTTTCTGAGGTAAGGAGTTACGTTTTCTCCATTAAGAAGAACCTGCTGAGCCCCCTCTTCATACACAATGGAGATATCTGCTTCCCTGCAGGCCTCTTCCATCTTTTCTTTTTCTTCAGGGGAAATTCCCTGTCGGATCAGGTACAGAGCCATGGCTCTGTACATAGCTCCCGTATCCACATAAATGAATTCCAGTTCTTTCGCCACTGCTTTTGCTATGGTACTTTTTCCGGCGCCTGCCGGCCCGTCAATTGCAATATTCACTGCCATTTTTCTAACTCCTTTTCCTTTCGCTTTCTCTGGCTGCCGCTTTTGCTGTAGACCAGGCGATCTGCAGATTAAACCCTCCGGTAACGGCATCTACATCCAGCACCTCTCCAATAAAATAAAGGCCCTTCACCTTTTTTGACTCCATAGTCCCTGGATCAATTTCCTTTACTTTGACTCCTCCCTGGGTAATAATAGCCTCATTGAATCCCCGCAGTCCTGTAATAGTAAAAGGCAGATTCTTCACCTTCTCAAGGAAAGCATTTCTCTCTTCTCTTGTAATCTCATGAACTTTTTTCTCCGGGGCGATCCCTCCCAGCTCCAGCATTACAGGATAAAGCTTTGCAGGAAACCAGCTGTTTATTATATTTTTAAACTGCTTATTTGTCCCTTCCTCGAATTCTCTCAAAAGCCGCCTATCCAACTGTTCCCTGGTCAAGGCCGGCTTTAAATCCAGTGTTCCCAGCAAAGAGCCCTTCTGCAGCCGTTTTCCAATATATGAGCTGGCGGTAAGCACCAGGGGACCGGACATTCCAAAATGCGTAAACAAAAGTTCTCCAAAATTTTTGTACAGGACTTTTTTTCCATCCTTTATGGTCAGCTCTACATTTTTCAGAGAAAGTCCCTGCATACTGGCAATATAGGCCTCTTCTGTCTCTATCGGAACCAAAGCAGGACGAATTTCCGTAACAGTATGTCCATTGGCTCGTGCAAAATGGTAGCCATCCCCAGTAGAGCCTGTGGCCTGATAGGAGCAGCCGCCTGTAGCTACAATCACCCTGTCTGCCTCTATCTTCTCTCCATTTTCCAGCAGCACTCCTCTTACCTTTTTCTCTCCTTCTCCATCCTCATCTGTCCAAATTTCCTGAACCTGGCTTTTTAAATGTATCTTCACATCCAGCTGATGGAGCTTTTTCTCCAGAGCTCCTATAACATCTGAGGAATGATCAGACACAGGAAAAATCCTTCCTCCCCGTTCCTCCTTGAGCTTCAGTCCCAGGTCTTCAAAAAAAGAAATTACATTCTGGTTTGTAAAGCCATAAAAAGAACTATAAAGAAATTTTGCATTTGTCACTACAGACTGGAAAAAAGCCTCTTCATCGCAGGAATTTGTCAGATTACATCTGCCCTTTCCCGTAATGAACAGTTTTTTTCCAAGCTTTTCATTTTTTTCAAAAATATGGACCTTGTGTCCCTGTTCCCCTAGAAAAATACCGGCTGCCATGCCAGCCGCACCGCCTCCTATGATTACTATCTTTTCCATAAACTGCTCCTTTAATGCCCGCTCCTTTTTCTTTCGCTTCAGTCAGTCTGCCTGGTTCCATGTTCCGGGTCCAGCAGCTCTATTTCCTGATTATCTGCAGGATTGATCTCGTCGTTATTATAAACCTGATATTCATCCCATATTTTTTCCAGAGATTCCAACCGCTCCACTACTTCCTTTTGTTTTCTCATACTCAAGGCCACCACAAGAGCATTGACCACGCTTAATGGAGCTACCAGAGAGTCCACAATAGAAGCCATATCACTTCTTGCAATAAGATTACAAGAAGAATATAGATTCATAGGGGAATGAACGCTGTCTGTAAGGGTAATCACCCTGGCTTTCCGGTTATTGGCAAATTCCAGAGCTTTCAGGGTTCGCATAGAATATCTTGGAAAGCTGATACCCACAATTACATCTTCCTCGCTTATATGAATCATCTGCTCAAAGATCTCGCTGGAACTGCTGGTAGTTAAAAGCCGTACATTATCAAAGATCAGGTTCAAATAGAAGCTCATAAAACTGGCAAGAGGAGCACAGCTTCTGATTCCCACAACATAAATGTTTCTGGCTGAAAGAAGAAGCTCTATGGCCAGTTCAAATGCCTGATGGTCAATTCCTTCCAGAGTCAGCTTGATTTTATCTATATCTGAATGGAGTACCGTATCCAGGATTTCTGACTGAGGTACTTTTCCATATGTCACTTCCATCCTTTGTATAGAATTCAGTTTATTGCGTACCAGTTCTTCCAAAGCCTTCTGAAATTCCGGGTACCCTTTGTAGCCCAGATGTATAGCAAAACGCACTACCGTAGATTCGCTGACTCCTACTGTCTCCCCCAGCTTTGCTGCAGTAAGAAATGCCGCCTTATCATAATTATCCAGAATATAGGATGCCAGTTTTTTCTGACCTTTACTGAAACTCTGATATTGATGGTTAATTCTGCCAAGCAGATGTTCCGTATTGTTCATTTTCCGTGCCTCTTCTTTTCTTTTTCTTTCAGATGTTTTTTATCATAGCACAATTTTCTGAAGAAAGCAAAAGGAGCTGCCCTGCAAAACCAGCCGGTCTTGCAGAAGGCAGCTTCTTTTAATTATTTACCTCTTATACCGGATATACTCCGTTTTCTGTATCCGCTTCTTTCGGGTCTACCTTTGTCTGCTGCGCTTCTCTGTATTTAAAGAAGTCTGTAGCAACCTGTGGGAACAGTGCATAAGTCAATACATCCTCCTCCTGTTCAGACCACTGAGCCATTTCATCTCTCAGAGTATCCAGTTCAGGCTCCAGAAGGTCTGCTGGACGGCAGGTGATCACTTCTGCATCACCGATACATTTCTTCTGAACTTCCGGATTGAAAGGCTTTACAGTTGCGCCGTATTTGCCGCTTAAAACGTCCTTTGTCTCTTTTGTTACCATCTTGTAACGCTCACCCATAAGCACGTTAAATACGGCCTGAGTACCAACAATCTGAGAAGATGGTGTAACCAGAGGCGGCTCTCCCAGATCCTTACGAACTCTCGGAACTTCTTCCAGAACATCGTAATATTTATCTTCTGCATGCTGGTCTTTCAGCTGAGAAGTCAGGTTGGAAAGCATACCGCCCGGCACCTGATACAGAAGGGTCTTGATATTTACTCCCAGGTTCTTCGGATTCAGAAGGCCGGAATCCAGAGCCTCATCACGAATCGGACGGAAATAATCGGCAATCTCTGCCAGCAGGTTCTGATCAAATCCCGTATCATAGGGAGTTCCCTTAAAGGTCTCTACCATAACCTCTGTAGCTGGCTGGGAAGTTCCCAGAGCAAAGGGTGACATAGCCGTATCGATCACATCTACCCCTGCCTCTACTGCTTTCAGATAAGTCATAGAAGCCACACCGGAAGTATAATGGGTATGAAGCTGAATTGGTATATCAACAGCTTCTTTCAGGGCTGTTACCAGCTCAGTTGCTGCATATGGAAGGAGAAGTCCTGCCATATCTTTAATACAGATAGAGTTGGCTCCCATATCTTCAATTCTTTTTGCAAGATCTACCCAATATTCCAAGGTATAAGCCTCGCCTAAAGTGTAGGACATAGCCACCTGAGCGTGTCCTTTTTCTTTATTAGCTGCCTTTACTGCTGTCTGCAGATTTCTCAGATCATTCAGGCAGTCAAAAATACGAATAATATCGATTCCGTTGGCAATAGATTTCTGCACAAAATACTCTACCACATCATCTGCATAAGGACGGTAGCCAAGAATGTTCTGTCCTCTGAACAGCATCTGAAGCTTTGTATTTTTGAATCCGTCACGGAATTTACGAAGTCTTTCCCATGGGTCTTCTTTCAGAAAACGCAGGGATGCATCAAAGGTAGCGCCGCCCCAGCATTCTACAGAATGATAACCCACTTTATCCAGTTTATCCACGATAGGCATCATCTGTTCTGTTGTCATTCTGGTGGCAATCAGAGACTGATGAGCGTCACGCAGGATCGTCTCAGTAATTTTAATAGGTTTTTTTACTACTTCTGCCATCTTTTTTTCCTCCATTTATATTTCCATGTCCGCTGATGCGGATTTTACTATACGCCGAAAATTGCCATAAAGGTTCCGGCAGCTACGGCTGTACCGATAACGCCTGCTACGTTTGGTCCCATGGCGTGCATCAGCAGGAAGTTGGTAGGATCAGCCTCAGCGCCTACCTTCTGAGATACACGGGCTGCCATAGGTACGGCAGATACTCCGGCAGAACCGATCAGAGGATTGATCTTGCCGTGGGACAGCTTACACATCAGCTTGCCCAGGAGCACGCCTCCCGCAGTACCAAAGGCAAAGGCCACCAGACCCAGGACAACGATTTTCAGAGTATCCATCTTCAGGAAAGCCTCTGCGCTTGTGGAAGCTCCTACAGAAGTTCCCAGAAGGATAACCACGATATACATAAGGGCATTGGAAGCTGTCTCAGTCAGCTGTTTTACCACGCCTGACTCACGGAACAGATTTCCCAGCATCAGCATACCAACCAGAGGAGCGGTAGTAGGCAGGATCAGACATACTACTACAGTGATAACGATAGGGAACAGGATCTTTTCCAGTTTGGAAACCGGACGAAGCTGTTCCATCTTGATCTTTCTCTCTTCCTCTGTTGTAAGAAGTTTCATAATAGGCGGCTGGATGATGGGAACCAGAGACATATAGGAATACGCTGCCACGGCAATGGCTCCCATAAGTCCCGACTGTCCCAGCTTGCCGGCCAGGAAAATAGAAGTCGGTCCGTCAGCGCCTCCGATAATGGAAATAGCTGCTGCTGCTTTTCCATTGAATCCCATAAAGATCGCCAGGAAATAAGCCACATAAATACCTAACTGTGCTGCAGCACCCATAAGGAAACTTTTGGGGTTTGCGATCAGGGGACCAAAGTCTGTCATAGCGCCAACTCCCAGGAAGATCAGAGAAGGCAGAACACTCCACTCATCCAGGATATAGAAAACGTGCAGAAGTCCCGGTGTTCCGTTTGAAGCCTCTTCCGCTGAGATCATAATATCCGGATAAATATTTACCAAAAGCATACCGAATGCAATGGGCACCAGCAAAAGGGGTTCAAACCCCATTTTAATGGCGAGGAACAGGAATACAAACGCCACTAGGATCATGATCAGATTTCCAAATGTCAAATTCATAAAAGCGGTCTGGCTGATAAGATTTGACGCAACATCTGCAATGTTTGACATTTTTTTACCTCCCGTATTTTTTCTTTGACTTTACACAGTCCATAGCGCTTAGTTCATGGTGGCAAGGATATCGCCGTTTTCCACAGCGTCTCCTACTGCCACGTTAATGCTTGCCACTGTGCCGTCCTGAGGTGCTACTACGGGAATTTCCATCTTCATGGCTTCCAGAACAACGATGGGGTCTCCTGCTTTCAGAGCCTGTCCGGCATTTGCTGCCACGCTGCAAACTTTACCTGGTACAGAAGCCTTTACTTCGATAGAGCCTGCTGCTGCGGCAGGTGCTGCTGCGGGAGCAGGTGCTGCCTTGGGAGCGGCCTTTGGTGCTGCTTTTGGTGCGGCCACAGGTGCCGCTCCATTTCCTGCGCCTTCTTCTACTGTTACATCATATGCAACGCCGTTTACAGTGATTGTATAAGATTTCATATTCTTTTCCTCCTATGGCTTTCAGCTAACGCCAATTATTTTTCTTTGATTTTCTGATCGAACGGACTACAAAGCTGTCCGGGGATGTATTTTCAGAAGCTGCAATAGCTGCTGCGATAACAGCCACCAGTTCCAGATCATCTGTAAGTACTTCCTCCTCTTCTGCTGCAGGAACAACCGCAGGCGCAGGGGCTGCAGAAACAGGAGCCGGGGCCGGGGTTTCTGTTTTCTTTTTTCCAAAAGAATCCACAAGACCGGGTATATATTTAAAAAGAGAAATAACAAAAACCAAGAAGAACAGTACGATAAACACTGTTCCAAGGCCGACTACGGCATTCATGGCAGCATCCTGCATCTTCTCTCCCATGGTATACTGCATACTGAATCCGATGCTGTCCGCATTCAGCTTGCTGTCGTAAACCATCTGAACATCGGCTGTACCATTTTCAAATTCTGCTTCCAGATCCACTACATAGTTGCTTCCATCTTTTCTTACTGCCTCTGAAGGATCTACATCTTCAAATCCGATATAGACACCCAGTTCCTCTGAAGAATCCATCCAGGCCTGAAAAGCACTCTTGGTAAAATCGTCCATATTGGGATTTTCTTCTATGGCCTGCTCCATGGTTGCGTTGTCATAAGCAACCAGAGTCTCCATAGTAGAGGTAGTGGTGCTGTACAGATTATTTGCTACTGTTTCGTTGATCTCCTCCTGGGAACCGGTACAGGCAGTCAGGGTAAGGGTCAGAATACCTAAGGATACGAGTCCTCCTAATTTTTTTCCTATCTGCTTCATATGCTTCACCTCGCTTAAACCGTGCCGTGTTTTTTGTCAGGACGATTTTCTCTCTTTGTGAATAACATCTCAAAAGCACCGATGACATATTTTCTGGTATCCAGAGGCTCGATGATGGTGTCTACATAGCCTCTCTTTGCTGCTGAAAGAGCGCTGGACTGGAGCATAGCATATTCTGCTGCCTTCTCATTAATGGTCTGTACGTCAGATCCGGCATACATGATCTTGGCTGCCAGTTTTGCGTCCATCATACCGATCTGAGCAGAAGGCCATGCATAAACCATATCGGCACCTGTGGATTTGCTGTTCATAGTCAGATAAGCGCTTCCGAAGGCTTCCCCGATCACCACATTTACCTTTGGAACAGTAGCGCTGATAAATGCATTGGTCAGCTCTGCCGCATTTCTTGCCATATTTGCCTCAGAGCATTTAGTTGCTTTATATCCCTTTACATTGGTAAGAGTCAACACAGGGATCTCAAAAGCGTCACAGAATTTTACGAACTGTGCTGCCTTCTTGCATCCTCTTGCAGATAATACATTATCAAAAGAATCTGTCTTTTCTCCCTCTTCATTGTAGATCTCGCTTCTGTTTGCCACACAGCCTACAGTTGCTCCATTTAAGCGGATAAAGCCCGTTACCATATCCTTTGCGTACTCTGCTTTCACTTCAAAGAATTCGTTGTTGTCTGCGATCTGAGACAGTGCAATGGAAGTATCTCCCACACAATTTGCCAGTTCCGGGCACACCCGGTTCAGATCGTCTGTGCATTCTGTATATGCAGAATTATCTTCATAGTTGGATGGCAGCATAGATATCAACTGTCTCATCTGTGCCAGGATCTCTTCCTCTGTTCCCAGCACATCTACCAGACCTGCATTCTGGCTCTGATACTGAGCGCTGGAAGTATCGCATTTGGAAATATCATTTCCTTCCAGAGCATTGGGAGAATTTACAAACAGTCTTGCCTTATCTTTCTCCATAAAAGTAAAGTCTGTAAGTCCGGGGACTACTGCCAGCCCTCCTCCGCAGGTTCCAAAAATACCCGTAATCTGAGGAATCACCCCTGAAGCCATTACCTGCTTTGTGTAGATTTCGCCGAAAGCATTTAAGGCATCTGTAGCCTCCTGCAGTCTGAGGCCTGCACAGTCGATCAGTCCGATCACAGGAGCTCCTGTCTTCATGGCCAGATCATACAGATTTACGATCTTCTTCGCATGCATCTCGCCGATAGACCCATTTAACACAGATGCATCCTGACTGTAAACATAGACCAGACTGCCATCAATGACGCCGTATCCGGTGATGACACCATCTGCCGGCGTTTCTTTTTCAGATAAGTTGAAATCTGTATTTCTTGCGGTCACACAGCCGCCAATTTCAACAAAACTGTTCTCATCAAGCAAAGAATAGATTCTTTTGCCTGCCAAGCTTTGTGCTGTACTACTCATTTATCAGCCCTCCGTTTTTTAATATTTTGGTCATTTAAAACACTGCATAAATAAAACCAACGTGCGTATTAATTTTACTCTTTTTTAAGATTTTTTTCAATAGGCTATGATAATAATTTAACATCTTCTCAGCTTTTTTTCAGCGCCTTTTTCATGTTTTCAACATATTCTTTTACATAGGGCACTGCATGTTCTCCATATTCCTCCACAATTTTCACAATTCTGCTTCCAACAATGACCCCGTCAGAAACTGCCGCCATTTTCTGTACCTGCTCCGGTGTAGAAATGCCGAATCCCACTGCACAGGGAACCTCTGTCACCTGCCGGACCTTATCCACCATGCCTTTAATATCTGTAGAAATCTGTTCCCGCACCCCTGTAACCCCCAGAGAAGATACACAGTAGATATATCCTTCCGCTTCCTTTGCAATAGCCGCGATCCTTTCATTGGAGGTAGGAGCGATCAGGGAAATAATCTCTATCCCATATTCTTTGCAGACTTCCTTAAGTTCCCCTTTCTCCTCAAAAGGCATGTCCGGAACAATCACGCCCTGGATCCCGCATTCCCTGCACCGTTCCATAAAACGTTCTTTCCCGTAAGTATAGATAGGGTTCAGATAGGTAAGAAAAACCATGGGAACCTGTACTTTCTTTCTTGCTTTCTTCACTGTCTTAAAAAGCTTGTCTGTAGTACAGCCTGCTGCCAGAGCCCGCTCATTTGCGGCCTGGATCACAGGTCCTTCTGCAATAGGGTCTGAAAAGGGAATCCCGATCTCAATAATATCTGCTCCCGCCTCTTCCATGGCGTATAAAAGCTGTTCTGTGATCTCCAGTGAAGGATCTCCTCCTGTAATAAATGGAATAAATGCTTTGGTGTCTTTAAATGCTTCTGAAATCTTACTCATAAATCTCCACTCCTCTGTATCTTGCGATTGCCGCTACATCCTTGTCTCCTCTTCCGGAGAGGTTTACCACTATGATCTGGTCTTTTTCCATCTTTGGTGCCAGCTTTCTGGCATAAGCCACTGCATGAGCGCTTTCTATGGCCGGTATGATCCCTTCTGTCCGGGACAGATACTCAAAGGCTTCCACAGCTTCCCGGTCAGTTATAGGAACATACTCTGCTCTTCCGATTTTCGCCAGATGAGCATGTTCCGGTCCAATGCCTGGATAATCCAGCCCTGCAGATATGGAATATACCGGAGCGATCTGTCCATATTCATCCTGACAGAAAACGGATTTCATTCCGTGAAAAATTCCTGTAATCCCACGGCTTAAAGTCGCCGCATGTTTCTCTGTATCAATGCCCAGACCTCCAGCCTCACAGCCAATAAGGCGGACTTTTTCATCGGGAATAAATTCATAGAAAGCTCCCATGGCGTTGCTGCCTCCTCCCACACAGGCGATGACCGCGTCAGGAAGGCGGCCTTCTTTCTCCATAAGCTGTTCCCGGATCTCTTTTCCGATCACCTTCTGGAAATCCCGGACCATCATAGGGAAGGGATGGGGACCCATAACAGATCCCAGTACATAGAGGGTATCTTCCATTCTCCGAGTCCACTCCCGCATGGTTTCGTTTACTGCGTCTTTTAAAGTTCCTGTTCCGCTGGAAACTCCGTGGACTTTTGCTCCAAGCAGCTCCATGCGGTAAACATTTAAGGCCTGCCTGTCCATATCCTCTTTTCCCATGTAAATATCACATTCCATATCCATAAGAGCTGCTGCTGTGGCTGCTGCCACTCCGTGCTGTCCGGCCCCTGTTTCCGCAATGATCCTGGTCTTTCCCATTTTCTTTGCCAGAAGGGCCTGCCCCAGTACATTGTTGATCTTGTGGGAGCCGGTATGGTTGAGATCTTCCCTTTTCAGATAAATCTTTGCTCCCTTAAGATCCCTGGTCATTTTCTCTGCATAATACAGCATGGAAGGCCTTCCCGCATAGTTTTTCAGCAAACCCTCCAGTTCTTCCTGAAATTCCGGATCCCGGCTGTATCTGGCATAAGCCTCCTCCAGTTCCTTCACGGCATTCATCAGGGTTTCCGGTATATACTGTCCTCCAAAAATTCCATATCTTCCTTTTCCCATATTCTTATCCTCTCACTTTTTCTATAAATTCTCTGATCCGCTGTTGGGATTTTTTCCCTTGTATCTCCACTCCGCTGCTGACATCCACTCCAAAAGGCCGGCAGGTTTTTATGGCCTGCTCCACATTTCCCGGAGAAAGGCCTCCTGCCAGAAACCAGGGCTTTTTAAGGGGAGGAATGATCTTCCAGTCAAAAGTTTCCCCATTTCCTCCCGGGCTGCCTTTTTTGTAAGCGTCAAGGAGAAGATATTCACAGGGAAGTTTTTCAGCTTCCAGGATCTCTTCTCTGCTCCTGGCCGCCACGGCTTTGATCAGAGGCTTATCTGTCTGTTTCCTGAGAGCCTCCATATAGGCGGCGTCCTCATCTCCGTGAAGCTGTATATACTGGATCACTCCTGTCTCTGCCAAAACAGCCGCTTCCTTCAGAGGAGCATTTACAAAAACCCCTACCGCCTGGATCTTGGGATCAAGAGCCCTGCGAAGCTCTGCAGCCTGCCCAGGTGTGATCTGCCGCTTTCCCGATGCAAAAACAAATCCTGCAAAGTCCGGTTTCCAGCGATTCACTGCTTCTATATCTTCTATTGTCTTCAGTCCGCAGATCTTAATCTTAGTCACTGGTGTCTCCTTTCTTCAGCCAGTTTAGCATTTCCTTTTTGTTCTCACTTTTCATAAGGGCTTCTCCAATGAGTACAGCGTCCACTCCGGCTTCTCTCATTCTGGAAATATCCTCAGGGCTGTGAATGCCGCTTTCTGCCACAAAAAGGATTCCTTCCGGTATATATCTCCGAAGCCGCAGGCTGTTTTCCACATCTACTGTAAAATTTTTTAAGTTGCGGTTGTTTACCCCGATCACATCTGCTCCTGCCCTGAGAGCCTGGCGGATTTCTTCTTCATCATGGGCTTCTGTCAGGGCTGTCATCCCCAGAGATCTGGTAATCTTCAGATATTCTTTCAAGGACTCTTCCCCTAACAGGGAACAGATCAGCAGCACTGCAGAAGCTCCCAGAGTCTTGGCCTCATAAATCTGATAGGAATCTATCACAAAATCCTTTCTCAGGACCGGAATAGAAACTTCCCCGGCAATTTCTTTCAGATACTGGTCCTTTCCCAGGAAAAACTCCGGCTCTGTAAGACAGGATATTGCAGAAGCTCCTGCCCTTTCATATTCTCTGGCAATTTCCAGATAAGGGAAGTTTTCTGCAATAATTCCCTTGGAGGGGGAAGCTTTCTTTACCTCACAGATAAAGGACATATCTTTCTGAGCCAAAGCCCGGTAAAAGGGAAAGCCGGTATTTTTCTCCATAGCTTCCGCCTGAGCTTTCATCTTCTCCAGGGGAACTTCCTTTTTTCTTTCTTCCACCCGTTTTCTGGTGGAAGCTGCAATTTTCTCTAATATCATTTTCTATACCTCGTATTCCTTTGTGGCTTTGATAAACTCTTCCAGTTTCTCAGCAGCTTTTCCACTGTCAATAAGCTCGCCTGCCATCTTTATCCCTTCCTCCAGAGTAATGCCGTCAATGCCCAGATACAGGCTCATGCCGGCATTTAAAAGTACTACGTTCCGCTTGGGCCCCCTCTCTCTTCCTTCCAGGATATCTCTGGTGATCCTGGCGTTTTCCTGAGGATCTCCTCCTACCAGACAGGAAAGATCACACCGCTCCATACCAAACTGTTCCGGGGAAATGGTATAGCTTTTTACTTTTCCAAACCGGATCTCGCAGACCAGGGTCTCTCCGGTAAGGGTGATCTCATCCAGGCCGTCTGCTCCGCAAACAGCCACCCCTCTGGTCACACCCAGATTTCCCAGGACCTTTGCCAGAGGCTCTACCAGCTTTTTGTCATAGACACCTAAAAGCTGCATGGTTGCCGCCGCCGGATTGGAAAGAGGCCCCAGAATGTTAAAGACTGTCCGCACACCCATCTGCTGTCTTACCGGAGCTGCATACTTCATGGAAGAATGATATACCGGAGCAAAAAGGAAGCACATGCCTGTACGGTTTAAAATAGTTTCGTTTTGTTCCGGATCCAGGGAAACATTGGCTCCCAGCTTTTCCAGTACGTCTGCGGCTCCGCTCTTGCTGGAAACACTCCGGTTTCCATGCTTTGCCACAGGAATTCCTCCTGCTGCCACTACAAAAGCCGAAGTGGTAGAGATGTTAAAGGTTCCAGCTTCATCTCCTCCGGTACCTACGATATCGATCACTTCCCTCTGAGGCTGGATCTTGATCCCCTTATCCCGCATAACCTGGGCAAAAGCCGTGATTTCATCAATGGTCTCTCCCTGCATCCGCAGAGCCGCCAGAAAGGCTCCCATCTGGGCCTGGGTAGCAGTTCCGTCCATCATCTCCTCCATAACGCCTTTCGCCATCTCATAAGACAGATCTTTTCCATCCATTAATGTGTGGATTGCTTCTTTTATCATAACTTTTCTTTCCTTTCTCTCAATCTTTACAAAATTTTCCAGTATCTTCATTCCCTTTGGCGTCAGCACCGACTCCGGGTGAAACTGAAGCCCATATACAGGATATTCTTTATGCTCTACCGCCATAACCTCGCCGTCTTCTGTCTGCGCCGTGATCTTCAGACAGTCCGGAAGGGTATCTCTTTTTACAGCCAGAGAATGATACCTGGCTGCTTCTATAGTCCCGGCCAGTCCTGCAAACAGGGAACAGTCCGGTTTTAGGGTTATCAGGCTTTTCTTTCCGTGCATCAGTTCTTTTGCCGGGGCGATCACCGCCCCATAGGCCTGGCAGATAGCCTGATGTCCCAGACAGATTCCCAGTATAGGGATCTTTCCCTGAAATTTTTTCACCACATTTATGCAGATCCCGGCTTCCTCCGGATAGCCCGGTCCCGGGGAAAGAAGGATATGGGAAGGATCCCATTTTTCGATTTCTTCCAGAGTCACCTGGTCGTTTCGGACCACCTGGATATCTGGCCGGATAGTGCCCAGATATTGGACCAGGTTATAAGTAAAGCTGTCGTAATTATCAATCACTAAGATCATATTCCTTCCTCCTCTGCCTGAATGATGGCCTGGATCACAGCCGCCGCTTTATTGGCGGATTCTTCGTATTCTTTCTCCGGAATACTGTCTGCCACGATACCGCCTCCTGCCTGGACATAAACCTTTTGATCTTTTTTCACCGCCATGCGGATGGCAATGCAGGTATCCATATTTCCTGTAAAATCCAGATATCCCAGGGCGCCTCCGTAAATGCCCCGTTCCTCTTTTTCCAGCTCCTCTATGATCTGGCAGGCCCGGATCTTAGGAGCTCCTGACAAAGTGCCTGCAGGAAGCACCGCCTCGATAGCGTCTAATGCATCTTTGTCTTCCCGGATCACACCTTCTACCTGAGAGCAGATATGCATAATCTTTGAATACTTATGAACAGCCATATACTCTGTCACTTTCACACTTCCGAATCTGCAGGCCTTTCCCAGGTCATTTCTTCCCAGATCTACCAGCATGTTATGCTCGGACAGTTCTTTTTCGTCCTGGAGAAGTTCTTTTTCCAGTCTTCTGTCTTCTTCCTCATTCTTTCCTCTGGGTCTGCTTCCCGCCACAGGAAAGGTGGTCACCTTTCCGTTGTGAAGCTTTACAAGAGTCTCCGGTGAAGTGCTCATCAGTTCCAGCTCCTCTGTGTGAAAATACACCATATAGGGAGAAGGATTGGAAGTCCGAAGAAGCCTGTAGGCATTCAGAAGACTTCCTTTCATGGGACTCTGAAACTGTCTGGAAATTACTGCCTGGAAAATATCTCCTCTCCGGATATGTTCTCTGGTCTTCTCCACCATTTCATAATATTCTTCCCTTCCCGTGGTGCACTGGAAGTCCATCTTCTCTCTTAAATCTTCCTGCTTTTCTTCAGCTTCTTCTAAAAGCTTCTGAAGCTTGTCGATTTCCTCCTCTGCCTTCCGGTAATTTTTTTCCAGATCATCGGTTTTTATATTGACCATAAAAAGGAGCCGCTGTTTCAGATGATCATAGGCAATGACCTTGTCAAAAAGAAAAAGGTCAAAATCCGGAAAATTCTCATTTTTTATATGGAGGACCGGTTCCGCCAGACCAATGACAGAATAAGAAAAGTATCCCACCAGTCCTCCGGTAAAAGGGGGATAATCCGGAAGTACCGGCGCCTTATATTTTTTCATCAGTTTTCTCACTGCTTCCAGAGGCTTCTCAGTTGTTTCGTATGCTCCTTCTTGTCCCTGGATCTTTACCTTTCCCTTCTGACAGAAAATCCTCCGCTTTGGATCACATCCCAGAAAGGAATACCGGCCCCACTTTTCTCCTCCTTCTACACTTTCCAGAAGGAAATACCGGCTGCTTTTTGCCGCCAGTCTTTTCAGTACTGCAATAGGGGTGGTACTGTCTCCCAGGATTTCCCGGCATACAGGAATCACAGAATAGTTCTTTGCCAGTTTCCCGGCTGTTGCATAATCAGGTTTCAGCATTTATATTCCTCCTTAAATGATATCTTCGTATGTCGGTAAAGGACTTCCTTTGGGAGTTTTGAATGCATAGGGAAATATTAATGCATTAAAAAACCCCTGTCCCAACAGAAGCGTCTCTGCTTCTATTGGGACAGGGGAATCATCTCCTGCGGTACCACCCAAATTGCCAGTTGTTCTTTTCTTCTATTGATAAAACAAAAAGACTCCTGGCCACTCTTTACATGTACTGACATACACTCCCTGCTGATAACGGATCGGTACACCCGTCAGCGTCTACTCTTTCCCAAGAAATTTCGAGCTGCCCTCACAAGTCCATTCAATAAAAACTCTTGCTGTTCCGATCTCACCGCCCGGAACTCTCTGTAAACAAATATTTTTACCTACTACTCTTGTTCAACGGTTTAAAGTTCTAATTTGGTAGAATTATAACATATATTTTTCTCATGTCAAGACTTTTGTCTGTTTTTTTCCAATTCTTGCAGATCCTGCCGGCGCCTTGTTCAGACAGAAAAAGAATGGTATCCATACACGCAAAAATTCTGCCTTCTCATCTCTGAAAGAACTGTCAGTGGTTGTTTTTTCTCCATTTTTCCATAATTCTTCCGTCTTTTTTATTTCCTCTTCAAAAAGAAAAATTCCCTTATCTGCTTTTATCTCTCTGTGATCTTCCTCCGCCATAAGCAGACACATGCATATCCGGCTGCTTCTTAAAAGGATATCCCCTTTCTCTTCACCGGTCAATTCCCAAAGACTGGAAAAGAACATCTCTTTTTTCTCTCTCAGATATTTTTCTTCTGCCCGGTATCCGGAACGTATCAGATACCTGAGGCAGACCCATGCCTTTTCTGCCCTTACATCTTCACAATTCCGCAGATCTTCTAAAAGGCCAAGGACAATTCTGGCACACTTTTTTTCTTCCTTCTTCAGCATTTTCCAGAAAACCGGAGCTTGATAAGCGCTTCTGTCTGCTTTTTCCAGCAGATATTCCCTCCATTCTCTTTTCATATCCCTGATCTTCGCCCTGCAAAGCACATTTCTGGAAAGTCCATACAGAAAAAGATAGGTGATGTCCCGATAATCGCCTCCTTCCATCTTTGGCAGCCCTTGAAATAAAATACCTTTTTTTAACATAAAACCTCTTTTCCGTCTGCAGTGCATTTCTCAAAGGTGAGAATACTTTTTTTGCAGTATATGGCTGATAGAAAAATTTTCCCTGGAATTTTTCAGAATCTGAAAGATCTCTTTTAAAAAGAGTATAGATAAGCAAAAAGACCTGTGAAATGATGAAAGATCAGAAATCCTGTATTTTCCGGCTGAAAAATGAAATGCAGATACAGACTTGTTATTTGTCAGCCTCTCTGATTCTCAGTCTACTACAATCAGATCCGAGAAACAACTGGCAGATTTGCCAAAAATTTCCTGCACTTTTCTGCAAAAGAAAAGAAGCTGTCTCGTTTAACATATATCAGGAATATTTATACATTTTATGCGAATTTGTCGAGCGCAGCTTTGAGACTATAGGCTCAAAGCTGCGCAGGCTGAGCAGCAAAATGTATAAATATTCCCGAATTTAATCAATGTGACAGCTCCCTGCTTTTTCCGAAAATACCTTTTATTATTTTAATGTAATCTTCCGGAAGTTCTTCTTTCCTTTTTTCAGGACAATTCCCTCTCCCTGAAGTTTTTCTCCTAGAACCAGATATTTGATATCTGTAATTTTTTCTCCGTCAATGGCTACGCCTCCCTGTTCAATAGCTCTTCTGGCCTCTGAACGGGAATTAGCCAGTCCGCTTTTGTGCAGAAGAGAGATCAGGTCGATGTTTCCATCTGTAAGCTCAGACTCCTCAATCTGGGCAGAAGGCATATTTGCTGCATTTCCACTGGTAAACAGGGCCTTTGCCGCTTCCTGGGCCTTCTGGGCTTCTTCGGTTCCGTGAACCAGTTCTGTAAGCTCATAAGCCAGGATTTCTTTTGCCTTATTTAACTGGCTGCCTTCCCATTTATCCATTTCGTCAATCTGTTCCAGGGGAAGGAAGGTCAGCATACGGATACATTTCAGCACATCGGCGTCTGCCACATTTCTCCAGTACTGGTAGAAATCAAAAGGTGAGGTCTTGTTTGGATCCAGCCATACAGCCCCGGACTGGGTCTTTCCCATCTTTTTGCCCTCAGAATTCAGAAGAAGGGTAATGGTCATGGCACAGGCGTTCTTGCCCAGCTTTCTCCGGATCAGTTCTGTACCGCCCAGCATATTGCTCCACTGGTCATCTCCGCCGAACTGCATATTGCAGCCATATTTCTGATACAGCATGTAGAAATCATAGCTCTGCATGATCATATAGTTAAACTCCAGAAAGCTCAGGCCCTTCTCCATACGCTGCTTATAGCATTCTGCAGTAAGCATACGGTTTACCGAGAAGTGAGGTCCTACCTCTCTTAAAAAGTCAATGTAATTCAGATCTAACAGCCACTCTGCATTATTTACCATAAGGGCTTTTCCATCAGAAAAATCAATGAATCTTTCCATCTGTTTCTTAAAGCAGTCACAGTTGTGCTGAATAGTCTCTGCCGTCATCATAGAACGCATATCCGATCTTCCGGAAGGATCCCCGATATAACCGGTGCCTCCGCCGATCAGAGCGATAGGCTTATTTCCTGCCATCTGAAGACGCTTCATCAGACACAGAGCCATAAAATGCCCTACATGAAGGCTGTCCGCCGTAGGGTCAAACCCGATATAAAAAGTTGCCTTTCCGTTGTTGATCAATTCCCTGATCTCTTCCTCATCCGTCACCTGTGCAATCAGCCCCCTGGCCTGCAATTCCTCATAAATTTTCATCTTGGATTCTCCTTTTCTCTTTACTTGACCATGGCAGTATACAAATAACAGCTGCCACAGTTTTTGCTTTTTTCTGAAGGACGCTATCGTCTGTCCGATAAACAGCTCACAAACTTTTATCATTTTCAACTGCCCTCGAAGAATTACAGAGAATATTTGCTATGTTTTCTGCAAATTTGTCGAGCAGGAGTTGTCGCATTAAACATGTGTCAGGAATATTTATGTATTTTATGCGAATTTGTCGAGCACAGCTTTGAGACTACAGGCTCAAAGCGGCGCAGACTGAGCAATAAAATACATAAATATTCTCGATTTTGTTTAATGCGATAGCTCCCCCAGACTGTTCAAGAAAACATAGTAAATATTCTGCAAAACTTTTACAGGGCAGTCCCCACAATGATAAAAAGCCCCCGTCCTTCCTGTTACAAAAGGACGAGAGCTTATAGATTCCCGTGTTACCACCTTTATTCACAGACAGCTCACACTGCCTGCCTCTGCAAGTACAGCTTGCGCGATACTCAAGGTGTTGTAACGTACACCAAAACGTCACAGCCTACTCATTGCTTTTCGGTGTGAAGCTCCGGGAGGTATTCGCACTGCAGTTCTCCTGGGCCTCTCATCTGCCGGCTCCTTTCTGTAGGTCTCTCTGCATACTACTTGTTCCCATCTTCGCTTTTCTCATTTACGAAGACCAGTATACAGAAACCTTGCCGGCTTTGTCAAGGGCACTTTAACAACTTGCAATGACGCAGTAATCCGGTTTATCTGCTTATGGCTTTCATTCTCCACTGGTATTCTCCATTGTCCTTAATACCATAGAAATCTCCGAAGTTCAGGTCAAAGATATCTTTCTGGATCCCGGATATGGAAATCTGATTTTTGATCAGATACTGCCAGATTCCGCCGTGGGAAATATCTCCCTGGAGAAGAACGCCAACTACCTTTCCATCCCGAAGGACTACACGTTTGTAGTTTCTGGAATCCTCTCTGGCAATGACCACATCGCCCTCCTGAGGAAGGATCACACCTACACACATAGAAACCAGTCCAAAGAAGTTAATGGTATTCTTAATGGCATAACGGTCTGTGTATTCTACATGAGAACCGCACATATTCAGAGCCGCCGTTTCTCCCTGCTTCTGAGCGTTTGGCCAGATACCGGAAAGGCCGGTTACATCACCTGCCGCATATACTCCTTCGGCTCCTGTCTGAAGATAATCGTCTACCTTAATTCCACGGTCAATGACGATCCCTTCTCCTTCCATTCCTGCAACTGCAGACCGGACGCCGGCAGCCACAATGATCAGGTCACAGGCCAGCTTTTCTCCATTATCCAGGACAATCTCATGAATGTTCTTATCTTCTCCCATAATGGTGTCCGCAGCCTTTCTTCCCAGATAGAACCGGGCTCCTGCTCCTTCAAAGCGTTTCTGATATTCAAAAGCCGCCGTCTTATCAAGCTGTACGGGCAGGATCTGGTCTGCCATCTCTACAATGGATACTTTCTTTCCAGTCTCCATCAGACCATAGGCTGCATCCAGACCAACCAGACCGGAACCGATGATCACAATATTTTCCGCATCCTTGGCTAGCTCATCAATAGCCTGGGCGTCTCTTAAATGACGGAGTCCGAAAACATTTTCAGCTTCTCTTAAATTTCCCACCGGTGGGATAAAGCTCTCTGCTCCTGTGGCAATGAGAAGACGGTCATAGCTTACTTCATCTCCCTGGTCGGTATAAACCTTTTTCCCCTGGGTATCCAGACGGTTTACGGTTTTTCCCTGCAGCCAGGTGATCTGATTTTTCTCGAAAAAGTCCGGATCCACAAAGCTGATCCCTGCAGCATCTCTTTCGTGACTCAGATATTTATGAAGCATACATCTGGAATGTACCTGAGTATCTGTAGAGATCACCGTAATCTTTCCATTTTTGTCTGCTTTCCGGATAGTCTTTGCAGCAGTAATGCCTGCTGCTCCTGCTCCTAAGATCACATATTCCATCTCTACACCTCCTCAACCCAGATAGCCTGCTTTGGACAGGCCTTTACGCAGCTGGGATCTTCTCCCTTTTCAATGCAGAAATCACATTTGATCACCTTGCTGCGGGTGCTGTCATCAGGTTTCAGTACGCCGTAAGGACAGTTCATCACGCACATAAAGCAGGAACCGCACTTCTTCTCATCGTACTGCACATGGCCTGTTTCCGGGTCTTTGGCAAGAGCGCCGCTCATACAGGACATGACACACTCCGGCTGGTCACAGTGTCTGCAGAACACCGGAGTATAACTTCCATCAGGATTTTTATAGATAAAATTCCTGGTCTCATTGGCAATGTCTGTGAGATCCAGTGTATAGACATCGCCTTCATCTTTTCTGTGGGCCTGCATACATGCCACGGAGCAGCTCTTGCAGCCGTCGCATTTCGAGGCGTCTATCATTATTCTCTTCATCTTAGGCTCCTGTCTTTTAAATATTTAAACCTGCACGTTTCTCCTCAATGATCTTTTCCAGGATATCTGCACTTGCCTTAGCATCCGGGTTAATGATCACCTGTCCGCCGGTAAGGCTCTTCATGTCTTCTGTAAGAAGCTTCACTGCCAGATCGCTTCCTGTAACGAATGGGGGCAGTCCTAAATGAAGGGGCAGTCCCAGGGCCAGGCCGAAGCATCCGTCTGCCAGAGCCTGCTCTTCCAGCCACTGTGCGGCAGAAAGTACCAGCGGAAGCTGAGGAATATCGATTCCCAGAGCTTCTGCCAGCTCTGTGGCAACGATTTCCAGACGTCCGATAGCCAGACATGGACCAAAGTTCAGCACTGGAGGAATATTCAGTTTTTCGCAGACTGCACGGAGCTTTGGTCCTGCCAGTTTTGCTGCTTCCGGCGTCATCAGACCGCAGTTTTCGATTCCCCCTGAAGAACATCCTGCTGTGAGAACGATAATGTCTCTGGAGATCAGTTCTTTTACCAGGTCTACTGTAAGAACGTCATGGCCCCCTGCTGTCAGGTTGGAGCATCCTACCACGCCGGCAACACCTTTAATATCTCCGGATACGATAAGGTCGATAAGAGGTTTCCAGTTTCCTCCCAGGAATTCCTTTAAGGAACCTTCGGAAACACCGGTAAGAGTGTGGTCGTTTCCATGTTCCGGCTGAAGATTCATGGTTACTTTGCCTCTTCTCGCTTTATAAGCTTCTACGATCTCGTCAATAATCTCTTCGCTCTGTTTTTCTCTCTCTTCAAATTTGAAAGGTTTCAGCTCTGCATTGGCCTTCTTTGCTACATCATCCAGACAGATCTGTTTGATCATCAGTTCATCACAGATAGGCTCAATGCCTGGAAGAGTACAGTTAAACTCAGAAAGAACAGCGTCAATGCCGCCTGTGGCAAGAACAGCTTCACTGGTGTAGTTGTTTCCTGCATGGCCGTCAAATACTTCTGTATAATGAGCGCCTCTAAGCTGAAGATCCTGTCCCACGCAGGTACAGCCAACCAGCTTAAAGCCTTTGGCTCCTGCTGCCTGAGCTTTTGCAACAGCTTCTTTGGAGGTAAGTCTCTCCTGAAGATCTACGAAAATCGTGTGCTGATGTCCTGTGATCATAATGTTGATATAATCTGGGTCAATCACACGAAGGCCTACCGGTGCCATGCGAAGTTCCGGTTCTCCTAAAAGTACGTCGTTCAGCAGGTTTGTCAGTGTCAGTCCGTAGATACCTGTGGAAATACCCAGTTTCAGACAGTCTGTATACATATCTACAGGGTCAGAATTCAGGTTTGTGGAACATTTCACCACGCCATGGAACACTTCGCCTTTGGCTCCTCCGGGAAGGATATTCAGTTCCTGCCATCTCTTAAATCTGGGGCCGTAAGCCATTTTTTCCACCAGTTCCATTTTTTCGTATTCCGGTTTATACAGATCGTCCAGGACCATCTGGGCTACCTGTTTTGCAGTATCCCACTTGTCGGTTCCCTGTACGCCAAAAATCTCTGCCAGTTTTGCCAGGGATTTTTCACCTTTGATCTCTCCCTTGATCTCTGCTGTTTTCTTCACGTTCAGAGCTGTATTCTCCACAATGTGGATATAGCAGCCGGAACCGCTGGCAACTGCCCGCAGGAAGTTTCTTGCCACGATAACATCTGCAGTAGCACCGCAGATTCCTCTGGGAGCTTTTGGTGTGATCCGGCATGGGCCGTTAGCGCAGAGACGGCAGCACACACCCTGAAGGCCGAAGCCGCATTTGGTGCTCTGTCCTTCTACTCTGTGATGAGAAGTCTCCATGGGAAGGCTGCGGATAAATCCCTCCAAAGGCTTGTCCGCACTGGCACAGGTATTGCATCCATAACACTGGTTCATTTCTTAAATTCCTCCTATGTAAATAATTGTATGTTAAAATTATAACGAATCTAGATTAAATTAGTCAAGTATAACTTGCTTTTTTATTTATTTTTTAAAAAGGATAACAGTTCTCTGTTTGTCCGGGAATTAATCTTCAGCTCTTCTCCTGAAAGAGGCCTGGCTGTATCCGGAGGATTTTCTCCACAGATATCTACTCCCAAGATTTTCCTTTTTTTAAAGGCCAGTTCCAGCCATTTTAAAAGTTGTTCCAGAGAAAGCACTCCCTGGTCCCAGTTGGTCCTGGCATCCTCTTCTCTTAAAACATCTTTATCTATAGAGATGTACAAAGGCACGTCTCTATTTGTCTCCAGAAATTCCAGAAAGAGATTTTCTCCCTTTATCGACAGTTCTTCCCTGCTGATGCAGGTCAGTTTCTCCCTGCCTGGGCCATGATATTCTTCAAAGGCTTTTTCAGGAGGGCCTGCTACACACATACTGGAAAGGAATGTATGGCTTTCCAGGACCTCTCCAGCCCAGCTGCCGCAGGAAAGCAGCCCGAAAAAGGCTGCCTCCTGCATATCTGTATGATTGTCGAATACCAGAAGGGAAAAAGGCTTCTGGATTTTCTCCAGCCAGAATTTTGTAAGGTAATGATAATTGCCGGAATCCAGAAAATGGATTCCCTGAAAGGGCAGACTGTAAATCTTTTCTTTAATCTCATCCTCCGCCTCCTGGGTACAGTAACAGTTTACTCCCTGAAGCTTTCGAAAATCCAGCCACAAAGCCTCTTCCTCTTTCAAAAAATTTTCTTCCCGGTAGATGCCGGAAAAGTCCATTATGATTGGTTTCATCTTGTTTCTATCCTTAATCCACAAAATGTATCTGCCCTTTTTTCTCAGGATTCTGAGTAACAGGAGTCTTCGCATATCCCAGGGCAGCGATTCCAAATATCACATGATTGTCCGGGATCTCCCAGCCTCTCAAAATAGCTCTCACTTCCTGGACGTCGCAGACATCTCTTACCTGATTGATCCAAACAGAACCAATTCCGAAGGAATGGGCCGCCAGCATAATGTTTTCCATAGCACAGGCATTATCATCCTGAGAGTGGTGATTATCTCTGTCATTGGAAGGGATTACCAGGACTTGCGGACTGTACATATCATACCCCTCTCTTCCCAGTTTTTCTCCTACAGCCTTTGCCAGTGCCTGGATCTTAGTCCGGTCTGTAACTACAGTTATCTTCCAGGTTTGTTTGTTCTGTCCACTTGGCGCATAGATCGCAGCTTTTGCAATCTGCTCCAGTTCTTCTCTGGGGATTTCCTTCTCCTCAAAGGCTCTGACACTTCTTCTTGTAAGAATATTTTCCATAGCTGCATTCATCATCCATTCCTCCTATATTCGTAGTTTTATAACTATTTTATCACGGTCACGGAGCAAATACCAGTCTCTTTAAGGTCTCCTCCAGACACCAGGGAAAATCAATTTTTTCCAGAGAAGCCGCTGTATGGATCTCCCTGGTCTTCCAGGTCTGACCATTTACCTGATATAAAATCTCTCCGGCTTTTTCTCCTTCTTTTACCGGTGCCTGAAGGCTCTGCTCTATCTCCACAACCGCCTCCAGTTTTTCGTCTTTCCTGATGAGCATTCCTTCTTCCTGAGAAAGTTCCTCCAGGGAAACCGCCACCTGGGCCGGGACTCCCAGTATCTCCGTCTGTCCATTTTCTACCGGCAGATACTGTGGAATCAGAGGAAGTTCAGCCTGGGCAAAGCTCTGCCAGGTATAGTTTTCCAGTCCGTATTCCATCAGCTTTCTGGTATCTGACCATTTATAATTTTTATTGTTAGGCCAGCCGCAGCCCAGCAGGGCCACGATCAAAGTCCTGCCCTCTCTCTCAAGAGCCCCTACATAACAGTAGCCTGCATCTGCGGTAAATCCCGTTTTTCCCGTCAACGCCCCTTCCATCATGCTCAGAAAAGCATTGTGGTTGGTGCAGGAGATGGTTTTGTTTCCTGAAGAGTCTGTAAAAGTGTAAGACGGCGTACGGGTAATTTCCAGAAACTCTTCCCTGGCAGAAGATTCTCTTATGCAGTAGCGAAGGATTCTGGCCAGATCTTCTGCTGTGGTAGAATGTATCTTTACCCCTTCTTCTGTTTCTGCCTGGGCGTCCAGGCCATTGGGGGTGATAAACCATGTATCCTCACAGCCGATTTCCCTGGCTTTCTCGTTCATCATATCTGCAAATCCTTCTGTGCTTCCCCCGATATACTCTGCCAGGATCACCGCTGCGTCATTGTAACTTTCCAGCATCAGGGCATAGAGAAGATCTCTGACGCCATAACTCTCGCCCTCTCTGGCTCCCATATGCACTTCCGGCATAGATGCGGCATAGGCAGAAGTTTGGGCTGTCTCCCCTGTCCTTCCCGATTCCAGTACCAGAATACAGGTCATCACTTTAGTGGTACTGGCCATTGGTCTCTGTTCCTCCCCGTTCTTTTCAAAGAGTACCCTTCCTGAATCACCGTCCATGAGCACTGCAGACAGGGCATACAGGCTGTCCGGCTCCTGAACTTCTTCTCCATAGACCTGCCAGGGAAGAAGAATTATCTCCAGGCAGATCAGAATTCCTATTATCCATATTTTCCCAGCTTTTTTCATACCTGTCTCTCCTTCTTATAAAGGTTATGAACAGGCCCAAAAAAAGATACCACAAACAGGTCTTCCTCCCGTCTGCAGTATCTCTTTAAACATCAAGCTGAAGCTGGATCTCCTCCTCTGCCTCTGCTTTAAAATCTTCAATCTGTACCGGATCGATCTCCGGCAGGTCGTCCAGACCCTGAACGCCAAAATTCCTGAGAAATTCCTCTGTGGTCCCAAACAAAATCGGTCTTCCCGGAGCATCCAGACGGCCTACCTCTCTCACCAGTCCGTATTCAACCAGCTTATTCACTGCATGGTCACTTTTCACGCCCCGGATTTTCTCAATCTCCAGTTTTGTAACAGGCTGCTTATAAGCAATAATGGACAGAGTCTCCAACATGACATCGGACAGAACCGCCTTCTTAGGCTGAAGTGCCATGGCCACCAGATAATCATAGTATTCTTCCTTTGAACACATCTGAAAGGAGTCTTCCAGCTCAATGATCTTAATGCCTCTGTCTTCTGTCTGATATTTCAGCATCATATTTCGAATGATTTTTTTCGTAGTTTCCATATCATGACCAATAGTCTTGGCAATATCTCTTAATGATACTGCGTCTCCCATAGCAAAGAGTATGGCCTCTATGGCACCCTCGATTTTTTTCAGTTCCATTGATTCTATCCTTTCATGCAGCTTTCAATATAAATTTCCCCGAAAGTTTCTTTCTGGCTGATACGGATTTTTCCCATCTTCATCAATTCCAGGATGGAAAGAAAGGTAACGATCACCTGGACCTTGCTGGACTGTCTTGAGAGCAGATCTCGAAAGCCGAAGTATCTGTGGCTCCTTGCATAGTCCTCTACCTCTTCCATTTTGTCAGGAAGACTGATCTCTTCCTTCTCGATTTTTCCAAATTTGCTCCGGATAGGGTCTACCTTATCCTCCTGTCTGCGGATAACGCTCTGGAAAATATCATTGAGTTTTGCCAAGGTAATGCCCTTCAGAAGTTCTTCCGGATCCACCGGTTCTCTGTAGGCCAGTACTTCCTTGGGAACCGTAGGGGCTTTATACACATTTTTCGCCGCTGCCGCCATTCGATCCCGGAGTTCATAGGACATGTATTTATACATCTTATATTCCAGGAGCTGACGGACCAGTTCCTCCCTTGGGTCCTCTTCCTCTCCTTCTTCGTTTACCTCTTTCGGCAGGAGCATCCGGCACTTGATAGAAATCAGCGTTGCTGCCATTACCATAAACTCACTCATGATATTCAGGTCTTCCTGCTGCATCTGATGGATATACTCCATGTACTGATCTGTGATCTCAGCAATCGGTATATCATAGATATTCACTTTATTTTTCTCAATCAGATGGAGAAGAAGATCCAGAGGACCTTCAAACACCTGGAGTTTTACCGGAATTCCAGTTCCCATATTTCCTTACCTCTTTTTTTCGCTATGTGCCATTCTACACTATTTTTCAGGAAAAGTCCACCCTCTCCAGCTCCCCCATGCGCCTGGCCTCTTCCTGGGAGCAGGGAGCATTTCCGTATCTGGCCTTTTCGTAAAGGCTGTGAAACTCTTCTCTTTCCTCCCCTTCTGGAAGACCTGCTGCTTCCTCCAGTTCCATGGGGGTGAAGACGGCAGAAGGTTTCCCTTCTCTCATAATTTTTTGCCGGTAAGATTTCCGTATTCTGGCCTCAGGCGTCCTGCCCCAAAAGAATCCCAACCTCGGCATCCGGCTTTTTCCCAGTTTCTCAGTCTTTTCCTTTCTGGAAACATCCAGGCTTTCCAGTATATCCCCATTGACTTCAGTCTCACTGTTATATTTCCTATACAACCAGTAAAGAAACACACAGATTCCTCCCAGGATGGCCAGAACGAATGCTGCGATTAATATTTTTTCCAGCACTTCCCAAATAGCTGTCAGCAGAGGAGAGGGTTCTTCTCCGGCTCCCAGAAAAGGGGGCTGGGCTCCCATATCCTCCTGGGGCAGTTCTTCCGGCTCCGGAGCTTCTCTTTCACCAGACAGGAGCATCGCCAGAAACCGCCTCAGCAGCTCCAGTACAGCCAGGATTCCCCTGTCAATTTCCAGAAAAGGCAGGATAACCATGCAGCCCACAGTCAGTCCTGTGAGAAAGATCAGCATCAGCCGGTTTCCATAAGCAATTCCCTGTTTTGGAAACCGGTATAATTTTTCATGATCGCCGCAGTATTCCAGAAAACCTTCCCTGTTCCGGCACCACAGAATCAAAAGCCAATAACACCCGGCAAAGACCAGAAACACATTCTGAAAGATTTCCAGCCCATACTCCAGAGCAAAAATATATTCCAGTGCAAAAACCAGCAGGCAGGGATAAGAAGGCCGAAAAAAAGCCTTTCTGTTCCCCTTTATCCTCTGTACAAAAAACAGGGTCAGAAAGAAAAGGACACCCAGAAGAAGACAGCCTCTTTCCCATCCCGCCTTTCCCAAAAGCCAGAAACCTGCCAGAATCAAAAATGATACAGCCAGATAACTCCAGATTTTCTTTCCTCTCATCGATACTTCCCGGAAGACCGGGGCAGATATGAGCATGCAGAAAATCTTTACCGGAGTTCCTGCATATAACCCATCTCCCAAATACAGAAGGAGAAGAAGAATGCCTGTCATAAAAAGCCACAGGTGAAGAAAGCCATATATTTTCAGAATTTTGTCTTCCTTCATCTCTTCACCTCCCAGCGAAGGACTTCCATCCTTTGTTTTCTTTTTATTTTCAGCTCCATCTCTGAATACAGCGTAGCCAGATAAACGCTACCCTGATTTTTTTCTCCCAGTTCTGCCATAATCTCTTCCAGCTCTCCATACTGATTTTTTGTAATGAGAATGCAGAGGCTTTCTCTTGATAAAAGAAACTCCTTTTTTCCCTCCAGGCAGTCGGAAAATTTCCTGCAGTCTTGTCCCAGATCAATCCTGGAAAGACATTGAAAAAGTTTTTCCCTCTGTCCTCTGCCAGACTGTCCGGCCAGAAAAATCTCGGACTTTTCTTTGCAGTCTTTTCCATTGGTGATCAGTCCTACATCAATCCCTCTGGATAAAAAATATTCCGCTGCAGCTGCAGCCAGACGGATTCCTTCTTCATGGATTTCCTCATATTTCCATACCGTCTCATCTTCCACATCTAAAAGAATATACACATTGCCAGACACCGCTGAGTTTAACTGGTTCACCATAAGACTGCCGGTCCTGGCACTGGCCTTCCAGTTAATCTTATTCATAGGGTCTTCCGGGGTATACTCCCGGATGCCGCGAAACTGAAAGGGATCCTCCAGAAGTCTTTTTCTGGACTCGTAGATTCCTGAAATCCGCCGAAAAAGCATTTCCCAGTTTTCTCCTGAAAGTCTTTTAGGATATACATAGAGATATGTACTGGCAGGAACCGTATGATACATCTCTCCATTCAAAAGGATTCCCCTGGTTACCAGGTCCACTTTCTGTATTTCGTAGTATCCCCGCCTTACAGCCATAAAAGGGACCTGGCGGATAATCCTCTGTCTCCCCATAACGGAAAAAATATCCCTTTTATAGCTCTGATCCGACACACTGGTATTCTCTTCCTGCCCGAAAGAAAGATTCCTGCTTACGGCAAATCCTGCCTGAAGAGTTGGCAGAAACAGCCTTTTGGCATTTTCAATGATTTCGGTAAGAAATCCTTCTTCTCCCTGAAAGATAGGCTCCCCTTGGAAATGGACCTCCACTTTCAGTCCTTTTCTCCAGTTTTTTTCATAATATATTCCTGCCAGGAACTGGGCCAGTATCCCTCCTGCCAGTATGAGCAAAAAAATCATCTCATTTTCCCCATTCTTCCGTTGGTACGTCAGTCTCTTTCAATATCCGGCGAATCAGCTCTTCCCCCTTCAGAAAGCCTCCGCCCAGGATCAGACGGTGAGAAAGCACCGGCACAGCCAGCTTCTTAATATCTTCAGGAACCACATACTCTCTTCCCTGGATATAGGCCCAGGCCCGTACAGCCTGGTAAAGAGCTATGGTTCCTCTGGGGCTGACCCCTCCAAGGATTTCTCCCATATTTCTGGTCCTCTCGCAGATATCTGTCAGATAGCCTTTCAGCTCCGGATGTACATAAACCTTTTTATATTCCTCCTGGTCTTTTCTCAGCTCTTCCACCGTGCTCACCGGCTCCAGACTGTCCAGAGGGTCCGCTCTTTCAAAACGCTCCAGAATCTGGAGTTCTTCTTCTCTGGTTGGCATTCCCAGAGACAGTCTCATGAGAAAACGGTCCATCTGGGCTTCAGGAAGGGGAAAGGTTCCTGCATTTTCAATGGGATTCTGAGTTGCGATAACAAAAAAGGGGGCCTCCAGCTTTCTGGTTTCTCCTTCCGTAGTTACCTGCTTTTCCTCCATACATTCCAGAAGACTGGACTGGGTACGGGGTGCTGCCCGGTTGATTTCGTCCGCCAGCAGCACGTGGCAGAACACTGGTCCCGGTTTAAAACGAAACTCCCCTTCTTTTTGGTTATAATAATTCATACCTGTCACATCCGATGGCAGTAAATCCGGAGTAAACTGAATACGGGAAAATCTCCCTTCCACAGATCTTGCCAGAGCCTTGGCCAGCTTGGTCTTTCCCGTACCAGGCACATCCTCCAGCAGCACATGTCCCTGAGATACTATTGCGGCAAGTATGAGATCGATAACATCCCTCTTTCCTATAATTACCTTTTCTATATTATCTCCGATAGCTTTTAAACTCTCTCTGCTCATTTTGTCTTTCCTTTCTCCTGTCCATCCTTTGGGGCGCAACAAACAACCACCAGTTCTCTGGGGTTAAATATCCGAAGGGGTATGGTATGTTCCCCCAGTCCTGCTCCTACGATAAGATGCCGGTCTTCCTGTGTAAATTTCCCATGGGAGAATCTTGGGAAAAGCCGCAGGTCCGGACTGACCACACCTCCGAAAAAAGGCAGCCGGACCATACCTCCATGATAGTGGCCGGAAAAAATCAGATCTCCTCCCCACTCCAGATAAGTCTTTCCATATTTTGGCGTATGGGCAAGGAGAATCTGGAAGCAGTCCTTTTTCGGCTTTCCCAGAAGTCTGGTAAGTTCTCTCTTCTCCAATGTCTTCTGCTTTCTTTTCTGATAATATTCATAGGGCAGCTCCAGACCTGTAACCGCCACATCCTGACCTTTTATCTGTATGATTTCTGTCCGGTTTTCCAAGAGCTTTACGCCCATTCTCTGAATCCTTTTCTCATAGCCTATATAAGCCTTTCCATAAGTCTGGGGATAAAGCTTCATTCTCTGCTCATGATTGCCTGGAGCGTAAAAAACAGGGGCAATCTTCAGCGCCTGTTTTAAAAATTCCTCTGGCTCTTTCAGGGAAGCTTCCGGCTTGCCCAGGACCAGATCTCCTGCAATCACCAGAAAATCTGGAGCAATCTCCCCGATTTTTTTCAGAAGCTGGCTGTTCTTTTCTCCAAAGACCACATTGTGCAGGTCACTGACCATGACTACAGTAAAAGGACACTTTATTTTATCTGAATCTATTTGGTATTTTACTGTAACAAATTTCTTCACTTTTTTACCTCTCAAATTTTCTTATATCTTACCGCATTTCTTTGTAAAAAGAAAGAGAGAACCCAAAAGGCCCTCCCTCCTGTTCTCTCTATTTTAATCCTCATTCTAAATTCCCGTATCTGCTCTGACTCTTCATAATCCGAAAATACATAACCAGCAGCAGACTTCCTGCCAATATCCAGGCTATGGGACTGGCCATGCAGGCCCCCACATAACTTCTCTGCCCTGCTGCCCAGAAAGCTACGGCTCCTCTTCCTAAAAGTTCTGCAACACCTGCCAGCATAGGCAAAAATCCATATCCCATTCCCTGAATCCCGTTGCGGTAAACATTCACCACAGTCAGAGGAATCAGAAACAGTCCCACACATTTCAAATAAATGTCTACCTGGCCAATAATAGCTTCTACATCCTGAGAAACAAAAAGGTATGCCAGATATTTTCCTACCGTCATCATGGGAACAGCCAGGATAACACCATAAACACAGCCCATAACTGTAGCATTTCTAAATCCCTGACGGATTCTCTTTATATCTCCGGATCCGATATTCTGCGCACAATAAGTTGCCATAGTAGTCCCTAATGCCACATATGCCTGGGTTCCTATGGATTCAATCTTATTGGCTGCAGTAAATGCTGCCACGGACAAAGAGCCCAGCAGATTCAGGGAAGACTGGACCATCATAGTTCCTACTGCAGTAATAGAATACTGAAGAGCCATAGGAAATCCCACTGCCATCTCCATCTTTACCAGATATCCTCTTGGCCGGAAATCTTCCTTCTTCATCCTCAGAAGAGGCACCTTTTTTATAATATAAATCAGACATCCTATACCGGATACGCCCTGGGAGATTACCGTTGCATAGGCAGCTCCTGCTACACCCATACGAAAAACAATGATCAAAAATAAGTCAAGTCCTATATTCAGCACTGCAGACAATATCAGAAAGTATAACGGTGTCTTGCTGTCTCCCAAAGCACGGAGGATTCCGGAAAGAAGATTATAAAGCACAGTGGCAGCAATTCCTCCGCAGATGATCATGATATAGACATAAGCATCCGCAAAAATATCCTCCGGCGTATTCATAAAATGAAGGAGCCAATTCATACTCAGCATACTTCCCGCCGTCATCACCACTGTAATGATCAGAGATAAAATGCAGGCGGTGCCCACGGATTTTCTCATGTTTTCCAAATCTCCCGCGCCAAAACGCTGGGCAGTCAGTACAGAAAATCCTGCTGTCAGTCCCTGAAGAAATCCGATGATCAGAAAGACAATGGTGCCAACACTTCCAACGGCAGCCAAGGCCCCCGTTCCCACAAATTTTCCTACAATGATAGTATCCGCCATGTTATAAAACTGTTGAAAAATATTTCCTATAAAAATCGGTATAGTAAAATTCAAAATAATTTTAGCCGGGTTTCCAGCCGTCATATCAATCTGTAATTCTTTTCTTGCCATGCTATCTCCAAATACTTATACTCCTGTATTTCTAGCTCAAGGAACTGTCACATTAAAAATATTCTTGATTTTGATTAATGCGACAGCTCGTTGACAGCCTGGTCATTATAGTATAAAAAGTAAAGGCTTGCAATAGGTATTTTTATAAAAAAATATCCCAAACCTTTTTCAGGCAGTCTGTATAACCAGCTTCCCTGCAGTCCTGACTGAAAATCAGGTCTACACTGCCGATCTTTTCCCCATCCAGATAATATTCCGCTGTTCCTGCCTTATCCCCCTGAGCCACCGGGGCCTGCACAGATTCGGGAAGCACAATTTTCTTTTCCACATTTTCAAGAGAGGCTCCCGTGGTATCCAGATATCGGAATTCTTCCTTATACTCACAGGGAACCTGTTCTTTCACCCCGCCCTCTACAGGTATTTGGGGCAGCCCTTCCGGTTCGCTGTCTGTATAAAGCTGGCAGCTTCCAAAGCCCAGATTCAGCATAGCTGCCGCATCGGTAAAACGCACCTTATAATCTGGAGCCGTCATGACTACACTGATCAATGTAATGCCCTCTCTCTGTGCCACAGCACTGACACAGTATTTTGCCACACTGGTACTTCCAGTCTTCAGTCCCACACAGCCATCATAGCTCCGAATCAATTTATTCGTATTGGTCAACCCAAATTCAGAAGTTCCTTTGTCCGTCTCATGGGTAATGTTTTCCATCCACACAGAGGAATATTCCAGGACTTTGGGATATTTGGTCACCAGCTCCCTGGACATAATGGCTACATCGTGGGCGCTGGTATAATGATTATCCGATTCTGTCAGCCCGCAGCAATCCTCAAAATGGGTATTCTCCATGCCAAGTCCTGCCCCACGTTCATTCATTCTTTTGACAAATTCTCCCTCGCTGCCTGCAATGTGCTCTGCCATGGCCACACTGGCATCGTTGCCGGAAGCTATGACGATACATTTAATCATGGTCTCCACAGTCTGTTTTTCTCCTTCTTCCAGAAAGACCTGCGAGCCTCCCATAGATTTTGCATAAGCGCTGGTAACCACCTGGTCCTCCATATGTATGGTTCCTTTCGCCAATTCGTCAAAGATCAGAAGAAGTGTCATAATCTTTGTGATACTGGCAGGTTTCACCTGCGTATCCATATCTTTTTCGTAAATAATCTGTCCTGTAGAGGCCTCCATTAGAACTCCGTGGGGAGATGTGATCAGCTCCTCCCCTTCTGCCTTTACAGACACCGTTCCTCCTGCAAATATGGCAGAGATCATAAGAATCCCTGCCATGATAACTCCCGCCGCTTTCCCTGTCATACAATGCGCTCCAAAAATCCTCTTAGATTATTGTAAGCAAAGCAGCAGTAAAATATGCAATTTTTTAAAGCATTGGAGCAAATAGCCGGAGAATACTCTGCCCTGCCCTGCGGACCACATTTTGTTTCAGGCACCAATCAAGGGTAATTTCTTCACTAATCTCGAAAGTCCTCAGCATATCCTCTTTTACCTGGCCAACTGCCTGGCTCTGGTACATCCATACACCGCATTCAAAATGCAGATAAAGACTTCGGTAATCCAGATTAATGGTTCCCACTGCCGCAAACTCGTCATCACAGACAAAGTTCTTTGCATGAATAAATCCCGGTGTATATTCATAAATCCTTACCCCTGCACTGATCAGCTGCTCATAGTAAGACTGTGTCAGCAAAAATACCATCTTCTTATCCGGTATTCCAGGAGTGATGATCCGCACATCTACCCCTTTCTTGGAAGCCAGACAGAGGGCAGTCATCATCTCATTATCTATGATCAGATAAGGCGTGGAAATATATACATATTTCTTAGCCTGATTAATCATATTCAGATATACATTTTCTCCTACTACTTCCCCGTCCAGAGGAGAATCTCCGTAAGGCTGGACAAAGCCATCATTTTCAAATTCCTCTGTATGATAAATATATGGCCCATAAGCCGGAAACTGAACCTGGGTCCTGGTAATCACTGACCACATCTGGAGGAACATTACCGTAAGGTTCCATACACCCTGACCATAGAGCCGCACCCCTGTATCCTTCCAGTGACCAAACCTCTCCAGCTCGTTGATATACTCATCTGCCAGGTTGAGCCCTCCTGTATAGCCGGTGTGTCCATCAATTACCAGTATTTTTCTGTGGTCTCGGTTATTCAGCACAATATTCAGAATGGGTCTTACTGGATTAAATGCCGCACATTTTATCCCCTTTGCCTGAAGCTTTTTATAATATTTATGGGGAAGGGTATTTACACAGCCCATGTCATCATATATAAGTCGGACATCCACTCCCTGTTTTACTTTCTCTTCCAAAACATCCAGGATCGCTCCCCACATCCTGCCTTCCCGGATAATAAAATATTCCAGGAAAATATAATGCTCTGCTTTTTTCATATCTTCCAGCATATCGATGAACATGTCGTCTCCCACAGAGTAATACTTTGTGGTAGTATTCCCCTGAACAGGAAATCCTGCAAAATCCCGGATATAGGCAGACTGTATGGAGGCTCCCAGATCTGTGTTCTCCAGGGCCTCCCTGGTCTTTTTATCCTCTTTAAAATAATTGGCGATTTTCTTCATTACTGTCTGGGAATCCTGGGTCATTTTTCCAGCCACTCTTGACTGGCCAAACAGAAGGTAAATGATTACGCCAAAGACCGGCACCGCCAGGATCAATATACTCCAGGCCAGCTTATAGGAAGGATTGCTCTTTTTATTAACTATCCACAATACCAAAATCAGGCTCAGTACATTGATCAGGTTCATCAAGTGTCCGGAAAAAGCCCCCACTCCCCACAGCAGAGCAAAAATCCAGGCCAGCTGCAGAAGCACCGCCACTATTGTAACAAACAGCCTGTTGGATAACAAGTCTACTAACTTTTTCATAAATCTGTCCTTGTCAAGTAAGAAAGCCTCTGGTATGCTCCAGAGGCTTTTACTGCACATTAATTATATTTACGTTTTCTAGCTGCTTCAGATTTTTTCTTACGACGAACACTAGGTTTCTCGTAATGCTCTCTTTTACGGATTTCCTGCTGAATGCCGGCCTTAGCACAGCTACGCTTGAAACGACGTAAAGCGCTATCCAAAGTCTCGTTCTCTTTTACGATTACGTTTGACATAGTCTCACACCTAACCTCCCTCCAGCTGTAAATTGTGCATAATACAACTGTCTGGGTATTTTTTTGCACACAAACCATTATAGCAGATTTTTCCCGTACGTCAACTGGTTTGAATTAATTTTTCTTAAAAACCTGCATTATTTTATCTGGTCCGCCAAAATATTCCCTGCAGCCTTTAATGCTTCCGGTACTTTATCCGGATTTTTTCCACCTGCCTGGGCCATATTCGGACGGCCTCCGCCGCCTCCGCCTACAATAGCCGCAATACCTTTAATCAGATTTCCGGCATGGGCACCTGTTTTCTGTGCCTGATCTGTAACCATTGCCAGAAGGTTTACTTTTCCACCGTTAACGCTGGCTAAAACAACAACACCTTCGCCCAGTTTTTCCTTTAACTGGTCGCCCAGATCTCTCAGACCGTTCATATCTACATCTTCAAGGGCTGTTGCCAGCAGTTTTACGCCCTTAATTTCCTGTACCTGACTCATTACATCTCCCACAGCATCCTGAGCCATTTTTGCTTTCAAAGATTCGTTTTCACTGTGAAGAGCCTTTACCTCAGCCTGAAGATGGGCAATCTTCTCCTCAATCTCCACCGGAGTAGTTTTCAGCATAGCTGCAATCTCTCCCTGGCGTTTCTCAATTTCCTTATAGTAAGCAAATACGCCGTCGCCGGTAAGGGCCTCGATACGACGGACTCCTGCAGCGATTCCGCTTTCTGATACAATCTTAAAGGTTGTGATCACACCGGTATTTGGCACATGGGTACCTCCACAAAGCTCTTTTGAGAAGTCTCCCATAGAAACTACCCGGACTTTCTCCCCGTATTTCTCTCCAAACAGAGCCATAGCCCCTGTCTTCTTAGCCTCGTCAATAGTCATAATATCTGTCTGTACAGGAAGATTTGCCTGAATCTCTTTGTTTACAAGTGCTTCTGTCTGTGCCAATTCTTCCTGGGTCATACCCTGGAAATGAGCAAAGTCAAAGCGAAGTCTGTCAGGAGTTACCAGAGAACCTTTCTGCTCAACGTGAGAGCCCAAAACGGTTTTTAAGGCTTTCTGGAGCAGATGGGTAGCGCTGTGGTTCTTACAGCAGTCTGCTCTTCCTGCCTCATCTACATGAAGAGTCACCACATCCCCTACCTTGATCATTCCTTTGGTAAGGATACCTACATGTCCTACTTTTCCGCCTCTTAAATGAATGGTGTCTTCAACCTGGAATTCTGCATCTCCTATAGTGATAATACCCTTATCGCCTTCCTGTCCGCCCATAGTAGCATAGAAAGGGGTTTCCTCTACAAACACAGTTCCTCTCTGGTCCTCAGTAAGGGCGTCAGTTACCTCTTCCTGGGTAGTTAAAACGGTTACTTTTGAATCCCATACCAGATGGTCATATCCTACAAATTCTGTGGTAATGGAAGGATCGATCTCGTCGTATACTGTAGCGTCTGCTCCCATATAGTTGGTAACTTCTCTGGCTTTTCTGGCTTTTTCTCTCTGGACATCCATAGATTTTTTAAAGCCTTCTTCATCTACCGTATATCCCTTCTCCTCCAGGATTTCTTTTGTCAGATCCAGAGGGAATCCATAGGTATCATAAAGCTTAAAGGCGTCGTCCCCTGACAGCTCTTTCTTTCCTTCTTTTTCCATGGTTTCTTCCATCTCTCCCAGAATATGGAGACCCTGGTCAATTGTTTTATTAAACTGCTCTTCTTCCTTGGTAAGTACCTGGAAGATGAAGCTTTTCTTCTCATCCAGCTCCGGATATCCATCCTTGGAACCTTCAATTACAGTGGCGCTTAACTCTGCCAGGAACTTGCCCTGGATTCCCAGAAGACGTCCGTGACGGGCAGCCCGGCGGATCAGACGGCGGAGAACATAGCCTCTGCCCTCGTTAGTAGGCATAATACCATCTGAAATCATAAAAGTAGCAGAACGGATATGGTCTGTGATCAGACGGATAGAAACATCTTTTTCCTCGTCTTTCTTGTACTCTGTATGAGCCAGCTCACATACCTTATTTCTCAAGGCGCAGAGAGTATCCACATCAAAAATGGAATCTACGTCCTGGACTACAGAAGCCAGACGCTCCAGTCCCATACCGGTATCAATATTCTTCTGCTCCAGTTCTGTATAATGGCCCTCTCCATCATTATCAAACTGAGTAAATACGTTGTTCCAGATTTCCATGTAGCGGTCACAGTCGCATCCTACAGTACAGCCCGGTTTTCCACAGCCGTATTTCTCTCCTCTGTCATAGTAAATCTCTGAACAGGGACCGCAGGGACCTGCGCCATGTTCCCAGAAATTATCTTCTTTTCCAAAACGGTAGATTCTTTCTGCCGGTATGCCGATTTCCTTATTCCAGATATCAAAGGCCTCGTCGTCATCCAGATAAACAGATGGGTACAGTCTTTCCGGATCCAGTCCTACCACCTCTGTGAGAAATTCCCAGGACCAGGCAATGGCTTCATGCTTGAAATAATCTCCAAAGGAAAAGTTTCCCAGCATTTCAAAAAATGTGCCGTGGCGGGCAGTCTTTCCCACATTCTCGATATCTCCTGTACGGATACACTTCTGACAGGTTGTCACTCTCCGTCTCGGTGGAATCTCTGCTCCGGTAAAGTATGGCTTCAGCGGCGCCATACCGGAATTGATCAAAAGGAGACTTTTATCATTGTGAGGAACCAGGGAAAAGCTCTTCATAGCCAGATGTCCCTTGCTCTCAAAAAATTCTAAAAACATTCTTCTTAATTCATTTACTCCGTATTTGTTCACGGTTTTTCCCTCCCGTTGCTGCCCATATTCTCTTCTTAAGCAGTCATTGTTTTTTATGATAGCACAGCCAGAATGGTATTTCAAGACAAAAACATCCGGGCAGCCTCTGTTTTAGAGGCTGTCCGGATTTCATCTTCTCCTTTTTGTGCTCCAGGAAATGTGCTTATTACCATTCTTTATAAAAACAGCAGGATCACTCTCATGACCAGCATGGACAACAATCCGTTGATGATCGCAATGGCAAAAAGCGGTACATAATATTTTTTCTTGATCTCAGCAGTTCCCAGGATCCTGCCCATATACTGGAACAGAGCGCCCATCAGGAAAATAGCCGGCAGCAAGATAGCGATATGTTCATTGTTCAGAGAACCTGAAACTGCAAGGCTGGCCGCCACTCCAACGCCTCCGCCGATGGACAGAAGACTTGCCACCAGTACCGTAGCCGCAATTCCCGGCAGTCCGAATATGACCATCACCGGCTTACAGATTGTTCCGATAAGAGAAGTAAGCCCTGTGAGATTCAATATCTGTATCAGGACAAATGCAAAAATTACATTTGGTATTGTAGAATGAAGGCATATATCCAGACCGCTCCTGGCACCTCCTACAAAACAGTCTACCACATTTTTCTTTTTTGTTTCCATCTTCTCACTCCTTCATCAGTTTATTGACATAGATTCTCATCAGGTTCGCTCCAAAGAACTTAAACACAAAAATCACCAGCAGAGGGATTGACATGGTAATGTCCAGAAAACCAAATAACGCTGCGCCGCTGGAAAGATAATTGGTGAGCATAGCGCCGCCGGAAAACTGGTAGGCACAAAAAATTGCCTGCTCCTTCTCATCTATATAGCCTTCTTCCAGCATTTCCTTGGTCATGGAGCCTCCGGCATCTGTAGACTGAAGACTTGCAATCAGCGCCAGTCCGCAGCTTCCCGGTATTCCCATAAGGGGACGGAGAAGAGGTGTAAGCATATTCTGGGCTGCCCGAAGTCCCTGAAGATGTTCAAGAACTTTCACCATTCCAATGGCACACATTACCGCAGGTGCCAAAGTCAGACCAAAGAGCCAGCCGTCCTTGGCGCCAGAACCATCTATTCCTCTGAAATCCGAAGCCAGGGTTCCTGTTTCTTCTCCTGCCAGGGTTCCAATATTTCCGAATTCTCCTACTACATTTCCAAAATCCAGGGCCCGGATGGGACCCTCTGCCCCGTTAAAAACACCTGAGAAAAAAATGATCGCGATCACCAAGGCGACATATCCATACCATTTAACTTTTGTATTCTCTTCTTTCATCTCTTATCTCCTTCAAATCTCCATAATTCCAAAAGAACCAGCACAAACAGTTTTGTCCGTTCAAACAGGGAATCTACAAAGGCATATTCCTCTTTTGTATGAGCTTTATCTCCTTTTACGCCGCAGGAACATAAAACCGGTGTGCCCACCTGGCTGATGTATGCTGCATCGGAGTTTCCTCCCACAATTTTGTATCCGTATTCGTATTCTGTCAGAGAATTTTCCTGGGCTACTGTATTTATAAAATGATACAGGCTCATAATCTCCGGAGTAGATTCAAAAGCAGGCATGGAATTTACAAAATCCACTTCTGTAGTAGTCCCCTCTATGTAGGTTTCTGAACAAACCTCCAGGATCTGCTCTTTGATCACTTCCATCTGATCAGATTCTGTAAAGCGGGCGTCGATCTCGATTTTGCACAAATCCGGAATCGCATTAGAAACCATTCCTCCCTGGATCACATCAACGCTTACCACATTTCCATTTTTATAATCTGTCAGCTTCTGCAGTTTTAAAATTTTATAGGCCATTTCCTCTATGGCGTTCCTTCCCTGTAAAAAGGCGTTGCCTACATGTCCGCCTACACCGTGAACGATTACGTGGCAGTCTACATTTCCCTTCCTTCCTACGGTGAGACAATCATCCATACGTCCCGGTTCCATATTAAAGGCACAGCAGCCTCCTTTGGCCTCTCTGGCCATGATCTCATGGCTTATGGATCCTGTGTGGCCGATTTCTTCATCTCCCACAATAATGATCTTAATGGGATGATCCTGATATCCAAGTTCATTCAGAGCCTTGACCACATATAAAGCGATCACGATACCGCCTTTCATATCCATGACTCCCGGTCCGTAGGCTTTTCCCTCTTTTACATATCTGCTATAATCATCTCATAAAGCATCGCAAAACTCGTCTAATTACCCGAAATCATTCTGCCTTTGGATTTATGGATAAGGTAATTAGCACATATGGATCGTCAGAAAGGAGCCGGATCCTTTACAGGATCTGATAAAAGATATGAAGATAGGATTTATAGGAACTGAAGTGCGCATGAAGATGGTAGAACAAATCACCAGAGAATATTTTCCTGAAATAGAAACCGTTTTTCATGTGGAGGATGGCATATATTATAACGAAAAGATCGCAGAAACCCTGGCGCATCTGAAAGGACAGATCGACGCCTTCATCTTTGGAGGAGAACTGCAGTATAAACTGTACAGTCACATCTTCTCTCCTGATGTACTCTGCTATCATATAAAAAAGGACAGTTCTTCTCTCCTGAACTCTTTTTTGTCTCTCTCCGCCCAGGGGAATAGACATCACCAGGATCAGCATTGACAATTATTCTCCCTCCACCCTTGACAGGATCCTTGGAGATATCGGGTTAAAGCAGCATAATATCAGACTTTTAAAGCAGAAAGCCTATTCCAAACAATACTACCAGCAGCTTATTGCAGAACATAAAAGCCTCTACGAAAACAAAGAGGTCAATGCCTGTATCACAACTTTAAGCTTTATCTATGAATGGCTGCAAAAGGAAGGTATACCGGCAGCCTATTCCAGACCTACTACCGACAATATCGTAAAGACGATTGAGCGCGCCAAGGAAGAATATCTCCTTACCGCTTCCTCTGATTATCACGATCTGGCAGTTATCCGGATACGAATCCTTCCCAAAAAAGATTATTCCTATATCAGCCAGGATGAATATCTGATGAATCATGAGCGTTTAAAAGCCGAGGAAGAACTTTACTGCTTTGCCAAGGCCAGAAGAGCCTGCGTAGTCAGCCGGGCCGAAAACCAGTATACCATTTTCATAAACCATAAAGACCTGGAAGAATATACCAATGATTTCGAATGTTTCCCCTTGATTTCTGCTATCCACAATAACAGCAACTGCTGTGCCAAAGCGGGCATCGGATTCGGCTTCAATCCAAGCGAATCCTTTTCTCACGCTACTCTTGCCCTGGAAAAAGCTGACTCCTTAGAAAAAAGCTGTACTTATATCGTCCATAATCCGGCTTCTATCTCAGGTCCCCTGTTTTTCTCCGAAGTCAACAGTCAGGTTTCCGCCTCAAATTTGAAAAGATTTGCCGAACTTTCCAGAGCCACCGGCATCTCGGAGACAAAACTGTGCGGTATATATGCCCTGATCGAAAAAACACGTAAGAATCAATTCACAGCAGATGAGCTGGCCCGCTACCTGAAAATCTCCGTCCGCACTGCCAGCCGGCTGATCGCCGCTCTGGAAGCCAATCATCTTGCAAACTTTTTATCTTTTGAGGCCACAGGAAATGCGGGAAGACCTAAAAATATCTATGAGATCCATTTAACAGACTCTGAAAACCTGTGAGCATTCCTGCCCCATAGACAGGTTGTTCCTACTATGGGGCAGGCGCTGCCCGCCGGCTACTGGCTCTCTCTTCGGCCATTTTTCCCCGGCGGGATCCTTGGCGGATCCTCCCGCTCTCGTTCTATTTTCTTTCTTCTCATACAGTTCAGATCTATTTCATAAATGGTGTTGCCTTCCTCCACCAGCTTTGTTCTATCTCTTTCCATGACGCAAAACTCCTTTCCCTATATCTTATGATTTCCATAGCTAAAAGGTCATGTGGCGTAAAATACTGCCAAAGCACACAAATCCCCAGATGTTATAGCAGGTTGACAAATTGCCAACACTTATTGCTTGCTAATAAAATCTGAAAAATATATACTTCATACAGTTGCTTGCTAAGGCAAACAAACATAAGTAGGAGGATTTTTAAAATGAAGTTTAATGAAAAACTTATGTCTATCAGAAAAATGAAAGGATTATCCCAAGAAGAATTAGGAATGGAGCTCCAGGTTTCAAGGCAAACCATTTCCAAATGGGAAAACGGCCAATCTTATCCTGATTTCCAACGGTTAGTTATGTTAAGTGATTATTTTGATATGGCCTTAGACGAACTGGTGAAAGATATTGATGTTCAGGATGTACGAAATAAAAATTTAACTGATGAGAAAGTGGCTTCCATTTATTTAGATGTTGAAAATACTAAAAACAACTTTAAGAAATTTGCAAAAATCTTTTGTTATGCTGGCCTTATTTTAGTAGCCATCATTATTTTAAGCTTTATTTTACATTTACTGTTTCCAGATATCGAATGGCTTTGGGGAAGCATCCGATAACTGTTGGATATCGGGTCATACATTTTTCTTTCCCGGCATATAATGGAGCAAAATGCAAAAAAGAGAATTATATGGATAATCAGTCTCTTCTTGACGAAATGGTAAGTGAAGATTCCATAGAAATGCTGAAGGCCGCCCTGCCATATCTTCCGGCCCAAGGGCAGTCCTTTGTATCTGTCTTCGCAAAATTTCTGGAGTTTAAAAACACCCTTCGGCTTTTCCGTTCTTCTCCCGGCACTACAGAAATCTGCGCTCAATCCAGGGAAAAGAATAATCCTCTGGAAATGCTCACCGCCTGCAGCAATGTATGTCATGGCCGGACCAAAGAGCAGCTGGACAATATCATCCAGACCATGGCCATGGTCCAGATGTTTGAATTAAGCCAGAAGCCTTTCCCTCAGAAAGATGTAGAGGAAGGAGGTGCAGATTCCTGTGAATAATCAAAAATCTGACAATAAAGGGCAAAAAAACACCCAGGAAAAGACTTCCTGGGTGGATCATCCCAGTCTGGCTGGAATGGACCCGGCCAAACTGGCTATGTTAAATTCTTTCGCGCAGCAAAGCTCTGGAAAAAGTCCCCAGGAGCTCCTGCCGCTGCTTATGGCAGCTGCCTCCCGGAACCGTTCCAACGGTACCAGGTTTTCTAATGCAGAAATCGAAACCATTATAGAAGTTTTGAAAACCGGAAAATCTCCTGAAGAGACTGCCCGCATGGACAGGATCATTCAGATGATGAAGATGCTCCAGTGAGCCTGCCGGTCTCATCTCCCTCTAAAATACATCTCCGGAGCAGCACAAGGGCGTTGACTACTGCCTGTTCCCTTACGCTGCTTCGGTCTCCATTAAAATGACATTCCTTTACTTTTGTCTTCCCTTTAAAACAGCATCCGATAAAGACGGTCCCCACAGGATACTCTTCTGTTCCTCCCTCGGGGCCTGCAAAACCGGTAACTGACAGGGCTGCATCTGCTCCTGCAGCCGCAGCTCCTCCTTCAGCCATTTCTTTTGCGCATTTCCGGCTTACTGCGCCGTGATTTTTCAGGGTACCTTTCTTAACATGGACAAGTTTTTTCTTTGCTTTATCGGAATAGGTAATATATCCCTGTTTCAGCACCTCAGAAGCTCCCGGCACATCCACCAGTCTGGCAGAAAGGGCTCCTCCTGTACAGGACTCTACAGTTGTCACAGTAAGTCCCCTCTCTCTCAAAAGCTCTACCGCTGCCATTTCCAGAGTTTTATCTTCCTCCTCTGTATAGACATTTCCCTGAAATCTCTTCCGAAGCTCTTCAGCCACAGGCTCTATAAGCCGCTGAGCCGTCTCTTCATCTGACGCTTTGGCAGTCACACGGATGTGGACTTCTCCAGGCTTGGCATAGGTTGCCACTGTGGGATTTTTCTGCTTTTGAATCAGGTCCTGGATATCTGTTTCAGCCTGACTCTCTCCCACTCCGCATATTTTCAGGGTTCTGGAAGAAATGATCTCCGGCTGCTTTTTATGGAGATATGGATAAATCCTGCTCTCGAACATCGGAATCAGTTCCCCTGGAGGACCTGGAAGAAGAATTACCGTCTTTTCCCCTTCTTCCACAATAATTCCAGGAGCAGTGCCGTTGTCATTCTCTACCGCTATTGCCCCTTCAGGTATAAGAGCCTGTTTCCAGTTATTCTGGGTGATGGCTTTTCCCGGAGTATTTCTCAGATACTGTTTCATAAATTTTTCAATGTGACGCCGGCTTTTTTTGTCCTCCACCAGCTCCCGCTTCAGGACTCTGGCCACTGCTTCTTTTGTAAGGTCATCCTGGGTAGGCCCCAGTCCGCCGCAAAGGATTACCACGTCAGACCGCTTCAGCGCTGCCCGGAAACATTTGCACAGCCGGCGCATATTGTCTCCCACTACACTCTGGTAGTACATGGATAGTCCCAGATCCGCACATTTCTGAGCAATATAGGCGCCGTTTGTATTAACAATGTTTCCCAAAAGCAGCTCTGTTCCCACACAGATCAATTCTGCTGTCATCTGTTTTCCCTCTTTCCTAATCCTGCATGCTTAACACTTTTCTGTTTTTTGCAATATAATCTACCAGCGAAATAATCGTCAGAGCCACAGCGATTACAATAAATACTGTGATCAGAGTCTGGAAGATTGTATTCTGGATATCCATGATCATCAGGATGATAAGGATCATCTGAGATACTGTTTTAAATTTTCCCCAGTAGCTGGCCGCAATGACAATGCCGTTATCTGCCGCAACAAGGCGGAATCCACTGATAATAAATTCTCTGGCAATGATCACAATGGTAATCCAGGCCGCCAGTTTTCCCATTGCAGTAAAGCAGATCAGAGCAGAACATACCAGAAGCTTGTCCGCCAGGGGGTCCATAAATTTTCCAAAATTCGTTACCAGGTTATGTTTTCTGGCCAGATAACCATCCAGGGTATCTGTAAGGCTGGCCACTACAAAGATTACCAGGGCAATCCACTTATCTGCCGCCCCTGTTATGTCATACATTAAAAAGGCTACAAAGAATGGTATCATGATCACTCTTGCAATTGTCAGTTTATTCGGTGTATTCATCTTTCAACTCTCCTATCAAATCATATTCAAGGGCTCCCGTCACATGGACCAGAGCAAAATCTCCGGACATCAGTTCCGTATCCGTGTTGATAAACATATAACCATCTACTCCGGGAGCATCTCCGTAGGTCCGGGCCACATAGGCGTTTTCATCTGCCACCTTTCCCTCTACCATTACTTCTACGTTGCTTCCAATCCTGGCGTTTCCCTTATCTATAGAAATCTCCTGCTGAAGCTCCATCAGCTCCGCCTGACGTCTCTCTTTCTCTTCCTCTTCAATCTGGTCCGGCATTCTGGCCGCAGGAGTATCCTCCTCCGCAGAATAGGTAAACACACCCAGACGGTCAAATTCCATGGTATCAATAAATTCCATCAGTTCTTCATGTTCCTCCTGGGTCTCTCCTGGGAATCCTGTGATCAGAGTAGTTCTCAGGATGATGTCCGGGATTTCTCTCCGAAGAGTCTCTACGATCTGAACCAGTTCCGCTTTCGTAGTTCTTCTCCCCATTCTCTTTAAAATTCTGTCATTGCAGTGCTGAATGGGAAGGTCCAGATAATGGCAGATCTTCCGTTCTTCCTTCATTGTCTGAATAAGCTCCGGATAGATCTCTTCAGGATAGCAGTAGAGAATACGGATCCACTGGATTCCCGGTATCCGACAAAGCTTTTTCAGCAGGATATGAAGGGATTTTTCTCCATAGAGATCCTGTCCGTATATAGTGGTCTCCTGGGCCACCACGATCAGTTCCCGCACACCCTGAGAGGCCAGATACTCTGCCTGAGACACCAGCTTCTCCATAGGAATACTCCGGTATTTTCCTCTAAGTTTTGGAATAATACAGTAAGTACAGTGTTTATCGCAGCCTTCTACGATTTTCAGATAATCGTAATATCCCCCTGTGGTGATCACCCTTTTTCCTTCTGCCTGAGGAAGACGGTCTACATCCTGGAAGTCTAGATATTTTTCTCCGTCAAAAACTTTATCCAGGGCCTGGATAAGTTCGTCCCAGCTTCCCGTTCCCAGAACAGCATCTACTTCCGGGATCTCCTCTGTAATCTCTTTCTGATAACGCTGAGCCAGACAGCCGGTGACCAGCAGGGCCTTCAGCCTGCCGGTTTCTTTATACTGGGCCATCTCCAATATACTGTTAACACTTTCCTCTTTTGCATCATGGATAAAGGCGCAGGTATTGATAACGATCACCTCTGCCTCTTTTTCCTCATTGGTAATCTCGTAGCCTTTCTCTACCAGCATACCAAGCATGTCTTCCGAGTCTGCCAGGTTTTTGTCGCAGCCCAGAGAAATAAACAGTACCTTTCTCATGAAACCTCCTTGGATTAGCACAAAGGACCGCCGGCAAGAAGCTGTCAGCAGTCCCTGTACATAATATTCATCTTTTTAGTTCTCTTCCTCTTCTGTCTCAGGATCTTCCGGCAGAATGTGGACTTTACCTTTATAAATCTCCTCTACCGCAGTGGATAAAGGTTTCTTTCCTGCAGCAGGTACCATAGGCTCTCTCCCTGCGATCAGCTGTCTTGCTCTCTTACTGGTGGCAAGTACCACGGAATAGCGGCTGGTTACTAAAGGTTCATCCTCCAGCTCTGCTCCTTCGTTAATAGCTTCCATAAGTTCTGTGTAAGATGGATGTATCATAAATTCATTCTCCTTTCTGGAATACAGCAATTTCCTCTGTTATTTTTTCTATAAAATCCTGACAGTTATCTGCCCTGTCATGCTGACTCTGGATAATGGCATGCATACGGTCCACACACTCCTCCAGCTGGTCGTTGACCAGGATATAATCATACTCCGGCATACCCTTGGCCTCTTCAAAAGCCCTGGAAAGCCTGGACTGGATCACTTCCATTGTCTCTGTGCCTCTTCCTATCAGACGTCTTTTCAGTTCGTCAGCCGTAGGCGGCGTCACAAAAAGCAGCAATGTATCCGGAAGTTTTTCCTTTACCTTCAGCGCTCCCTGGATCTCAATTTCCAGGATCACGTCTTTTCCGGCGTTTAACTGTTTTTCTACATATGCCTTGGGCGTCCCATAATAATTTTCCACATATTGAGCATATTCGATCAGCGCGTCCTGAAGGATCAGCTCTTCAAACTCTCTTTTTGTATGGAAAAAATACTCTCTTCCGTGCTCTTCTCCCGGCCTGGGCGCCCTGGTAGTGGCAGAAATGGAAAGAGCATAATTATCATACTTTTCCATCAGCCTTTTGATCAGTGTTCCCTTTCCTGCACCGGAGAAACCGGAAACCACAACTAAAATTCCTTTTTCAGACATCATATTCCCCTCTTGTTTCATTTTCCGGAAATGTACCAAACCTCTTGGATATGGTTTCAGGCTGAAGGGCAGAAAGCACAACCATATCGCCGTCTGTAATAAGAACAGCTTTGGTCTTTCTCCCCTGGGTGGCATCCACTGCTTTACCTGATTCCTTTGCCGCCTGGACCAGACGTTTGATAGGTGCCGCGTCGGGACTGACCACCGCTACCACCTTATCCATATTTACTACATTTCCAAATCCGATATTCAACAACTTTGTCATAGACATTCCTGCCTTTATTCAATATTCTGGATCTGTTCCCGGACTTTTTCAATCTCTGTCTTAAGATCAATGGCCAGATTGGAAGTCTCCAGGTCATTTGCCTTAGAGAGGATGGTATTTGCCTCCCGATTCATCTCCTGAGCTATGAAATCCAATTTTCGCCCAATCCCTTCGTTCTCATGGAGAACTTCCTCCATACGATGGATATGGCTTTTCAGCCGGACCGTTTCCTCATCTGTACAGATCTTATCGGCAAAAAGAATTACCTCTGCTGCGATCCGACTCTCCTCGATCTGGGTATCCGCCAGAAGCTCTTTCACCTTGCCTTCCAGCTTCTCCCGGTATTCCCGCAGAATCTCAGGGGATCTCGCTTCTACCAGATCTACCTTTTTATCCATAGCCTCCAGTTTTTCCAGGATATCCTGTCTCAGATGAGCACCTTCCTGGGTTCGGCTCTCTACAAACTGTCCGGCTGCGCCGCGGATCACCTGTTCCAGAGCTGTCCAAAGCTCTTTCTCATCAGGAGTCTGCTCTTCCATGGTAAACACTTCCGGATATTTAGAAAGAGCCGCCGCAGTGATCTCTGTCTCAAGTCCAAATTCACTGCCCATCTCCCTGATGTAGGTAAGATACTGCTGTGCAATCTCCCGATTGTATTTTACCGAAACTCTGCTCTGAGTGTAATCTTCATAAGTAATAAAGAGATCTACCTTTCCTCTCTGGATATACTCTTTCAAAAGATTACGGATCGCCGCCTCAAAAAAGCTGAGCTTCTTTGGCATCCGCATATTAATATCCAGATACCGGTGATTCACAGACTTCATCTCTACGGTGATCTTTTTTTCTTCGTCTACTAGCTCGGCTCTGCCGAAGCCGGTCATACTTTTAATCATGTAAAACTCTTTTCTGTGTCCATTATTTGCCTGAGGGCATAAACATACATAGTCATTATAAGTCAAAGGCACATACCCGTCAAACATTTTTTTGCTTCTTACAAAAATTTATGATAAGATAAAAAGGATATCCCCAAATGATTGATAAAGGAGTGCAAAGACTATGGCATTTGACGGAATCACCATTGCAAACATGGTAAAAGAATTTCAAGATACTATCGTGGGAGGAAAGATCAATAAAATCGCCCAGCCGGAGGCAGATGAGCTGCTGATCACCATAAAAAGCAACAAGACTCAGTACCGTCTCCTGATCTCCGCCAGCGCTTCCCTTCCATTGATCTATTTTACAGATAAAAATAAAACCAGCCCCTTAACCGCCCCTAATTTCTGCATGCTTCTTCGGAAACATATCGGAAGCGGAAGGATCGTCTCTGTGACCCAGCCGGATATGGAAAGAGCTATTGAATTTGAAATCGAGCATTTAAATGAGCTGGGCGATCTGTGCCATAAAATCCTGGTGGTAGAGATCATGGGAAAACACAGCAATATTATTTTCTTAAATGAAGAGCGGATGATCCTGGACAGCATCAAGCATATTTCCGGAAATGTAAGCTCTGTCCGGGAAGTACTTCCAGGCAGAGCCTACTTTCTCCCAAAGACTCAGGAAAAATATAATCCTATGACTGTGTCCGAGGAAGACTTTTCCCAATCTGTATGTGAAAAGCCTGTAAATCTGTCCAAAGCCCTCTATACCTCCCTTACAGGGATCAGCCCCTGTATTGCCGAGGAAATCTGCCATCGGGCTTCTCTGGACGGCAGTCAGCCGGCAAAATCTCTTACGCCTCCGGCAAAGGAGCATCTCTTCCATACTTTTCAAAGACTTATGGATGATGTAAAAGAAGGAAACTTCCAGCCGAATATTGTCTATAATGAAAAAGAAGAGCCGGTGGAATACGCCGCTCTTCCCCTGACAAAATATATGAACGCTCCTGTGAAAAGCTTTTCTTCCATGTCCCAGGTACTGGAACAGTATTACGCCCAGAAAGATCAGATTACCCGGATCCGTCAGAAATCTTCTGACCTTCGCCGGATCGTTCAGACTGCCCTGGAGCGGAATCGGAAAAAACTGGATCTCCAGTCCAAGCAGATGAAGGATACTCAGAAAATGGACAAGTACAAAGTTTACGGAGAACTGATCAACACCTACGGATATAACCTGGAGGAAGGCTGCAAATCCTTTAAGGCTCTGAATTATTATACCAACGAGGAGATTACTATTCCTCTGGATCCCACTATGAGCCCTCAGGAAAACGCCAAGAAATATTTTGACCGTTACAATAAGCTGAAACGTACTGCCCAGGCTCTGGAGGAACAGTTAAAAGATACGGAAGAAGAGATCCAGCATCTGGAATCCATCAGCACGGCACTGGACATTGCTCTTCAGGAAAACGATCTGTCCCAGATTAAAGACGAGCTGACCGAATACGGATATATCAAGAAACATTATTCCGGAAATAAAAAGAAGGCAATGGCAAAGTCCAAACCACTTCATTATATTTCCAGCGACGGCTACCATATCTATATAGGGAAAAATAATTATCAGAATGATGAGCTGACTTTTAAATTTGCCACAGGAAATGACTGGTGGTTTCACGCCAAGAAAATGGCCGGCTCCCACGTAATCGTAAAGAGCAATAATGAAGAACTGCCTGACAGAACCTTTGAAGAAGCCGGACGGCTGGCCGCCTACTATTCCAGCGGCAGAACAGCCCCCAAAGTAGAAATTGATTATATCCAGAAAAAACATGTGAAAAAACCCAACGGCGCCAAACCAGGGTTTGTCGTCTACTACACCAACTATTCCCTGATGATTGAACCGGATATCTCCGGGATTGAGCAGGTGGAATAATAATCTTCATAAAAAGCAAGGCGTTGTGGCATGAATCATATTTCAGGAATATTTATACATTTTATGCCAATTTGTCGAGCATTGCTTTGAGACAGACCATAAGCTCAAAGCAGCGCAGACTGGGCAATAAAATGTATAAATATTCTCAATTTTGGTTAATGCGGAAACGCCTTACTCTGAGCTTTTCTTTTTATCCCCTATTTTTCGCATAAATCATCACTAAACTTGGGGATTCTCCAGGATTATACGGTTATAATTCAAAATTGCTATATTTAACCGTTCATTTCCGGACTGTTATACGGTTATAATCCTAAAAATGCCATTATAACCGTTCATTTCCAGGCTATTGTACGGTTATAATTTAACGAATGCCTTTTTTAACCGTTTAATTTCTGGAAAAAGTACGGTTATATTTTGGAAATTCCAAATTTAACCGTTTTACCCTGTTTAAAACTACGGTTCAAATTGTAAAAACCATTTTTCAACCGTAAATTTCTCTTCTTGATGGTTTTCATTTCCAAAATCCATATACTTCCACTTTATCCAAAATTTCTTTTAATAGTATCCAGCTCCCCTGCCTTCTCCACCCAGTTCTCTACATAGCCGCAGCGGCAGCATACATAGCGGATAACCGGGATTTTCCCTATTAAAGTTATTGAAGTGGTATAGATATTGTTTCCGCTGGTATAACGACGGGGATTATCCGGAACACGAACAATATCTACAGAACCGCATTTTGGACATCTGCCTGAATTTTTCATACTTGTTTTCCCTCTTAAAATTCTTTCTTTTTTACAATTCCGATACTGATTCTCACGGACAAAAGTAAAATTAAAACAGCAGCGGCAATCAGGATTCCCAGAAAAGTTCCAATTCCTATTTCAGGAAGAGAATCCAGAATCGGCAAAAAATCTTCTCCCCACTGTTGTACACTCTCTGCCAGCATTACTATTGTCAAATAAAGCACTGCAAAGAGAATGACTACCGCAACTCTTCCCTTTTCAGCCCCAAATTTCAGCATTACAGGCACCATCACTGCCAGCATAAATAATACCAGGGGCAGAATTATAAAAGCAATTGTAATTAATTCTCCAACAGGCTCCTGTCCTCTTCCGATTCCTATAGCTACTGACAGCATTGATATTATAATCCAGGCCCCCAGTCCCATGATCATTCCGAAACAATATTTTTCGATGGTATAAGTCTTTCTGGTAACGGGCAGGGAAAACAAAAAAGCATTTCCATTGTCAAGCTCATCATAACTGATAGAGCTTATTGAAAACAGCGAAAATATAAAAGATATAAAGCCAATCGTATACGATACATTTTCAGAAAACAGAGCCATAAAAACTCCTATGACTGTGATTAAAGTCAAAAAATTTTTCTGAACTTTCATTAACCGAAAATCTTTTATTAATAATCCTTTCATAATCTTTCACCTCTGATCATCATAGTTATCACTTCATCAATATTTCCTTTTTCAATGACAATATCTGGATAATTCTCCACATAATATTGTTTCTGGTTTGTCAGGCAGCTATATCCGTAGCTCTCCTTTTTTCTTCTCAGAATATATTCTTTATCCAATCCCGTATACTGTTCTCTGTCCACTTTCAAAAGTCCATAGTCGCTGAGGAGCACATCTGTATCTTCATGGAGAATGATCTTTCCTTCATGGATCATGTAAAGGTCATCACACAAAGTTTCCAGGTCACTGGAAATATGGGAGCTTATGAGAATAGACCGTTCCTCGTCCTTTTCCATAAACTCCCGGAGCATTTCCAGAAGTTCATCTCTGACCACCACATCAAGACCTGCTGTAGGCTCGTCAAGGATCAGCAGTTTTGCATTATG
>ERZ1643250.55-NODE-55-length-152770-cov-28.674446_pt1 | contig 152770 bp, 144 predicted proteins | sample MGYA00579262_ERZ1643250 | MGnify/ENA primary metagenome ERZ1643250 (study PRJEB29033, sample SAMEA4952265) | chicken gut metagenome | biome: Broiler Chicken; feature: Gastrointestinal Tract; material: Caecum | place: Ireland | collected 2018 | study: Broiler... | reverse complement strand
GTTGAGCAAAAGTCAGCGTGGGATTGATGTGGTATCTTTAACTTTGGGAAACTCCACGTTCCCAACGGCTGATGGCTTTGTCTGTTACATGGAGTTGTTCGGCCAAAGCACTTTGTGTCAGACCTTTGGCCCGGCGGGTCTCTGCCAGAAATGTACCGAATGCCTTTGCATCCATAGAAAAAGCCTCCTTCGTTGTGTTAAAAGCATAGCACGGACCTGCTGTAAAGTAAACCGATGATTCATTTACATGCGATATAACGTTGAATTCAATCTGGCACCGGCAGTTTTTGCTGGGAGTCTCTTGCCGCAGTCTGGGAAGTGTAGTACAATGCAGTGAAAGAAGAACGACACAGAAGCAAGGGGGCAAAGACCGGTTGCCTTCACCCCTGGAACGGTCATGCTTATTAAAAAAGGACGGAGCAGATGCTCCGTCCTTTTTTGTCTGTTACAGAATGCCCAGACCGCTGAGCAGTGTTTTCAGCCCGATGAGAATCAGTACAATTCCGCCCAATCGCTCAGCCGGAGCGCGGTATTTGTCGCCGAAGATGGCGCCCACCTTGACGCCGATACCGGACAAGACACAGGTAATGCAGCCGATGAGCGTTACAGCGGGCAGGATCTGAACCTGTACGGCGGCAAGGCCTACGCCCACGGCAAAAGCGTCGATACTGGTGGCAACAGCCAGCGGCAGCATGGCTTTGGGAGAGTAATCGTCATCCAGAGATTCATCTTCGCCGAAACTTTCCTTGACCATATTGGCACCGATGATGGCCAGCAAAATAAAGGCGACCCAGGGACCGAAACGGGTCAGCAGTGTGGAGAAGCGGTCCCCGAGAAAATAACCCAGGGCAGGCATCAACCCCTGAAATCCGCCGAACCATACACCGCAGATCAGGGCGTGGCGGAAACTTACTTTCCGTACGGACAGCCCTTTGCAGATAGACACCGCGAATGCATCCATGGAAAGGCTGATGGCAATCAAAATCAGGTCAAACAACGTCATATAGCATTCCTCCGTTTTTTGGCAAGAAAAAAAGACCTACCTGTCCCGTAAAACAGAACAGGTAAGTCTCGCCATTTCAAGTTAAGCCAGAGCCTTGCAGCTCATTATGTTGGCAGAACTGTGCTGCGGCTGCTCCACCGCGGCACCGGCTACTCCCTTACACATTGCCAGTATCTTATCATGCCCATGACGGATTGTCAAGATAAAAGGGATTGCAGCTTGCACAATCTGTATATTTAGAGTACAATAGGCGTAAATAAAACCGGGGGCAGGGAATATGAAGTACAAAGTTCTGGCACTGGATCTGGATGGAACGCTGACCAACAGCGAAAAAATCATCACGCCGCGGACCAAGGCGGCTCTGCAGGAAGCAGCCCGGCGGGGTGTCTGTATCGTGCTTGCCAGTGGCCGGCCTACGGTGGGCATTCAGCCCCTGGCGCGCGAACTGGAGCTGGAAAAATTCGGCGGTTGTATTCTGAGTTACAACGGCGGCAAGATCATCGATTGCCGGACAGGGCAGACGCTGGTTCAGCATGCGTTCCCGCCGGATCTGATCGAGCCGGTCTGCACGTTTAGCCGGTATTGGAATGTAGTGCCGCTGACCTATGATGCCAACGGCATTGTGACGGAAAATGCAGCCAGCCCCTATGTGCAGGAGGAGGCGCGGATCAATAAGATCCCTGTGCGTCAGGTGGAAAATCTGCCGGAGGAAGTGCGCTATCCGATTCATAAACTTTTGCTCACGGGTGACCCGGCGGATATGCCTCACGTAGAAGAATTGATGCAGCAGGAGTTCGCCGGTAAGCTTTCGATCTACCGTTCCCAGCCGTTTTTCATTGAAACAATGCCCCTGCATGTGGAGAAGGCCGCATCTTTGGAGTTGTTGCTGCGCAGCAAGGGTCTGACGGCGGACGCTCTGATGGCCTGCGGCGATGGCTGGAATGACCTGCCCATGATCCGCTATGCGGGGCTGGGTGTGGCTATGGGCAATGCCCAGGCCCCCGTGAAAGCTGCCGCCGATGTACTCACGGCCGACAATGACCACGACGGTGTCGGCCTGGTAGTGGAGCAGTATATTTTAAATGAGGAGAACTGATTCGTGAATCTGATCGTTTTTGACCTGGAATGGAATATTGGATACCAGCCCAAGACCTTTCTGTATCATGGAACGGAACTGACGCTGCGCGGGGAAATTATCCAGATCGGCGCGGCGCGTATCAACGCTTACGGAGATGTACTGGACACCTTTGAAGTCAATCTTCGTCCGCGTATTTTCCGGAAATTGCAGCATCATATTGCCAAGGTCACCGGCCTGTCGCAGGGAGATCTGGATGCCGGTATGCCCATGAAGGAAGGTTTGCAGAAGTTCCTGGACTGGGCGGGTCCCGATGCAGAACTGGCGGAGTGGGGCCTGGACGATGTTCCGGTATTGAAACAGAACCTTTTCCTGGTCGGGTTGGATGAACGCTGGCCGGAACGGTGGTATGACCTGCAGCGAATCTTCCTGAAGAGCTATCCGCGCAAGGAAGGGGAGGGCATGACGCTGGAGAGCGTGGTGGACCGCTTGGGGATTCCCAAAGAGGAACCTTTCCACAATGCGCTGGATGATGCCCTGTACACAGCCCGGATCTGTCGTAAGCTGCCTTTGGCCGAAGGGCTGGCAACCTATCCTACCGACGAAGAACTGTTGCGGGAGGCTTTGCTGGGAGACGATACCGCGGCAAAAGACGTGCAGGTTTTCATGGACCGCCTGGAGCACGATGATTACCGCAATGCGCCGGAATTGAACACGGTGCACTGCCCGGAATGCGGCGCACTGCTGACCCATGATGAGGTGTGGCTCAAGCGTGGCAATACAGGTTATTATACCCGCAGTACCTGCCCCTATTGCGGACACTGGTATGTGCGTTTCAAACTCAGCCGCCGCGACGGGCTGCATTGGAGCTTTGCCCGCTGCACCGACCCGGCAACCCCGGAAGCAGATGCCCGTTGGAACAAACAACGCGCAGCATTTGTAGAACGGATGAAGCGCAAGAAAGAGCGCGAACAGGAATAAGCAAACACCCCGGAGAAATCCGGGGTGTTTTTTTACTGCAGGCAGTACAAATAAAAAAAGACGGCCGAAGAAGGCCGTCTTGAAAAGCAGTGCCGTTGGATCAGTAGGTAATGATCAGGCCCTGATCCTGGGCGTAAAAGCTGCACAGGCCGGAACAGGGGAAAATCCGAATCTTGGCGTCCGGCCATTTGGCACGGATACCGTGCTCCAGTAACTTGGCAGCGTTTTTGTTGTTGCATTCGCTGATAAAGACCGGATGCACGCCATCAAATTTGTCGTCATCCATCTGCTCCAGAATTTTGGCAAGAACACGGGTTTCGCCGCGGGTCTTGAAGAAGAAATCGATTCGTCCCTCGCCGGTGCGGCGGCCCAGAACACGCATATTCAAGCGCCCGGCGATAAAACCAACCACCTTGTTTACACGACCGTTTTTGGCCAGATTGTCAAAGCTGGCCAGAGAAAACAGGATATGGGTGGTTTCGGCAAATTTTTTCAGGGCAAAGCAGACATCGTCAAAGTCCAGCCCTTCGCCAATGAGCTTGTTGGCCAGTTCGGCGGCATCGCCCAACGCACCGGCGCAGCTCAGGGTATCCAGAATGAAAATTTGTTTTTCCGGGTGTTCCTCCAGCACCATTTCCCGGGCGGAAAGGGCGGCATTGTAACTTCCGGAAAGATTGCTGCTGATGGTCAGGGCAATGACCTGATCGGCCTGCAAGAAATATTCTGCCCATTCTTCGGGGCTGGGGCAGGCGCTGGTGCTGGCACCATTGTATTCGGTCATGGCTTGCAGCATCTGCGGTACATTCAGCGTCGGCAGGTCAACATATTCGCGCTCACCGATGCGAATCTTAAAAGGAACCAAGGCAAACTGTACACCGGCGGCGGGGCGTTCCAGCTCTCGAATTTCGCAGGAACTGTCGGATACGATCATCCACGCCATAAAGCAGTGCCTCCTTTACATGAATATTATACTTTCATTATAGGTGGCGGGAACGGAAGCGTCAAGTGAAAGATTTATGCAGATGCAGTGCGGGTTTTATGTAAAAGATTGGTCGGCCCCTTGCCCCGGTACCGCAAAAGCGGTATAATGGGACCATCGCAAACGAAATGTAGAAGCAGGAGCTTTCCATGGCGGATTTTTATACCTATCGTAATGAGTTTTCCCGCCGGCGCCGCAAGCGTCGGGTGGTGTTGGTTTTGCTGGTCATCCTGGCGCTGATCTGTGCAGCGGTGGGCTGGTACTGGCAGCAGAAGGATGCGGAGCCGCAGCCTGCACCGCAGGTGGAGGCAACCCCGACCGCTGCCACAGCCACACCGGAAGTAGCTGTTACTCCGGAACCGACACCTGCTACAGGAAAAGCGCCTGAGCGGATTGTGCAGGCCGTGGACACAGCGGTGTGGGATACCTCTACGCCGGTGGCACAGACCATTGATACCGAGTATCTCAATACGGACCACCGTATGATCGGTGTGCCGATGCTGGGTACCGTTACCAATGATTACTTCAATACGGTCACGTTTGTGGGGGACAGCATTGCTTCCGGCCTGGGTATTTATCAGACCGGTCTGCCCAATGCCAAGTACGCCACCTACACCAGTGCGGGCGTCAACAGCTTTGTGAACAATGTGACCATGAAGAATGCTGTTACCGGCGTGCAGGAAACGCCGATGGAAGCCATTGTTGCCACGCAGCCGGACTATGTCTATATTCTGGTAGGCACCAACAATCTGGTGACCCAGGGCGGGGAAGAAAGCTTCCTGGCTTATTATGAGCGACTGATCGATATGCTGCGGGAGCAACTGAACCCCGGCGTGATTTTCTATATTCAGGCGATCCCCGGTGTGCAGGAAACGGTGGTTCAGAGCAAACCCGGCCTGGATAACGCCCGCATTGCGACCGTCAATGATTTGTTGGCCAACCTGGCGCTGCGCAAGGGCTGCTATTTTGTGAATATCCGTGAAGTGCTGACCAACCCGGCGGATGGCAGCCAGATCGATGATTATCAGGTGACGGACGGCGTGCATTTCAATGCTGCCGGCTACCGTGTATGGGCCGAATATCTGGCTACCCACACGGTATGGAACCGCCGCAGCCAGTACAGCGGCCAGAATCCGTACTATATTTACGGAGCATAATTATTAAACAACCCCACACAAGGTGTAAAAAGTACCTTGTGTGGGGCTCTTTTGTATAAGAATACAACAACACAACGCACTTTGTGTCGAATTTGCACAAATCGGAAAAGGCAAGCCACAAAATTTTAGAGGATTATTACAGAAAAACCTTGAAATTCACCTGCGAAACGGGTAATATAGAAATAGCAAAATACACGGGTTGTGCGTCAGTGCAGCCCAAAAGGGGAGATTACGTTGAAGCAAGGCAAACAGACACCTAAGAGTTCTGACTTGCCCATTTATCTGTTCCGTCAGGGCAACAACCAGGAAGCGTACCGTTACTTCGGCGCGCATCTGTGTGAGCAGGACGGTCAGGCCGGCGCGGTGTTCCGTGTCTGGGCGCCGCATGCCAACGCGGTCGCTGTGGTTGGTGATTTCAACAACTGGGCGCCGGGTGATCACCCGATGCAGAAAGTGGCCGAAGGAATCTGGGAACTGTTTATCCCGGGCATCAAGGAATATGATGTTTACAAATATTGCATCACCACGGCTGCTGATGAATTGATCTATAAGGCAGACCCCTACGCATTCCACACCGAGACCCGCCCCTCCAACGGCAGCAAGGTGTACGACATTGAAGGCTATGCCTGGGGTGATGAAGCCTGGAATAAAGAGGAAGAGAAGCGGGATGTCATTAACAGCCCGATGTCCATTTATGAACTGCAGGCCGGCAGCTGGAAAATGAAGGACCCCGAAAACGGAGTTCCTTACAATTATGCCGAATTGGCAGATGAGCTGATCCCCTACATAAAAGAGATGGGTTATACCCATGTGGAATTGCTGCCCATCACGGAATATCCTTTTGACGGCAGCTGGGGATATCAGGTTACGGGCTATTTTGCCCCCACCAGCCGCTACGGTACCCCGAAAGATTTCATGACCTTTGTGGATAAACTCCACCAGGCGGGCATCGGCGTTATTCTGGACTGGGTCCCCGCGCACTTCCCCAAGGACGCGTACGGCCTGTATATGTTCGACGGTGCGCCCTGCTATGAAGACCCCAATCCTCGCCGCGGCGAGCACAAAGAGTGGGGCACCATGGTCTTTAACTATGGCATGAACGAAGTGGCCAGCTTCCTGGTATCCAGCGCAATGTTCTGGATCGAAAAATACCATGTGGATGGCCTGCGTGTGGATGCCGTCGCCAGTATGCTGTACCTGGACTACAACCGCCGTGACGGCGAGTGGGAGCAGAACTGCAAGGGCGGCAAGGAAAATCTGGAGGCTATTGCTTTCCTGCAAAAGCTGAACACCGCCATCCTGACCCGGTACCCCCACAAGATGATGATTGCCGAGGAATCCACCGCATGGCCGCTGGTGACCAAACCTGCAGCAGATGGTGGTCTGGGCTTCAACTTCAAGTGGAACATGGGCTGGATGAACGACATGCTCAGCTACATGAAGACCGATCCGCTGTTCCGTGCGGGCAACCATGGCAAGGTGACCTTCAGCTTCTTCTACGCATTCAGCGAGAACTTTGTCCTGCCCATCAGCCACGATGAAGTGGTACACGGCAAATGCAGCCTGATCAATAAGATGCCCGGTGACTATGAGGAGAAATTCTCCAACCTGCGCACCTTCTATGGCTATATGATGGCGCATCCCGGCAAAAAGCTGCTCTTTATGGGCCAGGAATTCGGTCAGTTCATCGAATGGGATGAAAAGAAACAGCTTGACTGGATGCTGCTGGGCTATGAAAAGCATCAGCAGCTGCAGACCTATGTGAAGGACCTGAACCATCTGTACCGCGATACCCCCGCCCTGTGGCAGGTGGATTACAGCTGGGAAGGGTTCCAGTGGATCGTGCCGGATGATAACCAGCAGAGCGTTATCGCTTTCCTGCGTCGTGATGCCGCCGGCAAGATGCTGATGATTGTTTGCAACTTCAACCCGGTGCTTCGTCAGGATTACCAGATGGGCGTGCCCAATCCCGGCAGCTACAAAGAGATCCTCAACTCCGATGATCCCAAGTACGGCGGTTCGGGCGTGACCAATGGTACGGTGCGCAGCAAGAAGGGTGAGATGCACGGCTTCGAACAGCATATTTCGCTGACGCTGCCGCCGCTGTCTACCATGTACTTCCAGGTGCCTGCTGCACGCAAACCCCGTACCAAGAAGGAAGACGCGAAGGCAACGGAAGAAAAGCCCGCAACCAAAAAGACTGCTGCCAAAAAAGCGGCGGCCGAAAGCAAAGCGCCCGCAAAACGCGCGCGCACTACCAAAGCCAAATCGCAGGCGTAAGCCCGCCTTGTCCCTGCGTGATGGATAGATCGTATACCCATACATCTTGTTAAGTAATGGCGTAACAGCCAGAAATTTAAGGGGAGAAATCTTATGGCAAAAGAAATGATCGCAATGATCCTGGCCGGCGGCCAAGGCTCGCGCCTGTATGCGCTGACCCAAAAGCTCGCCAAGCCTGCAGTTCCGTTCGGCGGAAAGTATCGTATCATCGACTTCCCGCTTTCCAACTGCGTCAACTCCGATATTGATACCGTCGGCATCCTGACGCAGTACCAGCCACTCGTTCTGAACGAGTACATCGGCAATGGCCAGCCCTGGGACCTTGACCGTCTGCATGGCGGTGTCCATGTGCTGCCGCCGTATCAGCAGGCAAGCGGTTCGGACTGGTACAAAGGCACGGCCAATGCCATCTATCAGAACCTTTCGTTCATTGACCGCTATGATCCCAAGTACGTGATCATTCTGTCCGGTGACCAGATCTGCAAACAGGATTACTCCGACTTCCTGCGCTTCCACAAGGAGAAGGATGCCGAGTTCTCTGTGGCTGTTATGGAAGTGCCCTGGAGCGAAGCTTCCCGTTTCGGCCTGATGGTTACCGATGAGGATGACCGCATCAACGAATTCCAGGAGAAGCCGAAGAACCCGAAGTCCAACCTGGCTTCCATGGGCATCTACATCTTCAACTGGGATATACTGAAGAAATACCTCACCGAAGACGAAGCTGATCCCAACTCCGAGAACGACTTTGGCAAGAACGTCATTCCCAACCTGCTGAAAGATGGCCGCCGTATGTACGCCTATCACTTCAGCGGCTACTGGAAGGACGTGGGAACCATCTCCAGCCTGTGGCAGGCCAACATGGAAGTTCTGGACCCCAGCCACTCCGGCATCAACCTGTTTGATGAAAACTGGAAGATCTACTCCCGCAACTCCGGCCAGCCTTGCCAGCGCATCGGCAATGACGCGACCATCGTGAACTCGATGATCTCCGAAGGCTGCAAAGTCAATGGTACCGTCAACAACTCCATCCTGTTCCCCGGCGCTACTGTCGAAAAGGGTGCTACGGTAGAAGCTGCCGTCGTGATGGGCGGCACGGTCATTAAGGCCGGCGCCAGCGTCAAGCACTGCATCGTGGCTGAGAATGTTACGATCGAAGAAGGCGCTACCGTAGGCGCAATGCCCGAGGGTGGCCTGAATATCGCCGAACCCGGTGATGTGGCTACCGTAGGTTCCGGCGTCGTGATCGGCAAGGGCGCGACTGTCGGCCCCAAGGCAATGGTTTCCAGCGATGTAAAGGATGGTGAGGAACAATGGTAAAAAGCAATGTCAACGCTCTTGGCGTGATTTTCGCCAACACCTATGATAATCTCGTTCCCGAACTGGTGGCGGAGCGCTCGATGGCCTCCATCCCGTTCGGCGGCCGTTACCGTTTGATCGACTTTACCCTGTCCAGCATGGTCAATGCCGGTATCGACAATGTATCTGTCATCGTTCGTAAGAACTATCATTCCCTGATGGACCATCTGGGCGCCGGCCGTGAATGGGACCTGACCCGTAAGCGCGGCGGTCTGAACATTGTTCCGCCTTTCGCAGAGCGCAGTGTTAAAATGTACTCCGGCCGTGTGGATGCCATCGAGAGCATCCTTTCCTGGCTGGAAGCACAGAAAGAACGCTACGTTATTCTGTCCGACTCCTATATTGCCGTCAATTTTGATTTTGGCAAGCTGATCGATGCTCACATGGCCAGCGGCGCCGATGTGACGATGGTTTACAACCGCGCAGCAATCCCCGAGGGCGCCCGCAGCGATAACTACACCGTTCGTATGGATGAGAATGGCCGCGTGACCGAGATTCTCTCCAACGATTACCGCCTGGGCGACCAGAACCTCTCGATGAATATGTATGTCATCGAACGCGAGAGCCTGATTCACCTGATCCATGATGCGGCTGTGCGTGGTCTGGTCTACTTTGAGCGCGATATTCTGGCCCGCAACCTGAAACTGCTCAATGTGCAGGGCTATGAGTTCAAGGGTTATGCCGCACGCATCTCCGATATGAAGAGCTACTTCGACGAGAATATGCGCCTGCTGGAACCCGGCAGCATGGAAGCGCTGTTTGGTGGTGCTCCCATCTATACCAAGATTCGTGATGACAACCCCACTCGTTACCTGGCAGGCAGCGCTGTCAAGAACAGCCTGTTGGCCGACGGTTGCGTAATCGAGGGTACGGTGGAGAACAGCGTGCTGTTCCGCGGCTGCCAGGTCAAGAAGGGCGCCGTTGTTAAGAACTGTGTGCTGATGCAGGATACGGTGGTGGAGCCGGACTGCGATGTTGAGTATGTGGTTACCGATAAGAACGTCCACATTACCGAAGGCAAGAAGCTGACCGGTACGGACACCTTCCCGGTATTTATCGCCAAGAACCACAGCGTATAAATAGCTCATGGAGGCTGTTCTCCTTCTCCCCGGAGACAGCTTAGATGAGGGGGACGGGGGAGACCGCTGGCCTGCCCCGTCCCCCTGCTTTTTAGGAATCCACCAGCTTGGAGGTGCTTATGAAAATTTTGTATGCGGCCAGCGAGGCTGCACCTTTCGCGAAGTCCGGCGGTTTGGCCGACGTTGCAGGTGCATTGCCCAAAGCGTTGGTCAAAGACGGCGTGGACTGCCGTGTGGTCATGCCGCTGTACGGCGATTTGAAATACAAGGATACCCTGACCTATGTGACCAATTTCAGTGTTCCGGTAGGCTGGCGCAGCCAGTACTGCGGCCTGTTCAAGGCAGAGCGGGACGGCGTTGTATTCTATTTCATTGATAATGAATACTACTTCAAGCGCAGTGGTCTGTATGGTTTCTATGATGACGGCGAGCGTTTCGCATTCTTCTCCCGTGCCATTCTGGAGATGCTGTTCTACACCGACTTTGAGCCGGATATCATCAACTGCAACGACTGGCAGACTGCATTGACGCCCGTTTATCTGAACCTGTATTACCGCCATCTGGATAAGTTCAACCGGATCAAGACGGTGTTTACCATCCACAACATTGCCTACCAGGGCAAGTATGGTCTGGACATTCTGGAAGATACTTGCGGCATTGGCGCGCGGGATGCCCACGTGGTGGAATATGATGGCTGTGCAAACTTCATGAAGGGCGCCATCGAAACGGCCGACAAGGTTACCACGGTCAGCCCGACCTACGCACAGGAAATTCTGGACCCGTGGTTCAGCCATGGTCTGGATGGTCTGCTGCGTCAGAAGCAGTATAAGACTTGCGGTATTCTCAACGGCATCGACGTGGATGTATTCAACCCGGCGACCGATCCCGATATCGCCAAGAACTATGACGTGGATACCTTCCAGGAAGGCAAGGCGGTTTGCAAGGCTGCGCTGCAGGACGAAATGGGTCTGCATAAGGATGGCAGCCCGGTTATGGCTATGGTTACCCGTTTGGTGGGCCATAAGGGTGTGGACCTTGTCCGCGCCATTGCCGAGGGCCTGCTGCAGCAGGGCATTGAATTGGTCATCCTGGGTTCCGGCGAAGCACAGTACGAGAATTTCTTCAATGAACTGTGCGCACGCAACCCCGGCCGTGTAGGCGTGTACATTGGTTTCAATGCCAAACTGGCACAGCAGATTTATGCGGGCGCCGACATCTTCCTGATGCCTTCCCGCTCCGAACCCTGCGGCTTGGCGCAGATGGTTTCCTGCCGTTACGGCACCATTCCTGTTGTGCGCGAAACCGGCGGTCTGCGTGACTCCATCCATGATTCCGGTGACGGCTACGGCAACGGCTTTACCTTTGCCAACTACAACGCTCATGAACTCTATGAGGCTTGCTGGCGTGCCAAGGAAGGCTATTGGCAGAAGGATGGCTGGCCGATTCTGGTCCGCCGCGCCATGGAGTGCGACTTCAGCTGGTCCAACTCCGCTAAGAGCTACGAAGGTCTGTACAATGAGGTCGTAAACCTCTGGTAATTGCCTTCAACAGCTGGATTTCACAAATGTTTCAAACCCGACAGGGAAATCTGCCGGGTTTTTTCTTGCCTTTTTCACAGATTTGTTTTATCTTAAAAGAAAAGACTTGTGTGAGTAAGGAAAAGATTGACTGTGAAAAGAGCGGAAGAGGAAAAACGAAAAGCAGCGGTTTGCCTGATTCTGGCCGGTACACTTGTGCTGACCGGATGCGGCGCAACGGTGATGATTCCCTCCGATGTGGCCACCGCAGAAACTGCAACCGCGGAATCGGCAGAGGAAAGTATGGGATACATGCTTGCGGAGGAAACCTCCTACGATGAATTGGCATCGGTTTGGGCGCTTATGCAGCAGACTGCCGAAACGGCGGAAACGGCACTGTGGCTGCCGCCTGAAATCCAACTGGATGTAAAAAACATTGATCAGAACCCCGAACTGCCCAATGGATGCGAGATTACCTCCGCGGCAATCGTGCTGAATTACCTCGGATATTCTATTGATAAGGTTACTTTGTCGGAAAACTACCTGTCGTTGGGTATTCCTTATTGGGAAGCGGACCCTGACGTGGAATTTATGGGGAACCCGGCGGATGAGCTGGCTTTTTACTGCCAGCCGGGAGCAATTGTCCGGGCGGTCAATGCCTATCTGTCGGACATGGACAGCGACTATAAGGCGGTGGACATCAGCGGTTCCTCGGTGGAGGAACTGTATGAATGGGTAGCCAACGGCACGCCGGTGCTGGTATGGACAACACGGGCTTTTAGCGAACCTTTGTACAACAATACATTTCAACTGGAAGATGGAAGCTGGCCATATGCAAACTCTCACTGCCTGGTGTTGACCGGGTACGGAGAAGAAGTTTGCTATCTGGCGGACCCTATGCTGGAGGTTACACAAATCGACAAAGATACCTTTGCTGAACGGTATGTACAGCGCGGGAAATATGCAATGGTTATTACCCGGATATAAAGAACAAATAAGAAAAACGCCCGATCTCTCATGGAGAGTACGGGCGTTTTGTTTTGCTTTTTGATATAACAGGGATTATACTTCTTCGTCGCGCAGGTGATCGGCAATCCACTTCATCAGCAGTTCCAGGGCTACCAGATTGTGGCCGCCTTCCGGCACGATCAGATCCGCTTTACGTTTGCTGGGTTCTACAAATTGCTCATGCATCGGCTTGACGGTGGTCAGATATTGGCTCACCACACTGTCCAGCGTACGTCCACGCTCTTTAACATCGCGGACGATGCGACGCAGAATACGCACATCGGCATCGGTATCCACAAAGACCTTCATATCCATCAGATCACAAAGCTCTGCGGAATCAAAAATCAGAATGCCTTCCACAATAATGACCGGGGCAGGAGTGACCAGCACCGTTTCATTGCTGCGGTTATGGATGGTATAGTCGTATACAGGCACCTGCACCGGGTGACCGGCCCGCAGTTCACGCAGGTGGGCAACCATCAGCGGGGTGTCGAAGCTGTCGGGGTGGTCGTAGTTCAGTTTGCAGCGCTCTTCATAGGGAAGTTCGTCGTGCCGTTTGTAGTAACTGTCATGGTTGATGACACTCACTTCATTTACGCCAAAATGCTCCCGCAGACGCTCCGTCAGGGTACTTTTGCCGCTGCCGGTGCCGCCTGCGATGCCGATGATGATGGTGTTCATGCGTACTCCTCTCCGTTTTTACACATCCAACCGGATTTCCCGCCCGGTAGGTTCGTATGCGCGGTATTTTACGCCGGTCATATTGAACATACGGCGGCTGGCGATACTGGCATGGGTATCATGGTATTTGTCGGAAAGATAAATCAGCTCTTTGATCCCACTCTGAATGATGGCTTTGGCGCACTCATTGCAGGGGAACAGCGTCACATACATACGCGCGCCGGTCAGGTCATTGTGCGGGCTGTTGAGAATGGCGTTCAGCTCCGAATGGCATACATACATGTACTTGGTTTCCAGTTCGTCGCCTTCCCGTTCCCAGGGCATATCGTCGTCATTACAGCCGATGGGCATGCCGTTGTACCCAAGGGAAAGAATCTTGTTTTCGGGGCTGACGATGCAGGCACCCACCTGGCTGTTGTTGTCTTTGGAGCGCATGGCGGAAAGCAGGGCAATGCCCATAAAATATTCATCCCAGCTGATGTAATCGGTTCGTTTCATGGCGTTTCTTTCCTTTATTGTTTTATTTTATCCTTATTATACTGTGCGCCGTGTGGCGGTGCAAGATTCTTCACGCAAATATTTGCGCCGGGTGGCCTCGCCGCCGCGCAGATGCCGCTCGGCTTTGTTGCGCTGTACCACCGTCTGTACTTCGGCCCACAGGCCGGGGTGCGTATGGCGCAGGCGGCTCTGGTCTTTCCAGATGGTGCTTTTGCTTACCCCAAACACCGCGGCTGCTGCGCGCACGGTGGCACCGCTGCGCACGATGTATCGGCCAACCGCCACGGCCCGCTCCTCCGGGTCACCTTTCATACCGTTACCCCCTCACATGGAATTTCTGTCAAATCCTATGTGAAAAAGGGTGCGGATATGCCGTATAATACAAAATCCCTGCCCGGCGGGGCAGGGAAGAAATCGTATATCAAAATCACTCGTACATTTTTCGCCCGGCAAACACACACAAGGGCCGTTTGGCTTTACCGGTGCCGATCAGCTGCACAGCCGCAGCCAAAGTGGCACCTGCACTGGTGCAGGCGGGGACGCCGTCAAAAAAGAGAACTTCCCGGGCGGCCCGCTCCGCATCGGCGGTGGTCACCGTCAGAACGGTGTCCACGACATAGGGGTTGTAGTTTTCCGGAACAAACCCGGGACCGATGCCGGCAATGCCGTGCTGCCCGATGAACCCACCCGAGATGGCAGCGCATTCTGCAGGCTCCACCGCCACAATGCGGATCATGCTGTTCCAGGCTTTGATGTACTCGGCTACGCCGGTAATGGTGCCGCCGCTGCCCACGCCCACGACGATGGCGTCAATCGCTTCCCCTGCAGCTTTCAGGATCTGAGGGCCGGTGACCCTGCGGTGATATTCCGGGTTGTCGTCGTTGGCAAAATAATGGGTGAAGTACCCGCCGTACCGTTGGGCGGTTTCCTCGGCAATGCGGTCCATGGCCCGGCGGCCGCCGCTGCTGCATACCACAATTTTTGCACCCAGTTCCTGCAGCCGTTTCCGACGCATAATGGGAAGGCTGCTGGGAACGACCAGGATGCAGGGGTGCCCGGTTGTGGCACAGCTGACAGCCAGCGCGGCGCCAAAACTGCCGGAACTGGCTTCCACCACCGGCATACCGGGCTTGAGGGTACCGCGTTCGGTGGCAAAGGCCAGCATGGTTTCGGCCAGTCCGTCCTTGGAGGTGCCGGTGGCCCCGCCGAAATCCAGATACGCCAGAATGCTGGAACTCAGATTATGGCGGCCGGAGTAACCGTCCAGCCGAACGACCGGGGAGCGGTATACTTCCTGGTAATAGCTTTTCAAAATCGGCATGGCGGGCACCTCCTTTCTCAAATGGGCAAAGTACTGTCTATTATAGCACAACTCGACGAGTTTTGCACCTGCCGTGCCCCTTCGATGCAATTTTTTTTGCACAGACCGGAAACGACGCCGCAAAGCATAAAAATATGCCGAAACCTCTTGACTTTCGGCTGGGGCCCTGCTATAATTCATAAGCTAGATGTAAAGAAAAAAACTTTACACAGCATGCAAACGAGGGAAGGGGCGCAGGCCATGGCGGGAAAGCCGCAAAAAAATCTGGCCTATTCGATCCTGCTGGACTTTTACGGGCCGGTCTTGACCGAAAAACAGCGCATGATCCTGACCGAGTATTACGACGAAGATCTTTCCCTGGCAGAGATTGCCGAGAATCTCGGCATTACCCGGCAGGGAGTGCGGGACGCCATCAAGCATGGCGAGGCAGCATTGGATGAGTTGGAAGCCAAGCTGGGCAACGCCCGCCGCCATACGGCGATGCAGGCAGACCTGACACGGCTGCGCCAGCTGGTTATGGAAGTCCGGTGCTGCAATTCGGGACTGTTCAATCCGGTCCCGCAAATCCGCACCGATACCGATGAGATGCTGCAAATTCTGGAGCGGCTGGATACGCAGGAGGAATCTGATGGCCTTTGAATCGTTAACAGAGCGCCTCAACGGCGTATTCAAAAAACTGCGCGGTAAAGGCAAACTGAGTGAGGCGGATATCAAGGCTGCCATGCGGGAAGTGCGCATGGCACTGCTGGAAGCCGACGTCAACTATAAAGTAGCCAAAGATTTCTGTGCGCAGGTTTCTGAGCGTGCCATGGGGCAGGAGGTCATGGAAAGCCTGACCCCCGCCCAGCAGGTGGTCAAGATCGTCAACGAGGAACTGACCAAGCTCATGGGCGGTGACGAACCGCAATATTTGCACATCAAAAACAAGGGCCAGACGGTTCTGATGATGTGTGGTCTGCAGGGTAACGGTAAAACCACCCACGCAGCCAAGCTGGGCAAGTTCTATCGCAGCCAGGGCCGCCGCCCGTTGCTGGTGGCCTGTGACGTATACCGTCCGGCAGCTATCCAACAGTTGCAGATCGTAGGCGAGCAGGCAGGCGTTCCGGTCTTTACCATGGGCACCGAAAAACCGGAACTCATTGCCCAGAAGGCGATGGCCCATGCCAAGGATCACGGTTACGATATTGTGATCCTGGATACAGCCGGTCGTTTGCAGATCGATGACGCGCTGATGGATGAGCTGGTCCGCATCAAACAGACTGTGGAAGTGGACGAGACACTGCTGGTTGTGGATGCCATGGCCGGCCAGGAAGCTGTCAACGTCGCCAAAACATTTAACGAAAAAATCGGGATTACCGGCGTGGTGTTGACCAAAACCGACGGCGACACCCGCGGCGGCGCAGCGCTTTCGGTGCTGGCAGTCACCGGCAAACCGATTTACTTCCAGGGCACCGGCGAAAAGCTGGAAGATCTGGAACCCTTCTATCCGTCCCGTATGGCAAGCCGCATCCTCGGCATGGGTGACGTGCTCTCTCTGATTGAGAAAGCCCAGAGCGTCCAGAACGACAAGGATGCGGAAGCCGCTGCCCGGCGGATGATGGAAAACAAGTTCGATATGAACGACCTGCTGGCCCAGTTCCAACAGGTAAAGAAGATGGGCGGTGCGTCGGCGCTGCTGGCCATGATGCCCGGCGGCAACCAGATCGATGCCGATGCATTGGATGAGAAGATGCTGCCCCACATTGAGGCCATCATCTATTCCATGACTCCGGCAGAACGCGCCAAGCCCGAGATCATCAATCCCAAGCGGAAGCGCCGCATCGCGGCTGGCTCCGGTCAGACCGTGGAGGACGTGAACAAGCTTCTGCGTCAGTATGAAATGATGCAGAAGATGATGAAAAAAGTCCGCCGCAACCCCAAAGGCTTTATGCGCAGCCTGAGCAATCTGGGCGGCATGGGCGGCTTCAAAGGTTTTGGCCGCTGATCAAATTCAGGTATGACCCGCACGGCTTTACGGCCCACGGGATGTACAATATAAAATTCGCCCCACAAGGGCCGTAAACAAGTATTTGGAGGAATTTACAATGGTTAAGATTCGTCTGCGCCGCATGGGCGCCAAGAAAGCTCCCTTCTACCGCGTTGTTGTTGCTGACAGCCGCTTTGCTCGCGATGGCCGCTTCATCGAGGAGATCGGCTACTACGATCCCACCAAGGAGCCCAGCGTTGTCAACATCGATGCCGACAAGGCCAAGCAGTGGCTCGCCAACGGCGCTCAGCCCACTGACACTGTCCGTGAGCTGCTGAAGAAGGCTGCCGTTCTGTAATCTGCTGTTCGCTTTTTCTGAGGGAGGGAACGCCACATGCAGGAACTCTTATTAGCCGTTGCCCGCGGCCTTGTCGAAGACAAGGAGGCCGTGCAGGTGACCGTTGACCCCATGCGTGAGGACGGCACGGTCGTCTATCACCTCAAAGTGGCTGAAGCCGATATGGGCCGTGTGATCGGCAAGCAGGGACGCATCGCTAAGGCGATTCGCGTTGTCATGCGTGCCGCGGCGGTACGTCAGGGCGAGAAAGTCATCGTTGAGATCGACTAAAAGCCAAAAGCACTTTGCCGCTTGGCAAAGTGCTTTTTTGTATGTCGGGCGGCCTGACCGCCTGTTCCACTTTTGATCACGGAAGGTTGAAAGAAAATTATGCAGAACTATCTTCCTGCCTGTAAAATCGTTTCCACCCACGGAGTGCGGGGCGAAATGAAAGCATTGCCGCTGTGTGACGGGGCGGCGTTTCTGGCAAAATTCAAACGTTTGTTCGCCAAAGCGGACGGCACCGGTGAGGTGCGCGTTCTGGGGGTGCGTGCCCAGGGAAATGTGATCCTGCTGCGGCTGGATGGTGTGACCGATATGGACGCCGCACGGGCGCAGGTGGGGCGCACCTACTATTTTGTCAAAGCGGATGCCAGACTTCCCAAGGGACGCTATTTTATCGACGATTTGTTGGGCTGCCGTGTGGTGGATGCCAATACCGGCCGGGAATACGGCACACTGACAGCGGTGGACCACCCCGCTGCCCAGGATATCTATACGGTGACCGATGGGGAAGGGCAGACCCACATGCTGCCTGCGGTTCCGGAGTTTGTGCAAAAGATTGACCCGCAGGCTCGCGAAATCGCCGTGACCCCCATTGACGGCATGTTTACCGAAGCCGTCAACGGCGATAAGGAGTAAGCCATGCGCATCGATATTGTGACGCTTTTCCCTGAACTTTGCGACAGTTTTCTTTCGGCCAGTATACTGGGGCGGGCCCGTGCCAAAAATCTGTTTGAGGCGCACTGCCATCAGATTCGGGACTATACCACCAATAAACAAAAGCAGACCGATGATTACCCTTATGGGGGCGGCTGCGGCATGGTGCTGTATGCACAGCCGATTGCCGATTGCCTGCGTGCCGTGCAGCGGCAATGTGCTGAACAGGGCCGTGGGAACCCCCATGTGGTATTTTTGACGGCAGCCGGGCAACCCTATAATGAAGAAACCGCCAAACGGCTGGCCCGGTACGACGCGGTAACGCTGGTCTGTGGCCATTACGAAGGCATCGACCAGCGGGTGATTGATGCTTTCGGTGACGAGGAAATCTCCATTGGGGATTATGTGCTGACCGGCGGTGAACTGGCAAGCCTGGTGGTGGCCGACAGCGTACTGCGGCTGCAGCCCGGTGTTCTGGCCGAGGAAAAAGGCTACCAGGATGAAAGTTACTGGGACGGCCTGCTGGAATACCCTCAGTATACCCGGCCCGAAGTGTGGGAGGGCCGCGCCGTACCGCCGGTGCTCCTGACAGGGGACCACCAGAAGATCGACGCCTGGCGCGGGGCGCAGAGCCGTACCCGTACCCGACTGCGCCGCCCGGACCTCTACGAGCAGTGGTGCGATACACATCCGCTGACCGAATTGCCCAAGTGGAAGCGGGGCGAAAACATGCGCCTTGTGAAAACCGATGACCAATGGGACCAGGCAGCTCGTCTTTTTGCCGAAGGGCGATATGCCGTTTGCGAAAAGGTCAGTACGGCACTTTATCTGGATACACTCACCCCGGAAAACTGCCGGAAAGAACTGCTGCAGGATCGTGAAAACGGCTGGGCCTTTTATCTGCATTATACCAAAAACGTTGTGGACGGCATGGTGGGGGTCTGCCACAAGACCGGACGGATCAGCCATCTGTTTGTGACGGCAGAATCCAGAGGACGCGGCATTGGCAGCAAAATGCTGGATTTTGCCCGCAAAAAGCTGCCGGAACATCCAAATCCCACGCTGACGGTATTGGATACCAATACCCGGGCGCTGGCACTTTACCGGCGGATGGGCTGGCGTCCCGAGGGAGTGGAGGCTGTTTATGACCCCCAAAAACAGCCCGGTGCCGCGGTTTTTTGCCGGGAATTGATTCTGCGGTATCAGGGGTAACGGAACAAAGTTTTGTTGTCAATCTACAATGTTGTTGAAAATAAACTGGTAAATATGCACAAAGCCAAAAGCTGAGATTTGGCGGAATTACAGAATCCTGCCAAATTTGCAAAATTCTACTGTACAAAATCGACGAAATAGGATAAAATAGAAACAATCAAGGCGGCGTATCATGCGCAATAGACCGCCTGACGACAAGCGCCCACGGTAGAAACGCAGGGGCATATTATTTTCAAAAGTAGGAGAGAATAACTATGTACGTGAAAGAAGTTACCGTTGAGAATCAGGTTGGTCTGCATGCCCGTCCGGCTACCTTCTTCATCCAGAAGGCGAACGAGTACAAGTCCTCGATCTGGGTCGAGAAAGAGGAGCGCCGCGTTAACGCCAAGAGCCTGCTCGGTGTTCTGAGCCTGGGTATCGTGGGCGGCACGAACATTCGCATCATTGCCGACGGCGCCGATGAGCAGGCTGCAGTCGACGGTCTGGTCAAGCTGGTCAGCTCCGGCTTTGCCGAGTAATTCTTCTCACAAATGCAACGGCGGGGCGACCCGCCGCTTTTTTATTTTCTGCTGTTTTCTGAAAGGAACTCCATGACAAAAGCTGAATTGTACCGCAAAGCCTGTATGCTGCCGCTGCTGCCCGGCGTGTATATCATCCGGGATAAAAGCGATACCATCATTTATATTGGTAAGGCCAAGCGTCTGAAAACGCGGGTTTCCCAATATTTCCGGGAAGGTGTCCCCCACGATGCCAAGGTTACCCAGATGATCGCACATGCGTTCACCTTTGATGTGATCGTCTGCCAAAGCGAGTTTGAGGCACTGGTACTGGAAGCCAGCCAGATCAAGGCACATACGCCCAAATATAATATTCTGCTCAAGGACGATAAAGGGTATAGCTATGTCAAAGTGACCAAAGGGCCGTGGCCGCGCATCTTGGCCGTTTTGCAAAAAGAGGATGACGATGCGGACTATATCGGTCCCTTTACGTCCTCCTTTGCTGTGCGGGAAATGGTGGAAATGGCCCAGGATTGCTTTTTGCTGCCACGCTGCAATAAAGAATTCCCGCGGGACTTTGGCAAAGGGCGCCCCTGTCTGAACGCCCATATCGGCAAATGCATGGCGGTTTGCAGCGGCAAAATCAGCTGCGAAGCATACAACGACGCCGTACAGGGTGCCTTGCGGATGATCCGTTACGGCAAAAAAGATATCGTCAAGCAGCTGAAAGAAAAGATGGAAGCAGCATCGGAGCGGCTGGATTTTGAAACCGCCGCGCTGCTGCGGGATCAGATTCAGGCCATCGAACGGGTGGCCGCCGGCCAAAAAGTAGTGATGGAAGGCGATACCGAGATGGATGTTATCGCCCTGGCCGGGACAACAAGGGCGGTATGCGCGGCGGTGCTGCGTTACCGGGACGGCCGTCTGACCGACAAGCGGGAGTTTGTATTCCATGATACCACCGATATTGCCGCTGTGCGGGAAGAATTTCTGCCCCAGTACTATCTGGATGGCGAAAGTATCCCCAAGGTCATTGCGGTGGACGCGTTGCCTTCCGATGCGGAAGCTTTGAATGAAGCCTTGAACCAGACCCGGGGCAGCAAGGTAGAACTGTATGTGCCCCAGCGGGGCGATGTAGCCAAACTGGTGACTATGGCGTACACCAATGCGGTGGAACGCCTGGGACGGGAGAGCGGCCGCTATACCCGGGAGGAAAAACTGCTGGAGGAAGCCGCCCAGATGCTGGGCCTGAAAGCCCCGCCCCGGGTGATTGAAAGCTATGATATTTCCAACTGGGGCGATGGTTCCAGCGTTTGCGGCATGGTGGTATTCAAGGACGGAAAACCACACCGTTCCGGATACCGCCGGTTCAAGATGAAGAGCGTGGTGGGTACGGATGACTACGCCTCGCTGGCCGAAACCCTGGCCCGTCGTGCCGCTGAATACGAAGCGGCGCGCCGCGGCGAAAAACCGGATGGCCCTCAGAACCAATTTGCCACGATGCCGGATCTTCTGCTCATTGACGGCGGCCGTGGGCAGGTCAGCGCCGTCAAGCAGGCGCTGCGCGGCACGGCCCTGGAACATGTACCCACCTTTGGTATGGTCAAGGACGATCACCACCGCACCCGCGCCATTGTGGACGATGCAGGCGGCGAAATCGCCATCAACCGCAATCGCAACATCTTTACTTTCGTCACCAACATTCAGGACGAAACCCACCGCTATGCCAATGACTACCGCAAGCGGGCCATGAAAAAGCGTTCCTATGCGGCAACGCTGACCGCCTTACCCGGTGTAGGGGAAAAGACCAGTGCAGCCTTGCTGGCACATTTCAAGACAGTGGCAGCTGTCAAGGCAGCCAGTATTTCCGATCTGGAAGAAGTCAAGGGCATCAGTCATGCCAAAGCGGAGAAGCTGTACAACGCACTGCGCAATGGTGTATAATCTGAGCGGCAGTGGCAAAGGCGGCTGCCAAAACAATGAATAGAGGAGCGGTCTATGCTCATTCTTACAATTCTTCTTACGCTGTGTATTGCAGCAGCTGCGGCATACCTTCCGGGCAGGGTATGCCGACGTCCTCTCCGTCGCGCCGACCTTTGGGCCGGTCCCGGCCTTGTACTGGGGGTATGGATCTGGGCTGCGTGCATTTATTTCAAGCCGGGTCTTACGGAGGATTTTGATGCCTTCCGGATGCTGGGCATCACCGGTATGGCACTGTGGGCCTGTGCTGTGGCAGCTGGATTCCGGCTGCGGCATCGGCTGCCACGGTTCCGCACGGGTGCGGCTGTGGGGTTGCTGCTGGCTGCCGCCTTGGGGCTGGAACTGTTTGTCTGCAACCTGAATTTCTGGGCAACACACAGTTATACCCCGGTGGATCTGCGCAGTTACCTGACGGAGGCAGTGAACCCGGATACACCATTGACCCTCACCGAGGAACACAACACGCTGACGTTTGCGGGTCTGGACCAGGAACTGTACAATCTGCAGCTGGTGGGATTAAGCTATCGGTACGACGGCCCCCATCCGGAAGTGCAGAATCCGCTGTTCACATTGACGGTGGCTGCTACCGATGAGGCCAGTTCGGCTTCTCGTCAGAGTTGGCCCTGGCAGGTGGCGGTGAAAGCCACCCGCAGCCAGACCCGTAGCCTGGACTTGTCCGGCAAGGCCTCCACACTGACCCTGACGGCGTTCGCGTATGAGGGCGAGTACCGCCAGTATCCGCTTTCTTATACGCTGCAGACGGTGTATGCCAATGTGCCGCGTCCGCTGGACTTTTCGCTGATCCGTTTCGTGGTGCTGTTCGGGCTGCTGGCGGCTGCGTTTGCACTGCGTCCTGCCAGCGTCCTCTGGCAGCATGCCTATCTGGAACACACACGCCGGTATCGGCCGGCGGTGGTGCTGGTCATGGTGGTGTTGGCGGCTCTCGCTTTTGCGGCCCCATTTGCCGATCGTTTCAATGCAGGCGTTGCCACGTCCTTTTACAATACGGCGGATTGGGACGGCGAAAGCCGTATCACGTTCACCAAGCATATTAATGACTGGGCCAACGATACAGCGGCTCAGTACGGGGCTTTGGCCCACAGCTTGCTGAATGGCCGCCTGGACCTGGAAAAAGATCCGCCCGAAGCGATGCTGACAATGGAAAATCCCTACGATACGGCGGCACGGCAGGAGGCGGCGCCGGATGCCCTGTGGGATGTGGCGTACTATGAAGGGCGCTATTATGTCTACTTCGGGGTGGTGCCCTGCCTGTTGTTCCAGCTTCCTTTTGAAGCACTGACCGGCGTGGGAGATTTGCCGCCCAGCCTGCCGATGATCCTCATGTCGTGGCTGTTCATTCTGGCGTCTTTTGGATGCGTGAAACAGGCGCTGCGGCGGTGGTTCCAACGGGCCAGTGCGGCAGCCTACCTGCTCACAGCAACCGGTATCGCAGCAGGCAGCCAGATCTACTATCTGCTGCTGCGCCCCTCAACCTATGAATATGCCATCCTCTGTGGTGCGGCGTTTGTCATGCTGGCAATCTGGCAATGGCTGGCGGCTGCCAATACACCGCTGGAAAAACGCGGCCGTCTGGTGGCGCATTTGGTGTTGGGCAGCCTGTGCATGGCACTGGTGGCAGGGTGCCGCCCCCAGATGGAACTGTTTGCTGTGCTGGCGGTTCCCATCTTCTGGCAGCGGTATGTACGGGAAAAACGACTGTGCAGCCGTCAGGGGGCAGGGGAGGCAGTCGCCTTCCTGCTGCCGGTTATCGCGGTGGCGTTGCTGCTTATGTGGTACAATGCGGCTCGCTTTGGTTCGCCCTTCGACTTTGGCGCCAACTACAACCTTACCAGTAACGATATGACCCGCCGCGGTTTCAGTGTGGGCCGTATTGCCCCGGCGGTGTTCACTTTCCTGTTTGGCGTTCCGGGGGTCAGCACGGTGTTCCCGTACCTTACGGCCACCCGTATGGAAACCAATTATATGGGTCTGACCATTACCGAACTGTTCTATGGCGGTGCCTTCGCCTGTCTGCCGCTTTTGTGGGGGCTGGCGGTTCTTCCGCTGTGTCGGCACCGCCTGGAACAGCGCCGGGATCTGCGCGGAATACTGCGTTTGGTTCTGTTGGCAATGCTGGTGCTGGCGGTGCTGGATTGCGAGATGGCCGGTATGCTGTACCGCTACCAGAGCGACTGGCTGGGACCGCTGCTGCTGGCTGCGGCGCTGGCCTGGCTGTTGGCCGAGCAAACCTTGCAGGCCCACACCGGCCAGCCGGGCATAACAGCTTTGCAGACTGCCTGCCGCACGCTGCTTCCGCTGGCGGTACTGGCCGGTGCGGCCTATAATTTCTGCGTATATTTTGCGGCGGAACCCGGATTGATCGGGCAGAATCCATCGCTCTACCAGAACGTGAGCCGTCTGATTCAATTCTGGCTGTAAATGTTTTTTCAAAACCCTTTCGACACCTTGCGTGTCGGAAGGGCTTTTTCTTGCATAATCGGTGCAAACGCTCTATAATGAAGCCAGCAAAAGAAGGAGTAATTACCATGCCAGACAAAAATATTTATACCGTTGTCGTTGCAGACGATGAGGACGAGCTGCGGGAAGCTGTCTGCACGATGACCCCCTGGGAGGCATTGGGGTTCCATCTGGTAGGCAGCGCCAGCAACGGGCTGGACGCACTGGAACTGGTGGAGCGGCTGGAACCGGATCTTCTGCTGACCGATATCCGGATGCCGTTTATTTCCGGCATTGAACTGGCCCGTCAGGTGCGTGAAATCCGCCCTGCCATGCACATTGCATTTTTGAGCGGTTATGATGACTTTGAATACGCCAAGCAGGCCATTCAGTATAACATCATCAGTTATATGCTCAAACCGCTGACGATGGATGGCCTGGCCGCGGAGCTGAAGGTCATCCATGAAAAAATCGACCGGCGCTACGCCAGTCTGCGCCGTATGGACAACCAACAGGGGGACCGGGCGGAATTCCTCATCCCGCTGGTACTGGAACACTACGATACCCCACCGGAAGGGTTGGAAACCACCCTGCGGGAGAATGCCGCGTCCTGCGGACTGCTGCGCGGCAGCGATGACCGCAGTCTGTTGATGGTCATGACGGCGGCTATGGTAGACGGCAAACCCTGTGAGCCGGGATTTACCCGTCTGGTCGAACAACTGGCAAACAAATACCTGCGCCATTTTGTATTTGGGGCCAGCGGGCGTGTGGTGGCTGTGCTGCTGGGCAATCCCTCGGACTTTGAGGAATATCTCCACATTCTGGCAGACGAGATCTGCCAGCTTACCGAACGCGCCCTGGATAAAAAGGTTCTTGTGGGGGTCAGCCGTGCGGTATCCCAGTTTACCGAGCTAAACGCGGCATACCGGCAGGCATTGGAAGCACTGCATGCAGCGGAAGAAAGCGAAGGCGGCGTCAGCTTTACCTCCGACACCCGCAAAGGCGGCGGTTTGTGTGAACGGGCATTGGAAATCATTGAACAGCACTACATGGATGAGGACCTTTCTCTGGCATCGCTCAGCGCCATGCTGGATGTAAGCCCCAACCATCTCAGTGCCTGCATCAAGAAAACGGCAGGGGAGACCTTCATCAATATTCTGGTGCGCCGCCGGATGGAAAACGCACAGCAGCTGCTGCTCAATACCAACCTGCAAGTGCAGGAGATTGCCCGCCGTTGCGGATATACGGACCAGCATTATTTCAGCTATTGCTTTAAAAAGTACAGCGGAACTTCGCCCGGAGCGCTGCGTCGGCAGCGTGCGGCACAGAATGCCGGTGGGGAGGCTGCAACATGAAAAGACGGTACCGCTCCCCCCGCACGGCACCGCTGATTGTTGTACTGATCACAACAGTGGCGGCTGTCACGCTGGCCCTTTGTGTAGTGACCTTTTTGCGCAGCTACCGTGCCGCGGCAGAGCAAAGCGCGCGGACCAGCAGCGCCCAGGCGGTCAACCAGGTTGTCGGGACGGTCAGCAACTACGTGGAGAATCTGGACGAAACGGTTTCCGGCATTATGGTGCAGATGAACACACCGGAAGAAGAACGGGATGCCTATCTTAATGCGTGGCTTACCGCCCGCAGTGAAGTGGTCACTGTTACCACCTATGACGAAAACGGCGTGCTGCAGGATTGCTGGTGCCTGGGACATACCCCCCGGGAAGAAATCGTGCAAAACCTTTCCTTTGATCTCAGCACCGCCCAAAGCCATGGGGAAGGGTATATCAGTGCACCCCATGTGGAATCGATTTTTGAAGGGTATTATCCCTGGGTGGTCACCGTGGTACGTCCGATGGAATCGGGCGATACGGTGCACTGGGTGGCTGTGGACGTGCGCTTTTCGGGCCTGGGGGCCAGCATCAACGGTGTAGGCATTGGCCAGCACGGGTATTGTTATTTGATGGATGCCCAGGGCAACATGGTGTACCATCCCCAGCAACAGCTTTTGTACGCGGGCATCAAGAGCGAGGAAGCCGCGCGATTGGCCGGCCTGAAAGACGGCACCTATGTGGAAGATACGGTGATTTACAGCATCCAGGATGTTCCGGACAGCAGCTGGCGCGTTGTGGGCGTCAGCTACATTGACGAGACCGTCAACCAGAGTTTCTGGCAGATGGCGCGCATTACCATGGGCACGGCGGCTATGATTCTGGTAGCCGCCCTGCTGGTGGGATGGATTATCTCCCGTATGCTCAGCCGCCCCTTGCAGCAGCTGGAAAACGCGATGGAACAGTTTGAACAGGACGCCGACGAATTCAACTTCCAGCCGGTGGCCGGTACCCGGGAAGTGCAGGAACTTTCGGACTCTTTCGGCCACATGGTCAGGCGGATTCAGCGCCTGATGACCACCGTGCGCGAAGAAGAAAACGAATTGCGCAAGACAGAACTGAAAGCCTTGCAGGCACAGATCAACCCGCATTTCCTTTACAATACGCTGGACTCTATTGCCTGGATGTGCGAACGCGGCAAAAATGCCGATGCGGTGAAGATGGTTCATGCATTGGCCAAACTGTTCCGCATCAGCATCAGCCGCGGCCATGAGCTGATTCCCATCGAAAAAGAATTGCAGCACGCCGAGTCCTATCTGCTCATTCAGAAGTTCCGGTATAAAAACCAGTTTACCTACCACTTTACCGTGGACGAAAGCTGCCTGCATTGCCTTTGCAATAAGATCACCCTGCAGCCGATCATCGAAAATTCCATCACCCACGGACTGGATCTGCTGGTGGAGCCCGGGCATATCGAAATCGAAGTCTGTTCCGAGGGCGAGGACGTGCTCTTTAAGGTGCGGGACGACGGCATCGGTATGGCGCCGGAACAGGTGGCGGAGCTGTTGCAGCATGAACCCAGTGACCGTACCGGCATCGGCATCAAGAACGTGAACGACCGGCTGCAGATTTATTTTGGACCGCAGTATGGTTTGTCTATCGAGAGCATGCCGGACGAAGGAACCACCGTGACCATCCGGATGCCGCGGGTACCGGAAGACAGGGAGGGCGACTATGATAAAGCACGGTAAGTGGTATCGCCTGTGGGCGGTGCTGTTGGTTCTCTGCCTGCTGCCCGGCTGCGCTGCATCCGACCAGACAACTCAGGATGCGGCGCGCTATAAAGTGGCTGTGGTGGCCAAGTCTACCCAGACAGACTTCTGGAAGGCTGTTTTTGTGGGAGCGGAGGCTGCTGCAACCGAATACAACCTGGAACTGACCATTGACGGACCCGACACCGAGGAAGATTATGAAGCACAAAATCAGATGATCGAAGATGCGGTGGCAGACGGTGCCCAGGCATTGGTTTTTTCGGCAATCGACTACGACGCCAACGCACCGGCGATTGAAAAAGCCGCCGAGAAAGGCGTGAAAATCGTGGTGATCGACTCGGCGGTCAATTCCCAGAATGTGGCTGCCTATATCGGCACCGACAACTACAGTGCCGGTATGATGGCGGCCCGGGCGGCCCTGGAAAGAACCAGCGGCCCGTTGAAGGTGGGGATTGTCAATTACGATATCAACAGCGCCAACGGCCAGGACCGGGAACGGGGCGCAGTAGATACTTTTACCGAGAGCGGGCGCTGCGAGGTAGTTGCCACCATTCATACCCTGGCAGAGGCAGCCAGCGCCAGGCAGGATACCTTGGATATGCTGCGTGCCCATCCCGAAATCAATGTGCTGCTGGCGTTCAATGAACCTACCAGCGTGGGTGCGGCCCAGGCAATCGAAGAACTGCAGCTGGGAGAGACCGTTTGCATGGTGGGGTTTGACTCCAACCTGGCGACCATCGATGCTCTGCAAACCGGCGTGGTAGATGCGCTGGTCATTCAGAATACCTATGAGATGGGCTATTTCGGCGTTCAAAGTGCCTACAAACTGCTGGCCGGACAGCGCAACAGTGTGGAAAAGCATGTGGATACCGAAAGCCGCCTGATCGATCGCAGCAATATGTTTACGATGGACGGGCAAAAGGTACTGTTTCCCATTTCGTAAAAAAACACCGGAGACTATATCAGTCTCCGGTATTTTTTCTGTATAAAGCGGTCAGCGGCGGGGCTTGCGCTTGCGCACACTGTACCCGAAAGTGCCCAGGCGCCGTCCCAGGGCCAGGTAATCTCCGTGGGAATAGACGATCAGCTTTGCCTTGTTCAGGCAAAGCTTGCCATCCTCATTCAGCAGCCGTTCATCCACATCCACGGCCACGCATTCCGCCAAAAACAGGTCATGGCTGCCCAGTGGCATGACCTGGGTGACCTTGCATTCCAGGTTGATGGGACTTTCTTCCAGCAGCACGGTGCCTACTTTGGAAGCAGGGGCGGGGGTGAGTTTCATGGCCGCAAATTTGTCCACATCGCGGCCGCTTTTTACACCGCACCAGTCCACGGCGCGTACCAGGGACTCTGTGGGCAGATTGACAACGAACTCACCGCTTTCCTGAATCAGGTGGTGGCTGTAACGCTCGGGACGAATGCTGATGGAAAGCATGGGGGGCTGGGTGCAGATGGTGCCGCACCAGCCTACTGTGATCAGATTGGGCTTTTCGGGGCTGCCGCAGCTGACCAGCACGGGCGGTTCTGGGTTCAGCAGGGTGGAACCTTTCCAGACCTGACGACTCATTTGTTTTCCTCCTCACTGCGCGGGAAGTTGGGGGTGGTATCGCTGATGATGTAACGGGGACGATGCTTGGTTTCCATATAGATCTTGCCGATGTATTCTCCGATGACGCCCAGGCAGATCAGCTGCACACCGGACACAAAGCAGATGATACTGGTCATGCTGGCCCAGCCGGAAACCGTCATGCCCAGCGCCGCCTCGATAACGGCCCACAATACACCGATAAAGCTGATCAGCGCTACAATAACACCAAAACCGGTGATGAACCGGATAGGCTTGATGGACAGGCTGGTGATGCCGTCAAACGCCAGGGAAAGCATTTTGGAAAGGGGATAATGGCTTTCGCCGGCCAGGCGTTCGTGCCGTTCATAGGTCACGCAGGTGGATTTGAAACCAACCAGCGGTACCATACCCCGCAAAAACAGATTGACTTCCTGGAATTTGGCAAACTCCTGCAGTACGCGGGCGCTCATCAGGCGGTAATCGGCGTGGTTAAAGACCACCTCGGCCCCCATGGCGTTGAGCAGCTTGTAGAAGCTCTCTGCCGTGAACCGCTTGAAAAAGGTATCGGTTTCCCGCTTGCTGCGCACACCGTACACCACGTCGCACCCATCGCGGTAGGCATCCACCATGCCGTCCATGGCATTGATGTCGTCCTGCCCGTCACAGTCGATGGAGATGGTAATATCACAGCGGTCTTTGGCCTCCATCAATCCGGCCAGAACCGCATTCTGGTGGCCGCGGTTGCGGCTCTGGCAGATGCCCGCATAGTGCTCATCGGAGGCAGCCAGTTCCTGAATGATCGACCAGGTGCGGTCCTTGGAACCATCGTTGACGAACAGAACGCGGCTTTCGGGGCTGATCTTCCCGGCGGCAGTCAGGTCCTGAATTTTGTGCAGGAACTGCGGCGCCGTGATGGGCAGCACTTCCTGCTCGTTGTAGCAGGGGATGATGATGTACAAAACTGGTTGGTTGCGATTTTCCATGGCAATACCTCAATCAATCGGAAAAGTCGGCACACATGGCCTCGTAAGACGGGTAACCGATGGCAATATAATGCTCGTCTTCATATTCGACGGTGCCCTGGGTCAGGCGCTGGGACGGGGTTTCGTACTCGGCCTCGGTCTTGTTCAAGAAAACAAACACAGGGCCTTCCGGTGTGGTTTCCATGTGTTCCTCCGTCTGCAGCCACTCATACAGCGCGTTGGGGTCGGTGACGTCCTCACCGGGCTTCCACACCCGGATATCAAACGCACCGTTGGAAATCTCCACCATTACATTGGCATTCCAGAAGGTGGCATAGCCTTCGGTATATCCCGCCACGCGCAAGGCGGTTACGGCAGCTTCCTGGCTGGAGGTCATGTTTTTGGGCCAGAGCTGAGTGTAGTAATCATTCACACACCACAGCAGCAGCCCGGCCATCCCTCCCAGCAGGATGCCGCGCCACAGGCGGCAACGGGGTAAGCGATACAGATAATCCACCGCTACGGGCATCATCAGTACCACCACAGGGATATTGTAGCGGGTATAGTAGACCATGTCGGTAAACAGGTACAATCCCTGATATACGACGAAGCTGAAGAAGGAAAGCAGATAAAAGGTACGTTCCGCCAGGGTGTACCGCTGAGGGCAGCGCAGCAGCGAAATGTAGGCGCACACAAGGATCATCAGCGCCAGGAAACAGAAGGCATTGTACAGCAGCTGGGGAGAGGTGACATACTCGCCGGTGCGGAACCCGAAACTTTCCAGCCAGCCGTAGAACAGCCGTTCCAGCCGTTCGCCGTCAAAGGCGGAAAACTTGACGCCTTCCTGGCTGGAATAATAGTAGTAATGGCTCAGCACACGGGTGTTAAGCATCCAGCCGATGACTGATGCCAACGTTGCCAGAGCGCTTCCTGTCAACAACCGCCGTTCCGGTATGGGCAGTTCCGGTAAAGTGGAACCGGCACGGGCAGGGGAGGCAGCGACGCTCAGGGCGAGCGCCGTCAGGAACAGGGGCAGATAGAAGGTGACCACCTGCCGCAGCCCGCCCAGTCCGATGAGCAGGGAAAACAGGAATTGCAGAACCAGCAAAATGGTACGTGTACGGCGTCGTTCGCTGCGTACATACTGCAAAAGCATTCCCAGGCAGAGGAAGCTGGCCGTCAGATACGGCGGATAGCTGACCGTCAGCAGGGCAATGCGGAAGTATGCATCGGACATGGGGGAAACCAGAACCGCCGCAACAGCGGGGAACAGCGTCCCGATGCCGGCCTGGCGGCAGAAATACCAGCAGGATGCCAGCATGCACAGCAGGATGATGGCGGTGCCGATGGTACGTACCTGCAGCCAGTTATCAAACAGGAAAAACAGCGGGGTAAATACCCAATGATTGTGAAAGACGTGCAGTTCGGTGGAGTAGAACCAGTTGGTGGAAAGCAGCGCATGCTCTTTTCGCAAAAGATAACTCAGCACAAGGTCGCTGCTCATGTCGGAGTCCAGCAGATAGTACATCCGGCCCTGAATCACCTGCCATCCGCGCAGGCAGACAAAAATCAGACAGGCCCAGGAGAACAACATCCAGGCATAGTGCCACTTCTTTTCCCGCTGAAGGGGCGGAAGCCGCAGCGAAATCCGCGGTTTGCATAGAGACAGGGAAGGCATAATTGACTGACTCCTTTTTCTTTCGCCGCCATGGGGCCGGAAAAAAGCGGGACCGGCGGCGTTACATCCATACAACAAACAAAGGTATTATAGCATACGTAACCGGAAAACTGCAATCACAGGGCATTATATCTGGGAGCGCAGCCTGTCAGGCGCCGGCAGTTTGAAACTGCGATGGAACAATTCCACCAGCCCTTCCCGCTGCATGCGCCCCAACTCCCGGCAAAGGGCGCTGCGGTCACAGTTCAGGTAGGAAGCCAGTTCGGTGCGTGTCAAGGTAGTGGAGAAGGTGTCGGCACCGGCTTCCTCCCGCTGTTCCAGCAGCCACAAACAGATGCGGCCGCGCAGGGTCTTGCAGCACAGCAGTTCCAGGCGGCGGTCCAGGGCAAAATATTTGCCGCTGATGGTTTCCAGCCAGTTTTGCAGCAGCTGCAGGTGGGCAGGGTGCAAAGCGCCGCAGGGACGCAGCAGGAACTCACAGGGCAGGTACAGAATCAGGCAGGCAGAAGCCGCGCTTACATTCACGGGACTTTTGTTGCGGCTGCCGGCCAGCACGTCGGCAAAAACGCCGCCGGGCCCCATGCGGGTCATCACCACGGCTGTGCCGTCTGGCATAGGTTTGGCGGCAATGATCTCGCCTTCCAGTACCAAACCTACTTCATGGGTCGCGTACCCTGCCAGCAGCAGCAATTCACCGCGGTCATAATGGCGCGTCCGTGGCGAAAAGCACTGCATCAGGATGTCCAGCGACTGGTCATCCATATTTCGGAACAGGCTGGTGCGGCGCAGAACCTCGTAATACGGTGTGTAATCCATGGAATCCCTCTCTGCAACGGTTGTTGCCTGTGCAACAGACAATTTTGTAACATTATAGTATAGTGGTGCCGCAAATGCAATAAGGAGGAATCACAGTATGATGTTCAAACGGATTTTGTCTGCTGTTACGGCAGCAGCTTTGTGTGTGGCGCTGGCGGGCTGCGGCTCGAGTGCCACTTCTTCGTCCTCGCAGGCGGCCACGGCGGAATCTGCGCCGGCTGTCACGCCTGCCCCGGAAGCAACGGCCAGCCCGGAAACTGCGGCCGAAGGCCTGCGTGTGGCCGGTCTGAAAGGCCCCACCACCATGGGTCTTGTGAACCTGATGAACAGCGAGGAAGGCGCCGACTACACCTTTACCATGTATGGTGCGGCGGATGAGATCGTGCCGCTGCTGGTCAAAGGCGAACTGGATGCTGCAGCCATTCCGGCCAATCTGGCGGCCACTCTGTACCAGAAGACCAACGGTGCGGTGGAAGTTGCCTGCGTGAACACGCTGGGCGTTCTGTATATTCTGGAAAACGGCGACAGTGTCCAGTCTGTGGCGGACCTGAAGGGCCAGACCATCGTGACCACCGGCAAGGGCACCACGCCGGAGTATGTGCTGCGCTATGTATTGAGCCAGAACGGCATCGATCCCGATGCGGATGTGACCATCGAATACTGCAGCGAAGCCACCGAAGCCCTCAGCCAGGTGCAGGCAGGGCAGGCTACGATCGCCATGCTGCCTCAGCCCTTTGTGACCAGTGCGTTGTCCCAGGTGGAGGGCCTGCGTGTGGCGCTGGATATGAACGATGAATGGGAGAAGGTGGCCGGATCTCAGCTGGTGACCGGTGTGCTGGTGGTTCGCAAGGACGCTGTGGAAGCCGATCCCGATGCCTTTACCGCTTTCCTGGACGGATATGCTGCCAGTGTGGAAGCTGCCAATACCGACCTGGAAGGCACGGCAGCCCTGTGTGAGAGCTACGGCATTGTGGCCAAAGCTGCTCTGGCCCAGAAGGCCCTGCCGGAGTGCAACATTGTGTTTGAAACCGGTGAGCAGATGAAGACCGACCTGGTAAACTACTTCCAGGTGCTTTACGATGCCGACCCCGCCAGCGTGGGCGGTGCGCTGCCCGGCGACGATTTCTACTATGGTCTCTGATCGCCGCGGGCGGTTGATCGCCATTGCCGTGTGGGTGGTGGTATGGCAGATTGCCGCCATGACCCTGGGCCACGGCGGTCTGTTCCTGGCCACTCCGCTGCAGACGCTGACAGCACTGGGACAGTTGCTGCCTACGGCGGCTTTCTGGCACCGTATTGCCTTCAGCGCTTTGCGCATCCTGGCCGGTTTTATGCTGGCAGTGGCCGGTGGGCTTCTGTTGGGCGCTGCCGGGTCCCGCTGGAGAAGCGTACGGGTCTTTGTAGACCCCATCATGCAGCTGATCCGGGCTATGCCGGTGGCCAGTTTCGTGATCCTGGCCCTGCTGTGGGTCAGCGGTGAGAATCTTTCGGTAGTGGTCAGCTTTACCCATGTGCTGCCGGTTGTGTATGCGGGGGTGCTGGCCGGTATTGCCGATACCGACCCCCAGCTGCTGGAAATGGCGCGTGTTTACCGGTTGCCCTGGATCGCCCGTCTGCGCTATATCTGGCTGCCGGGAATCTTTCCGTCTTTTTGCGAAAGCTGTATCGCCGCTATGGGAATGTGCTGGAAAAGCGGTGTCTCCGCCGAGGTCATCGGCCTGCCGGATCATTCGGTGGGGGATGCTCTCTACCGTGCCAAAATCACCCTGTCCACCCCCGATGTGTTCGCCTGGACGCTGGTGATTGTGGTACTGTCGGCGCTTTTGTCGGCCGTGGCGGCCCGGTTGCTGCGCGCCGCCAAAGTACGGCTTTGTGGGGAGGTGCGGTCATGAGTATCATCATCCGGGATCTCTGCAAACGCTTTGACGGCAAGACCGTACTGGACCATTTTTCCTGGGAAGTGAACGGCCCTGTGGTACTTATGGGGCCCTCCGGCTGTGGCAAGACCACGCTGCTGCGTATCCTGATGGGGCTGGAAACACCGGATAGCGGAACGGTCAGCGGCGTGGGACACATGGCGGCAGTTTTTCAGGAAGACCGCCTTTGTCCACAGCTGACGGCGGGGAACAATCTGGTGCTGGCAGGCCACGGCCTGACCTTGCGCCAGGCCGAAACGGAACTGCGAGCGCTGGGCTTTGCAGAAAGCGATTTGGCACTGCCGGCAGGCAAACTGTCCGGCGGGCAGAAGCGCCGTGCCGCATTGCTGCGGGCGCTGTTGTGTCAGGATGCCGACGCCCTGTTCATGGACGAACCGTTTACCGGCATGGACGCCGAACTGGTCGCCCAGGCTGCTGCGGCTACCGTTCGGCTGACGGGCAACCGCCCGGCGGTTCTGGTCACCCATGACGAAACCGCTGCCCGGCTGCTGGGTTGGCAGGTACGGAAATTTATGGAATCATAAACACAAAGCGTGGACCGCCTTTACCGGCAGTCCACGCTTTGTTGTTTTATAGCAGTGCTTCCAGAATCGCGTTTTGTACCACCATCCCGGCGGGGGTCAGCTGCAATCGCTTTTCATCAAACAGGGCATAGCCGGCAGCAACGCAGTGACGCAGAAAGTCCAGCTGCGGTTTGGTAAAATGGCCCCCCCATCGGGCGTATTCTTCCAGATCCAGCCCACGGTTCAACCGCAGCTGCATCAGAAGGAAATCTTCGGCATCGCAGACGCCTTCTTTTTCCTCCACAGCGGAACCAGCGATAAAACTGTGAACATCGTCCGGCCAAAAACGCCGCACCCCGTCCAGACAGCTGTGGGCAGCGGGACCGACACCCCAGTAATCCCGGCAATTCCAGTACAGCAGATTGTGCCGACCTTCGTGGCCGGGGCGGGCAAAGTTGCTGATCTCATACTGGCGGTAGCCGGCCTCGGCCAGCCGACGGACAGCGTAAAGGTAGAAGTCGGCTGCTTCGTCCGCATCGGGCAGCCCTTCGGGCGGAAATTTGGCAAAAGCGGTGCCCGGCTCGATCTTCAGCAAATAGGCCGAAATGTGGGTACAGCCCCCTTGCTGCAGCAGGTCCAGGGTGGCATCAAATTCGGCGTTGGTATAGTGGGGCAGTGCCAGCATGATATCCCCGCAAATTTCCGGGAATCCGGCTTCCCGGGCCATACGCAGCGCTTCCGCCGCACCGGCGGCCGTATGAGTGCGGCCCAGACGGCGCAGCTGGGCATCGTCGGCGCTTTGCACACCAAAACTGATCCGGGTGACGCCGGCTTCCCGGAACCCCATCAGGCTTTCCCGGGTGACGGTATCAGGGTTTGCTTCCAGGGTGATTTCGGCCCCCGGCAGCGGGGCGGCCGCCTGCACCAGGGACGACACCTGCGCAGGGGAGAGCAGTGCCGGAGTGCCGCCGCCAAAATAGAGGGTGTCGGGGCGGCGGGCGTTCTTTTTCAGTTCCCGCAGCAAGGCATCCACGTAGGCCTGCGGCACCGCACGGGTCCCCGGCGCGGAATAGAAATCACAGTATCGGCACTTGGATTTGCAGTAGGGAATGTGGAGATAAATACCAAAAGAATCCATTCTTGACTTTTTTCTCCTTCTATAGGATACTGTTAACAGGTACTTCATAAATTTGTGATGGTTTTCACATCTTTTATGGCTATAATACCGTATTAAGAAAGGGGAATCAACCATGTACCAAAATTACAATGACATTTCTTACGCAGAGAGCCCGTTTGGCACCCTGAATCAGTATATGACCAAAACCTTCGGCTGGATGTTTGCCGGCCTGTTGGTAACTTTCGCCACCGGCATTGCCACGGTTGTCAGCGGCCTCATCGTTCCGCTGGTCACTACCGGCCTGATCTACGCCGCTATTATCGGTGAACTGGTGCTGGTGTTTGTGCTGTCCGGCCGGATCACCAAGATCCAGCCTTCTACCGCTACCGGTCTTTTCTTCCTGTATGCGGTGCTCAACGGCATGAACCTGTCCACCATTTTCCTGGTGTACGACCTGGGCAGCCTGGTGCTGGCTTTCCTGGTGGGTGCGGTTTACTTCGGCGTGATGGCTGTGTACGGTGCCGCTACCCAGAAAGACCTGACCGGCTGGGGTCCCAAACTGCTGGGCGGTCTGATCGCAATGCTGGTTTGCTCTTTGGTGGGCAGCTTCTTCAGCCTGTTTGGCATGAGCTTCGGTGTGCTGGATCTGGTCCTGTGCGCAGTAGGACTGCTGATCTTCATGGGCCTGACGGCTTACGATACCCAGATGCTCAAGCATCACTACGCTTACTTTGGCGGGGATGCAGCGATGCTGCACAAGGCGTCCATCATCGGTGCGCTGAATCTCTATCTGGACTTTATCAACATCTTCCTGTATATCCTGCGCATGGTCGGCCGCCGCAACGACTGATCTGCCGCTAAAGGAGGGGCTTCGGCCCCTCCTTTTTTGTGTCACCCCGGCCTTGACAAATCACAGCGGGCTGGGTATACTGATATTCGTATTGATAAAACACAATGACGGAGAAAGTACGCGCGGGCCTTTTGGGCCAGAGAGGGCGGTCACCGGCTGTAAGCCGCCTGCAAAGCACCCGCGGGGAAGTTCGCTCCCGAGTGGTGCGCGGGAACCGCTGTACAAACAGCTCAGTAGCGCGCAACGGCCCCTGCACCGTTACCGGCAGACAAAGAGTGCCGCATACTGGTATGCGGAACACGGGTGGTACCGCGGAGTTTTGAATGACCAAGGCTTCGTCCCTGATGATGTGCAGGGACGAGGCCTTTTTTATTTGCCCCGCCCCGGAACAAGCGGAGGTGTACTATGGAAGAAAAAATCAAAGAATTGCGCGCCGCCATCGAACAGGCGGGTGCAGCCGTCACCAGCGAGGCGGAACTGTCGGAGTTCTGGCAGAAGTTTTTGAGCAAGAACGGCGCTGTGGCCGGGCTGACAAAATCCCTGCGGGACGTTCCCAAAGAGGATCGCCCTGCCATGGGTAAAACCATCAACGAATTCAAGACCTGGGCCGAGGCACAGTATCAGGCGCTTTCCGCCCAGGTGGAGCAGGCAGCTCTGGCTGCCCGCAATGCAGCGGAAACGGTGGACATCACCATGCCGGCCAAGGTCCGTACCACCGGCAACCTGCATCCCATCACCCTGGTCAAAAACGAGATCGTGGATGCTTTTGCGGGCATGGGCTTTGAAATTTACGAAGGCCCCGAGATCGAGGACGACGACCACAACTTCACCCGGCTGAACGTGCCCAAGAATCATCCCGCGCGCGATATGCAGGATACCTTCTATGTGGCCGAGGATATCGTACTGCGCACCCAGACCAGCGGCGGCCAGATCCGCGTCATGGATATGGAAAAGCCGCCCATCAAGGTGCTGGTGCCGGGCCGCGTGTTCCGTTCCGACTCCGACGCCACCCACAGCCCCATGTTCCATCAGATGGAAGGCCTGGTTGTGGACAAGGGCATCACGCTGTGCGACCTGCAGGGCATGCTGGATAAGTTCGTCCAGGCACTGTTTGGCCCCGAGGTAAAGACCCGGCTGCGTCCTTCCTACTTCCCGTTCACCGAACCCAGCGTGGAAGTGGACGTTTCCTGCTTTGCCTGCGGCGGCAAGGGCTGCCCCCTGTGCAAGCATACCGGCTGGATCGAAGTTCTGGGTGCCGGCGTGGTGCACCACAGCGTGCTGGAAAACTGCGGCATTGACCCCAAGGTTTACTCCGGCTTTGCCTTCGGCATCGGCATCGAACGTATCGCTATGCTCAAGTACGGCATCAACAACATCGGCCTGATGTTTGAAAACGATCTGCGGTTCCTGAAGCAGTTCGAGGATTGAGAGGGGGAAGTCTGGAATGAAAGTACCATTCAGCTGGTTGAAACAATATGTAGAGATCGATGTTACCGCCCAGGAGCTGGAAACCAAGCTCTTTGACTGCGGTTTTGAAGTGGAGGAACTGATTGACCTTTCCGCCGAGATCGATAAGGTGGTTGTGGGCGTTGTGACCGAGTGTGTTCCGCAGGAAGGCACCCACCTGCACATCTGCAAGGTGGATTGCGGCGACTACGGCCACGATATCCAGATCTCCACCGGTGCATCCAACGTTTACGCGGGCATGCATACCGCTGCCGCCCTGGACGGTTCCACGCTGCCCGGCGGTATCAAGATCAAGGCCAAGCCCCTGATGGGTGTGGAGTCCAACGGCATGCTCTGCAGCGGCGAAGAACTGGGGCTGAACGATGACCTGTACCCCGGCTCTGAAGTGTACGGTCTGCTGGACCTGCCCAAGGATACCGTGCCCGGTACCCCCATTCAGCAGGTGGTGGGGCTCGACGATTATATCTTCGACATCGCCGTCACCTCCAACCGCCCCGACTGCCAGAGCGTTCTGGGCATCGCCCGGGAAGTGGCCGCGGTTCTGGGCAAACCCTTGAAAATGCCTGCCACCGATTACACCGTGTCCGACATGGTGGACCCGCGCCTGTCCATCACGGTGGAAGCGCCGGACCTTTGCCCCCGGTATATCGGTCACTATGTGCATAACATCACCCCCGGGCCCTCTCCCCGTTGGATGAAACGCCAGCTGGCTCTGTGCGGCCTGCGCAGCATCTCCAACGTGGTGGATATCACCAACTATGTGATGTTGGAAATCGGCCAGCCCATGCACGCTTTTGATATGGACACTCTGGAAAGCTGCCAGATCATTGTCCGCCGCGCCAAGGACGGGGAAGAGATCACCACCCTGGACGGCAAGGAATTCAAGCTGACCCCCAACAATCTGGTCATCTGCGACGGCAGCAAGCCGGTGGCACTGGCCGGTGTTATGGGCGGCCTGAACAGCGAGATCAAAGACAGCACCACCCAGCTGCTGTTCGAGTCCGCCAAGTTCGCCCGTGATAACATCCGCAAGACCGCCCGCGGTCTGGGCCAGAACACCGATGCCTCCAGCCATTACGAAAAAGGTATCTCGGAATACACCACCGAGTTGGGCATGGCCCGTGCTCTGCACCTGATTCAGGAGCTGGGCTGCGGCGAAGTCACCGCCAGCCATTTCGACTGCTCTGCCGGTGCTCCCCGTGAGGGCAAGAAGTTCACCGCCACCATCAGCGGCATCAATGCCATCCTGGGCATTACGGTGCCCACCGAGGCTGTGCTGGACATTCTGCGCCGCCTGCAGTTTGAGGTGACGCTGGAAGCAGACGGCGATACCATGCAGGTGGTTGCGCCCCGCTGGCGTGAAGATATCGAAATCGGTGAGCCCGACCTGGCCGAGGAAGTCATCCGCGAATACGGCTACGACCATATTAAGCCCACCTTCCTGAAAGCAGCGCAGGTCACTACCGGTGGCCTGACTGCCGACCAGAAAGCCCGCGCCAAGGCCAAGCGTGCCATGTGTGCGCAGGGCTTCTATGAGGCCGAGACCCTGGCTTTCTACGCCGATGCGGACCTGGATATGCTGCACATCGCTCCCGATGCGCCGGAACGTAACGTGATCCGCATCCTCAACCCCATTTCTTCCAACCTGACCATCATGCGGTCGCTGCTGGCGCCGTCCCTGCTGAATGTGGTGGTGGATAACCTGAAGAAGGGCAATGCCGAAGGCCGCCTGTTCGAATTGTCCAACATCTATATTCCCAAACAGCTGCCGATTACCGAACTGCCGGAGGAACGGCTGCACCTGGGCTTCGCCGCTTGGGGCAATGACGAAGATTTCTTCGCGGTCAAAGGCGCGGCGGAAGCTTTGGGGACCGCTTTCGGCACCCAGCTGACGGTGGAACGCGCTACCGATGTGCCTTGGCTGCATCCCGGCATCGCTGCCTACATCCTGTGTGAAGGCCAGCGGGTGGGTGTGTTCGGCAAGCTGGCCAACGATGTGACCGCTGAACTGAAACTGCCCAAGGACAGCCGCAGCAACCAGAACATCTATCTGGGCGAAATTGACTGGCCTGCCTTCCACGCCCTGGTGCCCAAGGCACTGCGCTACACTCCCATCCCCGAACTGGCGCCTGTGCAGCGTGACCTGGCGCTGGTGGCCCCGGAGGAAGCCGAGTGCGGCACTCTGATGGCAGAGATGCAGCGTGCCTGCAAACAGTTGACCAAGGTGGAGCTGTTCGACATCTACCGTGGCGAAAAGCTGGGCGAAGGCAAAAAGAGCATGGCCTTCAGTCTCTACTTCCAGCCGGCTGACAAACCCTTTGCACCGGATGAAGTGGACCGCTTCATCAAAAAGATCCTGGGTAACCTGAAGTTTAAACTGGGCATCGAAATCCGCGAATAATCCGTAATCCAAAGCGTGGTGCGTGATACAAACACACCGCGCTTTTGTGTTGTCAGGATTGGACCTGTGTACCACTTGCAATTTGCAGGGGAATGGCGTATAGTAGAAATAAATTTGACAAAGGGAAGAAAAACCATGGCCAAAATACGTCGCAATGATGCGCCTTATTACACACAAAAAATACAGACCAACGTAAAACCGGAGCCTTCCGAATCGGCAGCTGAGGAAAAAGTGACCGAAGAGGTACCGGAAGAAGAACCTGCCCGGGAGCAAGAAACCGAGCAGAAAACAGAACCGGATAAGAAGCCGAAAGAGAAAAAGCACAGCAAGGGGAACATTGCCTATACAGTGGCAATGGCGGTTTGCCTGATTGTCTTTCTGGTAAGCGGAGGCATTCTGGTCAAACGGTATTTTGATGACCGCCAGGCAGAAAATGAGTTTGCCGATCTGCAATCCATGATCGATCCCAATGCGCAGGCTACCACGTCGGGTGAATCCAACAGTGCCAAGTTTGCCGCGCTGCGGGAAAAGAACAGCGACTTTATAGGCTGGATCTCCATCGAGAATACCAGTCTGGATTTCCCGGTGATGTATGCCCCTGACAACAAGGATTTCTATCTGCGCCATAATTTCTATAAGGAATACAGCGTGTACGGTGTGCCTTATCTGGATGAAAAAACCACCTTGGGTGCCAACGATCAGAGCGAAAACCTTGTGATTTATGGTCACAACATGAAGACCGGCACCATCTTTGGCTGCCTGACCGGGTATAAGGATGCATCCTATTATTCTGAACATCCCTACATCGACTTCGATACCGTTTACGGGGATGGGCAGTATGAAGTGTTTGCGGCATTCTCCATCGACGTGGTGGAGGATACCAGCTTTGTCTATAATCAGTACATCGACATGGATGAATCCACCTACAATGCCTATGTGGATGAAGTGATCAAACGCAGCGATGTGGACAGTGGTATCCGCCCCAGTTACGGGGAACAGTTGCTGACGCTCTCCACCTGCGAATATTCCAGCGACAACGGCCGGTATGTAGTGGTGGCCCGTCGGGTGGAAGATTAAAAAAACAAAATATTTTCAGCATATACCTAAGAAACTTTTGTATACATAAGGAAAACGATCTCCGAGAGGGTTTCAGACTTGCTGTTGTTTGCAAAGTGTGGTATGCTGAATAACGCGCGAGGACTCATAAGGTTCTTTGTGGTGTAAGAAACCGGAAAGGGAGAATGCGCGCGGCGGGCGGCTGTTGCCCTTGACGGCCGCCCGCTTTTTTATAGATACGGGTGGACATTTGTCCTCAAATCGAATATACTGGTAAATAGTTATCGCAAATTCAGAGCAAGAAACCTAAAGTGATAGAGAAAAAACGTCCAACAGGGAGGGTATGCCAATGTGTGGAATCGTAGGGTTTACGGGTGCGGCGCAGGCCGCGCCGATCTTACTGGACGGACTGGCCAAGTTGGAGTATCGCGGCTATGATTCGGCCGGTTTGGCGGTGCAGAATGCCGTCGGCAAAATCGAAGTTGTCAAGGCCAAAGGACGCCTGAAAGTATTGCATGAAATGACCGATGGCGGTAATGCTGTTCCCGGCAGCTGTGGCATCGGCCATACGCGTTGGGCTACCCACGGGGAACCGTCGGTGGTCAACGCGCACCCGCATTATTCCCGCGATCAAAAAATCGCGGTGGTGCATAATGGCATTATCGAAAATTATCTGGAAATCAAGGAACGTCTGGCCAACCGTGGCTACAAGTTTGTGTCCCAGACCGATACCGAGGTAGTGGCCCAGCTGCTGGACTTCTACTATACCGGGGAGTCTGCCGGTGATGCGCTGGACGCCATTGCCCGCATGATGCTGCATGTGCGCGGCTCTTATGCGCTGGGGATTTTGTTTGCAGACCAGCCGGGTACGCTGTACGCCGTCCGCAAGGACAGCCCCCTGATCGTGGGCCGCTGCGAAAACGGTTCCATCATCGCTTCGGACGTCCCGGCACTTTTGAAGTACACCCGTACGGTCTACTACATTGACAATCTGGAAATTGCGCGTCTGACGCCCGACTCCATCTCCTTCTTCAACGTGGACAAAGAACCCGTGGAGCACGAGACCACCACCATCGAATGGGATGCCGAAGCTGCTGAAAAGGGTGGCTATGAGCATTTCATGATGAAGGAGATTCATGAACAGCCTGCTGCCGTGCGGGATACCATCTCGCCGCGCCTGAAAGACGGTAAAATTGATCTTTCGGAACTGGCACTGGACGAGGAGGCAATCCGCAATGTGCGCCGGGTGTACATCATCGGCTGCGGCTCGGCCTACCATGTGGGGATGGCCGCCCGTTATGTCTTTGAAAGCCTGGCCCGCCTGCCGGTAGAGGTAGATGTGGCCAGCGAGTTCCGTTACCGTGACCCGGTGCTGGAACAGGATTCGCTGGCGCTGGTCATCAGCCAAAGCGGCGAAACGGCCGATACCCTGGCCGCGCTGCGCCTGTGCAAGGAGCGTGGTGTGCGGACCATCGGCATTGTCAACGTGGTAGGTTCCAGCATTGCCCGGGAAGCGGATGCCACCATGTACACCTGGGCCGGGCCGGAAATTTCGGTGGCCACCACCAAGGCTTACAGCACCCAGCTGGCAGCCTGCTACCTGCTGGCTACGGAATTTGCCCGGGTGCGCGGTACGCTGGCGGAGGGTCAGTATGAAAACCTGATTGCCGAAATGGAAGCCTTGCCCGATAAGATCGAAAAGATTCTGGCGGACAAAGAGCGCATCCAGTGGTTTGCCAGCAAGTACGCCAACGCCAAAGACGCCTTTTTCATCGGCCGCGGTCTGGACTATGCCGTGGCACTGGAAGGCAGCCTGAAATTCAAGGAAATCAGCTACATCCACTCCGAAGCGTTTGCGGCGGGGGAGATGAAGCACGGCCCCATTTCTCTGGTAGAAAACGGCACTCTGGTGGTGGGTATCCTGACCCAGCCGGACCTGTTTGAAAAGAGCGTTTCCAATATGGTGGAAGTCAAGAGCCGCGGTGCTTTCCTGATGGGCTTGACCACCTACGGCAATTACAGCATTGAGGATACGGCCGGGTTTACCGTGTATGTGCCCAAAACCGATCCGCACTTTGCCACCAGCCTGGCGGTCATTCCGCTGCAGCTGCTGGCCTACTATGTAAGCTGTGCCAAAGGTCTGGATGTGGATAAACCACGCAATCTGGCCAAGAGCGTGACAGTCGAATAAAATATGGCTGACTGATTTACCAAAATTTACTGCCGATTTTTGGGCAGTATATGCCCCGTTTGCCTCGTTTGTCGCAAGACAAACGGGGCAGACCTGTGTTATAATACATTTATATACAGGAACTTTGAAAATCTTTTAAGAGGATCATAGATTCATGCAACAGGATTCAAAACAAATTATCAAAGGATTACCCCGGCGTATCCTTTTGATGCTGCTCGACTGCGGGCTGATTGTATTTTGCTATTGGCTGGCGGTTATGCTGCGCTTTGACAGCGGTGAAGCCTACCAGCGTGCGGAGATTCTGCGCGCCATGGCGCCCATGCTGTATTATGTATTGCCCATCTATATGATCGTATTCTGGTTTGGCGGATTGTACGAGATCATGTGGGAGTATGCCGGTATGCGGGACCTGGCCCGTCTGACCTGTCTCTCAGGTTTGGCTACCGGTTTGATCATGCTGTTTGATCTGTTCTACCGCAGCCGCCCCATCAGCGGTTCGGTGCTGATTTTCGGTGCCGTATTCAACACCGCAGCCATTGCGGGGGTACGCTTCCTATGGCGACTGATCAAAACAGTGCGGGATACCCGTGCCAATAAGCCGGAAAACCAGACCCCGCTGTTGATCGTGGGCGCCGGCAACGCCGGTGCATGGGCGGTCAACCTGTGTAAAAACAAGAACCAGAGTTTCGGCAACCCCATCTGCATTGTGGACGATGACCTGACCAAAAAGGGCCTTCGGGTGCAGGGGGTGCCGGTGCGCGGTACCATCTCGGACATTCCGGAGCTGGTCCGCAAGTACCACATTATGGAGATCGTCATTGCCATCACCACCCTGAAAGGTGACCGGCTGAGCGAGATCATCAATCTGTGCAACTCCACGCACTGCCGTGTACGGATGCTGTCCGACCCCCAGGCAGTGGATGATAACGGCAATCCCGTGGCCGCTGGCTTCCGCGAACTGAATACGGCGGACTTCCTCTCCCGGGACGAAATTCAGCTGAATAACGCGCAGATTTCCGAATACCTCCATGACAAGGTCGTGCTGGTAACGGGCGGCGGCGGTTCCATCGGCAGCGAACTCTGCCGGCAGATCATGCGGTACCAGCCGCGCCGGCTGCTGATTTTTGATATCTACGAGAACTGCGCCTATGAGCTGGAAACCGAACTGCGCAACAAATACGGCGCCGATGCCCCGGTGATTACCCTGGTGGGTTCCATTCGGGATATGGAACGGCTGAATGAAGTGTTTGAAACCTATCATCCGTCTGTGGTATTCCATGCGGCTGCCCATAAGCATGTGCCGTTGATGGAGATCAGCCCGGCGGAAGCAGTCAAAAACAACGTGTTCGGCACCAAGAACCTCCTCACGGCGGCAGCAGAACACGGGGTAGAGCGGTTTGTGCAGCTTTCTACCGATAAGGCTGTGAACCCCACCAACGTTATGGGCTGCACCAAGCGTTTGTGTGAGATGCTGATTCAATCCTTTGACAGCGGCACCGATATGAAATGTATGGCGGTTCGCTTCGGCAACGTACTGGGCAGCCATGGCAGTGTTATTCCTCTGTTTGAAGAACAGATCAAGCGGGGCGGTCCGGTCACCATCACTCACCCGGAGATCGTGCGTTATTTCATGACCATCACCGAAGCTGCGCAGCTGGTGCTGCAGGCCGGTGGCCTGGCCAAAGGCGGTAGCATCTACGTGCTGGATATGGGTGAACCGGTCAAAATCATGGACCTTGCCAACCGTCTGATCCGGTTCTATGGTTACGAACCCGGCGTCAATATGCAGGTCAAGATTACCGGCCTGCGTCCCGGCGAGAAACTCTATGAGGAACTGCTCATGGATACCGAGCAGGACAAGATGCGCAAGACGGCGCACAACAAAATTTTTATTGCGCCGCCCATGAAAATCGACCTGGCTGATTTCTATAATGGCCTGCAGGCGCTGCAGGTGGCAGCCCACCATAACGATGATGCGGTGGTGGAATGCCTGCAGCATATGGTACCCAGTTATCATCCCAACCGTCGGGTTCGTGCAGACCATACGGTGGTGGCAGTTACCGGCAATACCGGGCTTTTTTCCAAAGAGGAAGTAGCCATGCAGATCCTTGAACGACAGGAATTCCAGCCGGCGGCAGAGAAGGGAGAATGAGCACATGTATCAACGCTATATCAAACGTCTGCTGGACTTTGTCCTTTCTCTGGTGGCTGTCATTGTGCTGGCCATCCCCATGGGGATCATTGCCATCTGGATCAAGAGTGATTCTCCCGGTCCGGTTTTCTTCAAACAGCGCCGTGTAGGGCGGGGGAAAAAGCACTTTAATATCCTCAAGTTCCGCACCATGCGCGGGGATACGCCCCACGATGTGCCCACCCACTTGCTGAAAAACGCCGACAGCTATATCACCAAAAGCGGCGCGTTCCTGCGCAAAACCAGCCTGGACGAATTGCCGCAGATTTACAACATTCTGGCCGGCCAGATGAGCATCATCGGCCCGCGCCCGGCGCTCTACAACCAGTATGACCTGATTGAAGCGCGGGACCGGGTGCATGCCAACGACATTCGCCCCGGTTTGACGGGGCTGGCCCAGGTCAACGGACGGGACGAACTGCCCATCGATGTCAAGGCCCGCTATGACGGTGAATATGCTGCTCACCTGACTTTTGGCATGGACCTGAAGATTTTCTTCCACAGCTTTTCCTACGTGTTCCAGCGCCGCGGCGTTGTGGAGGGCGGTACCGGCTCTCTGCACGGTTCTGACGATGAATCGCCGTCAAAATGACGGACACTTTTCCCCCGCAAATGTGGCTTTTGCGGGGGAATTTTTTATGCAAAACAAAGTTGTACAAGAAAATATTGCTTTTTTCGTTAAAATATGTTGCAAAAGTCAAGTCGATTGTGTAAAATATACATCAGAAGCTTTCTGTTTTCGGGCAGTTTACCAAAAGGCATGTTGCCAAAACACCCAAATGAACCAAAGGGGAGTCACAGATTATGGCAAACAGGGTATTCCAGAATGTGGTCTACCAGATGAAGGAGGCCGTCGACCGTGTGGTCGGCGTTGTAGACGAAACCGGTACGGTCATCGCCTGCTCTGAACTGGGGCAGATCGGCGAAGTGCGTGACGGCGTGGCAGCCGTGCGCCAGACAGCAGGGGATGCCTTTGTACGGGATGGGTATTCTTATCACCAGTTTTCCAATGCAAAGCATAATGATTATGCTGCTTTTGTGGAGGGCACCGACCCCACGGCAGAGCAGTTCTCGGCAATGCTTTCCATCAGCCTGCAGTGTATCAAGCAGTACCATGATGAAAAGTTCGATAAGACCAATTTCATCAAGAACGTGGTGCTGGACAATATCCTGCCCGGCGATATCTATGCCAAGGCGCGGGAACTGCATTTCATTTCGGACGTGCAGCGCGTGGTGCTGTTGATTCGCGTTACTTCCGGCAATGATATTTCTGCTTATGATGTGGTCAGCGGTCTGTTCCCGGACAAGCAAAAGGACTTTGTCTTCAATATCAGCGAGAGCGACACCGTGCTGGTAAAAGAGATCAAGCCCGATAACAACACCCGCGATATGGAAAAGCTGGCAACGTCCATTGTGGATACGCTCCAGGGCGACCATTATATCAAGGCTGTGGTGGGCATCGGCACCCCCATCAGCAACATCAAGGATCTGGCTTCCAGCTTCAAGGAAGCACAGATCGCCATGGAAGTGGGCAAGGTGTTCGACACCGAACGCCAGGTTATCAGCTATGACCACCTGGGCATTGCCCGTTTGATCTATCAGTTGCCCACCACCCTCTGCGAGGCTTTCCTGCGGGAAGTGTTCAAGCAGGAGAGCATCGATTCTCTGGACGCGGAAACTCTGTTCACCATTCAGCGCTTCTTTGAGAATAACCTCAATGTGTCGGAAACCAGCCGCGGGCTGTTTGTGCACCGGAACACGCTGGTCTATCGGTTGGAAAAGATCCGCAAGCTGACGGGTCTGGACCTGCGCAACTTTGACGACGCCATCGTCTTCAAGGTGGCTCTGATGGTCAAGAAGTATCTGTCTGCCAATCCGGCCAAATATTGATCAAAACTCAGCTCCCTGCCAAACGGCAGGGATTTTTTATGCCGTAAACCGGCGCTCTGCCGGGGAAGCACCGCGGCCGGTACTTGAAAAGGACGTCTTGTTGTGCTATAATATTTAACTGGTAATTATCGGCTTAAAGTCAAAAGCTTGAAAGAATACAAACGAGGGGGACCACGTATGTCTGGACATAGCAAATGGAATAATATCAAACGTAAGAAGGAAAAGACCGACGGCGCACGCGCCAAGGTGTTCACCAAGATCGGCCGCGAGATCGCTGTGGCAGTTAAGGAGGGCGGCGCAAACCCCGCTTCCAACTCCAAACTGGCAGCGCTGATCACCAAGGCCAAGGCCAACAGTGTGCCCAATGATAACATTCAGCGCATCATCAAGCGCGCCGAAGGCGGCGACAAGGCCGAATATGAAGCCATGACCTATGAAGGCTACGGCCCGGGCGGCGTGGCTGTTATGGTCGAAACCCTGACCGATAACCGCAACCGTACGGCAGCCAATATGCGCCACTACTTTGATAAGTTCGGCGGCAACCTGGGCCAGATGGGCTGTGTCGGCTTCCTGTTCAACCAGAAGGGCGTCATTGTGGTCGATCTGGAAGACAAGGACCCCGACGAACTGATGATGGATGCCCTGGACGCCGGTGCCGAGGACTTTGATGCAGGCGAAGAAGCAGCCCAGGTTACCACCACGCCGGAGAACTTTACGGCTGTGTGCGAAGCACTGGAACAGAAAGGCTACACCTTTATCTCCGCTGATGTGGCACAGGTTCCCACTACTACCACCACCCTGACCGACCCCGATCAGCTGGTACAGATGGGCAAACTGCTGGATGCCCTGGAAGAAGATGACGATGTCCAGAACGCCTGGCATTCGTTGGAAAATGAGGAAGATCTCGACCGCTGAGCGCCGAGAAAAGAGAGAGTAAAGAAACGGTCTTTGCTCTCTTTTCTTGTATTGTACGGAAAGGAAGCTCTATGTCTGAACTCCTTTGCCCGCACTGCCTGCAGCCGCTGCAGGGCGGGTATCAAGGCGATTGCCCCCATTGCGGGCGGTCGCTGCAAAATCAAAATCCGGAAGGCGCGCTGCCGCTGGGCACGCAGCTGGCCGGGCGCTATACGGTCGGCAGTTATCTGAGCGCTGACGGCGACGGCCTTTCTTACCGCGGCGTTCTCAACGAGGAAAAACGGTTTGTCCTGATCAAGGAATACTTTCCCGTCACCCTGTGCAACGGGCGCAGTGCGGACGGCGCCCTGATGCCCAAAGAAGGGAAGGAAGTGCTGTTCAAGACCAGCCGCATGGACTTCAAGGATCTGTATGATGATCTTCGCAATCTGACGCCGGCCACGGGATTGAATACCATCCTGGACGTGATGGAAGAAAACAATACCGTCTATGCCATCGAGGAAAGCGAAAAGGGTATGACGCTGACTCATTACCTCAGCCTGCGCAGCCGTACGCTGACACCTGCCGAGGCCCGCACACTGCTGCAGCCTGTGATGGAAGGCGTAGCATTGCTGCACAAGTCAGGCTTGATTCATCGCGGCATTTGCCCGGACAATATTCTTCTGCCCATTGATGGTACGGCGCGGCTGACCGGCTACGGTACACTGGCCCTGCGTACCGGCGGCAGTGAGCTGAAGAGCCAGCTGTATCCGGGGTACGCAGCGCCGGAACAGTATTCGGCCGCAGAATTCAGCGGCCGGTATACCGATGTGTATGCGTTGGCGGCGGTGTGCTATAAACTTGTCACCGGTCAGACGCCGGTGGCAGCGCCACAGCGCAAGGTGAAGGACAGTCTGGAATCGGCCCATAGCCTGGAAGCCGGGGTCCCGACCTGGTTCTCTCAGGTTTTGGCCTGTGCTTTGCGGCTGGACCCGGCCCGCCGTATGCAGACGGTACCGGAACTGATGAGTGCGCTGACGGACCCGAATGTGGCCAACGCCATGTTCGAGCGCGGAGACAACCAGATCAGTACCCGTAAAATTATGGGCGTTTCGCTGATCGTGATTGTGGTGCTGGCAATCCTGCTGATCTGGAGCCTGCTGAATACCGGTGACGGACAGAGCACCCAAACTTCGCACACTGCACAGTCTGCTGTCAGCGAAACTACGTCGGAAGGGAGCAGCACAGCTTCTTCGGAAGATTTAGCCGAAACGATTCCCGATCTGGTGGGAAAGCGTTATGCCAGCGAAATCAAGGATAATGAACTGTATACCGGATATCGCATTGTGATGACGGAAGAAAACAGCTCCGAGATTCCGGCCGGTATTGTCATCAGCCAGGACCCCATTGCCGGTACCCCTAAAACGGAGGACAACGAGATCATCCAGATCGTGGTCAGCAAAGGTCCCAATCTGGTGGAAATGCCGGATATTATTGGATTTACCCAGTCGAATGCCAGTAAACAACTGGACGAACGGGGAATCCAGTACAAGATGCAGATCATCGAAAACGACGGTACCATGGCGGAAGGCTGTGTGGCCAAAACCGATGTGCTGGCCGGTACGAAATTCGATGCCGGGAAGACCATCGTCAGTGTATTTATTGCGGGCGAACGGGATGATACGCTTGTGGCCACCACCGGTTCCTCGGAGAGTGAAAGCGAAGCAGCCTCGGACAGCACCGCGTCTTCAGATTCGCAATAAACAAACAAAAGAACCGCCTGTAAAAACAGGCGGTTCTTTTTGTACTTTACAATTCGGTCAGGCTGCTCAGATCTTCGTTCATAAGCAGTTTTTTCAACGGCAGGAGGGCGGCGGGTTCCACGCTGAATGTACGCACACCCAAACGCAGATAGACGGGAATCAGGGAAATACTCTCAATGGTAATGCCGCACAGGTATACCTCAACGCCCCGGCCTTGAGCCTGCTGCAGCACTTCCTTTACAAGACGCTGCACTGCAGGATTATCTACCCGGCTTGCCGCTGCGGTGGAATCCGAACCAAGTCCCAGCGTATACCGGGTCAGATCTTCAATGTCGATCACCAGCATCTGGGCACCGTGTTCGATCAATTCGCCGGCCAGCAATGCAGCGGAAGGCATATCCACGATCACGCCAAAAGGCGGCGGGGTGGTATCCTTACCGTCGATACGCAGTTCGTCGCGGCAGGTTTCCACTTCCTGTAAGCAGGCTTCCCAGTCTTCAACCCCGGCAATCATGGGGAAGAGTACCCGCAGGTCGCCGTAGGGGGCGGCGCGCAGCAAGGCTTTGATCTGCGGCCAGAACAGGCGGTGTCCTTGCAGGCGTTTGGTCATCTCGGCTGTCCAGGGGGAATCATCGTCGGCATGGGTGTCGCAGGTACGTACCGCAATCATGGCCCCGTCGGAAGATTCCAGCTTTTCCCGAAGCCGTGCAAACTGGGATTCTTCCGGAAGATCATCCAGAATGACAGACTCGGAACGCAGCAGACCAATACCAGCGGCACCCTGGGGCAGCAGTTCGTCCGGAGCCGAAGTAGAGTTGGTAGCGGCCAGTAAACGGAAGGCGGTTCCGTCTTTGGTTAGGCAGGGCAGCACAGCCACAGGGTCCGGTGTGCGTCCGTGCAGGCGGCTTTCGGCAATTTTACAGTCGGCCTGTGCCACATGGGCACCGTCCGGCTCAATCACGAAAGTGGCTGCGTTGGGGTCGGAAGCATCCAGAATGGCCCGGTGCCCGGCGGCCAGGGCGGCCACGCCATCGCCCAATTGGACAATGGCGGGAATCCCCAGGCTGCGGGCCATAATGGCGGCGTGACTGACCGTGCTGTCCTGATTGCTGGCCAACCCCAGAATCATCCGCCGGTCCAGGCTGAACAGATCGCTGGGGAAAAACCGGTCGGCTACCAGAATGCTGGGGCGTTTCAGGTGCAGGCGACGGCGTGGCCGCCCGTCCAGAATATCCACGACGCGGCGGCAGACGTCACATACATCGACGCTGCGCTCCCGGATGTATTCGTCGTCCACATTGTTCAGGCGGCCGGCAAAAATCTGTTCGGCGCGTTCTACGGCGGCGGCGCCGCCGGCACCTGCAGCTATGTAATCACCAATTTCATTGGTGAAGGACTCGTCTTCCAACAGTGCAATCTGGAACAGCAGAATGTCGGCATCGGGGCCTTTGGCGCGCTGGCTTAAACGGCGCAGTTCGTCTTTGGCCAGGACTACCGCCACATCGTACAGCGCCCGCTCGCGGAACGGGTCGCACACAATACGGTGCAGACCGGCCGTGCCGTGGTCGATCTGCTCTACCGGGCCGATCGCGATCCCTGCCGATGCAGATACACCGGTAAACGTATACATTACAGGCCTCCTTTAAATGTTACAGCAGTGACATTTCGGTCAAAGTAGAACTGACCAGGGCTGTCACAAATTCTTCGGGAACGGCGGCTGCCATGGCCCGTTCCGCCATCAGGCCGCTGTCTTTTCCAGCCAGTAAAGCGGGAAAACGATCGGCGGGATTTTTCTCAAAGCTGCTCATGAAAGCAGCGGCCAGCAGTTTGGGGGTATAAGGAATATCTTCCGGGACATGGTGGCGCTCACAGGCCAGTTCCAGCGGTGCAAGGGCACCGGATGTGGGGGCGCTGGGGTTGGGAGCATAGGGGGCCGGGTAACCGGCGCGCTGCCGTGCGGATTTCTCTACCCGGTCAATGCCCGGGGCTTTGGCGTTGATTTCAGCCAACCGAAGCTGATACCGTTCGGCAAAGCGGGCCAGAAAATCATCTTCATCCGGCTGAATACCGTAGGCGGTACCGCCCATCCGGCCAAACAGACGCATGGTATCAAAATACCCAAGGGTAATGTTCCGCGCGGCACGGGTGGGGTCAAAATCCAGGGTGGGCCCCAGGTTCCAATGACTGTGGACGATACGGGTGGGCAGGCCGGTATTGTTTTGTTTGACAAAACCGATGCCGTCCACATCCACGCCCAACAGTTCAGTGGCACCCATGGAAGCGGCCAGATGCAGCGGCATATTGTCCCGCCAGCCGCCGTCGATGTATTTTACACCGTCGATCTCCCGCGGGCGCAAAGCGGGGAAACAGGCACTGGAAGCCAGCATATATTCTTTCAGTCGCCCCTGGGGGATGTTTTCCAGGGGGCACTGGATGCTGCGCATGGTGGACAGTTCTGTCATAACAAGACCGAACCGGATAGGGGAGCGGCGCACCGCCTCCTCATCCAGAACGGCGTCAATCCGTTCTGCCAGCGGTTCTATGTTCAAGCCGCCGCTGCGGATCACATCCAGAAAAAAGGCATTCAGCAGCTCCGGGTCCCTTGTGGTGGGAACTTCCAGCACATCGTGAAGTTCCAGGGAGAGCCACAGGTCTTCCAGTTCTCGAACTCTGCCGCAGGCGAACATACAGCCGTTCAGTGTGCCCACACTGGCACCGGTAATGATGGCAGGAACCCAATGCAGTTCCTGCAGGGCGTGCCAAACGCCGATTTGATAGCTTCCCTTGGCACCGCCGCCGGCCAACACCAGGGCGCGAACAGGTTCCGTTGTCGGCATGGATGCACCTCCCCCCCCCTAAAAACAATCTGTAAAAGTATTATAGCATCATCCGCTGCGCAATGCTACCAGGAATTGCGGAACATTTTTGGGATTTTGTCCCCTTTCCGGGGCAGGGCTTGCAAGATGAAAAGCAAACGTGTATGATAAAATCAGATACGAAAGAATACCATGCGTACACGTGCGGTAAAGAGGAGCGGCCATGGCTGCTGTGCCGCACAGGGAAGGAGCTTACTTATGGCAATCAAACCGATTTTGGTGGTTATGGCAGCCGGTATGGGCAGCCGCTACGGCGGACTCAAGCAGATCGATCCGGTGGGCCCCTCCGGGGAAGCAATCATTGATTACAGCCTGTATGATGCCCGCCGTGCCGGTTTTGAGACGGTGGTTTTCATCATCAAACATGAGATCGAGGAAGCCTTCAAGGAGGCTGTAGGCGTCCGGGCAGAGCGCGCCGGTTTTGAGGTGCGGTATGCCTACCAGCAACTGGATAAACTGCCGGAAGGTTTCACCGTGCCGGAAGGCCGCGTCAAGCCCTGGGGAACGGCCCACGCCATTCTGGTGGCGGAGGAAGCTATCGGGGACGCTCCCTTTGCGGTCATCAATGCGGACGACTACTACGGTCCGCAGGGCTTCCGCCTGATTTATGAGTATCTCAGCACCCATGCCGATGCCGACAAGTATGCATGGTCCATGGTCGGCTTCCTGCTGGGCAACACGGTCAGTGCCAACGGCAGCGTCAGCCGCGGCGTCTGTGTCACCGATGAAAAGGGCGACCTTGTGAGCGTGACCGAGCGCACCTGCATCGAGCCTTACGAAGGCGGCATCCATTATACTGAGGATGGCGGAAACACCTGGACGGACCTGCCGGCCGATACAGTGGTTTCGATGAATCTGTGGGGCTTCACCCCCGGATACATTGCGGAAGCCAAGGCGGGTTTTGCGGCTTTCCTGCGGGAGAGCCTGCCGGTGAATCCGCTCAAGTGTGAGTACTATCTGCCTTCCGTGGTGACGGCGGCCCTGCAGCGCAACGAGGCGGAAGTCCATGTGCTGACCAGCGCCGATAAATGGTACGGTATTACCTACCGGGAAGACAAGCCGGAACTGGTGGCAGCGCTGCAGAAGATGAGCGCTGACGGCCTGTACCCGGCAGACAAACTGTTCTGATAAAAAGGATCGCTATGCAATACACAGTGGGTCAGATGGCCAAGCGCCTGGGGGTGGCCCCTTCGACGCTGCGCTATTACGACAAGGAAGGGCTGCTGCCTTACGTGGAACGTTCCGACGGCGGCATCCGTATGTCCAAAGAAAGCGACTATGAGTGGCTGAGCATTATCGAATGCCTGAAACAGTCGGGACTGTCCATCAAGGAAATCCGGCAGTACATTGATCTGTGCCGCCAGGGGGATGTCACCATCTCGGAACGGCTGCAGTTGTTTGTGAACCGGCGCCGTGCGGTGCAGCAGCAGATGGCGCAGCTGCAAAAGACGCTGGATATGCTGGATTACAAACTTTGGTTTTACCAGACCTCCGAGCGTGCGGGTACCACATCCATTCACGACGGGCAGACGGTGGAGGATATTCCGGAAGAATACCGGGAAGCGTTTCTTCACGCCCGCGGTCACGGCGAAAATTAAATAGTAAAAGGCCCTCTGCCATGCGGCAGGGGGCCTTTTGCATGAACCATGGCAGACACCACCTTGTGGGATCTGCCATAGTATGGATTATTCCAGATTGCCGGTCAGCAGCATGGTCGCTGTCAAGGCAGCCAGCGGCGCGGTTTCGCAGCGCAGGATGCGCGGTCCCAGCCCGACTGTTACGGCACCGGCGGCCGCGGCGGCTGCGGCTTCCTCCACCGAAAAACCGCCTTCGCTGCCGGTGATCAGGGCCAGATGCTGATTGCTGCCGGGGGTCAGCGTTTCCCGCAGTGACACACCGCCGCCCTCGTAAAAGAAAAGGGCTTTGTCGTAGTCCGAAAGCGCCCGGCAAACGGCGGAAAAATCTGTCAGCGGCATGGCCACGTGGGGGACCAGCGCACGTCCGGCCTGTTTGGCCGCTTCGGCGGCGATACGGTTGTACCGTTCGTTTTTGACATCCTCTTTTTTGGGCGTAGCCACGCAGTACCGGCTGAAAAACGGTACGATCTCGGTGACACCCAGTTCCACGCTGTGGCGGATGATCTCATCCAGCTTGCCCTGCTTGGGGTAGCCCACAAACAGGGTGGTGGCAACGGAAGGTTCCGCTTTGCTGGGGGCGCCTTCGTTGACGGAAAATTCCACCCGGCCCGGTGTGATGGCGGTGACGGTGCCGGTATACTCCAGACCGTCCGGCCCGCACAGGACTACTTCTTCGCTGATGCGGGCCCGCATGACGTTGGCCAGATGGTGAGCATCACTGCCTGTTAAAGCGGCTTGCCCATTGGCCAGTTCTTTGGTAAAATAGCGGTGCGGCATGGCTTATGCCTCTTTCTTTTCGCAGATGATGCAGACCCAGCCGCGCTTTTCTTTGACTTCCACCGGTGTCAGTCCGGCGGCCACCAGTCCGTCCAGCACTTCCTGCTTGCGCTCATCAATGATGCCGCTGGCAATAAACCGGGCACCGGGGGCCATCAGGGCGGGCACGTGGGGAGCCAGCGACAAAATGGCGGCTGCCACAATGTTGGCCGTGATGATGTTGTACTGGCCGCTGGCTTTGTCGGAAAGGTCGCCCACCAGAACGGTAAAGCTGTCCTCCACACCGTTGCGCTGGGCGTTTTCGCCGGCGGTGCGTACGCACATGGGGTCAATGTCCACACCTTCCGCCACCTTGGCACCCAGTTTCAGGGCTGCAATTGCCAGAATACCGGAACCGGTGCCGATATCCAGTACACGCTCCCCGCCGGTGACGATGGCATCCAGCGTTTCCAGGCAGAGGCTGGTGGTTTCGTGAGTGCCGGTGCCGAAGGCCATGCCGGGGTCCATGGTGATGACCGTGCGGTCGGTATCATACTGCTCCCAACCAGGCACGATGGCCAGCCGGTTGCCAATGTCCATGGCGTGGTAGTATTTCTTCCAGGCGTTCTGCCAGTCTTCCTGTTCCACGCCGGTGGTGTTCAGCTGGTAGTCGATGCCGCTGTTTTTCAGGCGTTCTTCAAACAGCGGCAGGATTTCAGCCGGGTTCTCGTCCGGGGCCAGGTACATGTGTACGATGACCACATCCCGCGGTTTGTCCAGCAGTTCCTGCTCGATCAGGTCCACGTGGGCGATCTCCCACGCCTGCTGTTCCAGGTCGCTGTAATCTTCAATATAGATGCCGCCGTTGGCTACCATCGTAGCGATGGCCTCGGCCGTGTCCGCGTCGCGCTTGGCGACGGTAATGCTGATATCGGTCCATTCCATAAGAAAAGCCCTCCGTTTCAAATTAACTGTATTATACAGGAAAGCCCCTTACAATTCAATGTGGAAAGGAGAAATCCCCATGCAAATCCGTTTGCTGGACTGCGCAGAAGCGCAGCAAATCTATGAAACCCGTATGGTGCAGGATTTTCCTGCCGCGGAACTCAAACCCTTTACCGCCGTGCGCGAAATGATGCAGGCAGGCATTTACGAGCCGCTGGTTCTCGAAGATGAAGAAGGCGTCTTGCAGGCCTACGCCTGGCAGGTAATGCTGCCGGGCCGCCGCAGCGCGCTGCTGGATTACTTTGCGGTGCGCAGTGATCTGCGCGGCAGCGGTATCGGCACCCAGGCACTGCATGCCCTGGCCGCTTACTACAAAGACCGCCTGGATGACCTGATCCTGGAATGCGAACATCCCGAGGAGGCTCCCGACCGGGCGGTGGCAGAACGCCGCATTGGTTTCTACCTGCGGGCAGGCGCCTGTGCCACCAGACTGGAAAGCCGGGTATTCGGGGTACGTTACCGCATCCTGTCCTTGCCCTGCGGAGGTCACGCGGAAGATCCGGTGATCGGCCAGGAGTTGAAAGACCTTTACCGCATGATGGTCCCGGAACCCTATTACCGTGGCAATGTGATATTTTACGGTCCCTGAGGGTATACTACCCTCCAAGGGGGCGTAGTAAGAATGAAATTGAACCCGAAAGAATATGCCCGCATGGTATCTCGCACGTCGCCGCCTTCGCCCGTCGTGAAAGATTGCCTGTGGGCTTTTTTTGTTGGCGGCGGAATCTGCCTGTTGGGCGAGGGACTGCGCCAGGTGTTTCTGATTTGGTATGATGTTACAATGGCCGGTACTTTGACCAGCATCGCATTGATCTTTTTGTCTGCGATATGCACCATGGCCGGGTGGTATCAAAAACTGGCCGCCAAAGCTGGGGCCGGCACACTGGTGCCCATTACGGGATTTGCCAATTCGGTGGTCAGTCCGGCCATTGAATTTAAGGCAGAAGGCTGGGTGACCGGTATTGGTGCCAAAATCTTTGGCATTGCAGGGCCGGTCATTGCTTACGGCACTGCTGCGTCTGCCGTGTGGGGCGTGCTCTACTGGCTGATGGGAAAGGTCGGGTGAACCATGTCCATACGCAAAAAAGATACCGTGATTTTTGAAAAGCCGCCGGTGATTGCGGCCTGGGCTGCCGCCGGCGGCAAAAAAGAAAGCGAAGGCCCGTTGGCGGAAGGGTTCGATTTTCTGACCCGGGACGCAGCTTTTTCTGACGAAAACTGCTCCAACTGGGAGCAGGCCGAAAGTCGGCTGCAGCAAAAAGCGGCCGAAGCCTGCCTGCGAAAGGCGGGCATCAGCCGCAAGGAGCTGGATCTTGTATTGGCGGGGGACCTGCAGGCCCAGTGTACGGCCAGCAACTATACCATGCGTTCGCTGCAAGCTCCCTTCGCGGGGATTTATGGGGCCTGCTCCACCATGGCGGAAACCCTGTGCCTGGCTGCCGCTTTGGCGGCAGGCGGTGTGGTACACCAGGCGCTGGCCATGACCAGCAGTCATTTTTGCGCGGCGGAACGGCAGTTCCGCACGCCGTTGGATTATGGCGCCAAGCGTACGCCCACGGCACAGTGGACTGCTACCGCAGCCGGCGCATGCCTGCTCCGCAATCCGGGACAGGCGGGGGTTCCGGTGCTGTCCATAACCTTTGGCCGTGTGCAGGATTACGAGGTGCGGGACATCAACAATATGGGCGCGGCTATGATGCCGGCAGTTGTGTCTACGCTGCTGCGCTATTTTGCCGCAACCGGAACACAACCGGCTGACTTTGATGCAATCTTTACCGGCGACCTGGGCCAGGTGGGCAGTGCCCTGCTGCACGAACAGATGGAGCGGGAGGGGATACCGCTGCCCAACCACCGGGACTGCGGATGCCTTTTGTACGATGTGCAGGCGCAGAACGTTCAGGCCGGTGGCAGCGGGCCGGGATGCAGTGCAGCGGTTCTGTGTACCCATATCCTGCCTGCGCTCCGGTCAGGGCAATACCGCCGGGTGTTGTTTCTGGCTACAGGCGCCCTGATGAGTCAGACGACTTTTTTGCAGGGAGAAAGTATTCCCGGCATTGCTCACTGTGTGGAACTGGCAGGGGAGGGGACGGTATGAATTACCTGTGGGCCTTTGTGGTTGGCGGTGCCATCTGTGTGGTGGGGCAGCTGCTTATTGATTATACCAGCCTGACACCTGCCCGTATTTTGACCGGGTATGTGGTCAGTGGTGTGATCCTCAGTGCGGTAGGGCTGTATAAGCCGTTGGTGAATTTGGCCGGCGCGGGCGCCAGCGTACCATTGCTGGGGTTTGGGCATCTGCTGGCCCAGGGGGTCAGGCAGGCGGTGGATATGTGCGGATTACCCGGCATATTTACCGGCGGCTTGACAGCTGCGGCCGGGGGCATCGCGGCCAGCATCCTGTTTGGGTTGTTGGCGGCGCTTATCGGCAAGAGCAAAGACCAGAACTGAACAAAATGAAAATGCCCGCCGGGAATCCCCCGACGGGCATTGTTCATGCGATCAATTACTGAGCAGCAGCCTTGTTGGCGCGCTTAGCCATGCGGCTGACCTTGCGGGCAGCGGTGTTCTTATGGATGACACCCTTGCTCTTAGCAGAGTCAATGGCAGAGACGGCGGCTTTCATGACGGCGTCTTTGTCAGCAGCATTGCTGTCGATGGCAGCGTCTGCCTTTTTGATCACTGTTTTCAGGTTGGACTTGATGGCCTTGTTGTGCATGGCCTCTTTCTTGGCCTGGACAACGCGGTCCTTCTGAGATTTGATGTTAGGCATTCGTTCCACCTCCTTGGTTCCCCATAACAGTACAAATTATCCTACCACATTTTCTCAGTCCTTGCAAGTGTTTTTCCAAAAAAATATTCATGAAAGCCGCAAAAATCACATAAATTGAGAGGAACGGAGGTGGACACCATGGGTTTGCTGCGCCGCTGCCTGCACATATTGCTGTGTACGGCGTTGTTCGCAGGCAGTACGGCTCTGTCGGTATTGGCGGTTGCCAACCTGCCGGGGCATGAATGGTTGCTGCGGGGAGCCCTGCTGTGGCAGGACCCGGCGGCTGCGGCAGTCGTCACATGGCCTGTTCCGCAGCAAAAACCTGCGCCGGAAGCCACCTCTGCACCGGAACCTGTAACGGCTACCGAAGAAGCCTCCGCCGCGGTGCAGGAACCACAGGGGACAGCGACACCTGCGCCCGCCGCCACACCGGAACCTGCGGCGACTCCGTTGCCCAGCGCTGCGCCGGATATCGAAAATCCCGGCAGTATCCGGGCAGAACAATTCGGCCAGGGCAGCGGGGACGGCTATATTACCCTAAACGCCGGCAGCATCCGCAACTATACTTCCTGCAGTGATGCAGACCTCCGGTCGGCGGTCAGTACGCCTTCACTGCCTTTTGATGTGGAAGTAGACAGCGATGAACCTCAGGTTCTCATTCTGCATACCCATGCTACCGAAACCTACCAGACCTGGCCGGACCTGATCTACGATCCGGATTTTACGGCACGTACCCAAAACACCGCCCTGAATATGTGCGCGGTAGGGGAGAAGATGACGCAGGTCCTCAACGAAGCAGGCATCAACACCCTGCACGATACGACTCTGCACGATTCCCCCAGTTATACCGAAAGCTATGACCGCAGCTACGCCACGACCCAGGCCTATCTGGAAAAATATCCTTCCATCAAGGTGGTGCTGGACGTTCACCGGGATGCCATCGAAGATTCCGACGGCACCCGGGTCAAACCGCTGTGTACCATCAACGGGGAAGATACCGCCCAGGTGATGATCATTGCCGGGTGTGACAACGGTTCCAGCATCCGGTTGCCCAACTGGCGGCTGAATCTTCGGTTTGCGGCGGCATGGGAGGAAGCGATGGAGAGCCGCACCCCCGGCCTGACCCGCCCGGTGATGTGTGCTTACCGTTATTACAATCAGGACCTGACCACCGGCAGCCTGCTGATCGAGATCGGCGGCCATGCCAACACCGTCACTGAAGCGATACGTGCCGGTCAGTATGCGGCCGAAGCCCTGGCCGTACTGTTAGGCGGCCACCTGGACTAAGCGCCTCCCCTTTATAAAAAAGTACTGTACAATTTGGTCCGAACCCGCTATAATAAGAACAATCATTGTTTTTAGTAAGAGGAGTGGACCACCCATGCAGAGAACCGAACTCGTATCGCTGTACACGGCCACCCCCGCAGACGGCACCAAAGTCACTGTCTGCGGCTGGGCAAAAACAGTACGCGATTCTAAAAATATCGGCTTTATCTCGCTGTCGGACGGCAGCTGCTATAAGCCCGTACAGATCGTTTTTCAGGCTGATAAACTGTCCAATTACGCAGAAATTGCCAAGTGCGGCCTGTACACCAGTTTTGAGGTCACCGGCACCCTGGTGCTGACCCCCAACGCCAAGCAGCCTTTTGAAATCAACGCCGACGCCATCACGGTGCTGGGCACCTGCGGGCCGGAGTATCCGCTGCAGAAGAAAAAGATGGGCATGGACTATCTGCGTACCATGACCCATCTGCGCCCGCGCACAAACACCTTCAATGCGGCGTTCCGGGTGCGCGGCCAGGCAGCTTTTGCCATCCACCAGTTCTTCCATGAGCGGGGTTTCACCTATGTGCATACCCCCATCTTCACCGGCTCCGACTGTGAGGGTGCGGGCGAGATGTTCCAGGTTACCACCATGGATCTCAACGATATCCCCCGTACCGAGGATGGTGCCATCGATTACAGCAAGGACTTCTTCAAGCGCCCCGTGAACCTGACTGTTTCCGGTCAGCTGGAAGCGGAAGCTATGGCCATGGCTTTGGGCAACGTGTACACCTTCGGCCCCACCTTCCGTGCCGAGAAGAGCTACGATACCCGCCACGCCGCGGAGTTCTGGATGATCGAGCCCGAAATGGCTTTTGCGGACCTGAACACCTACATGGATACCGCCGAAGCCATGACCAAATATATCATCCGCTTCCTGCTGGACAACTGCCCCGATGAGCTTGCCTTCTTCAACCAGTTCTTTGACAAGGGCCTGATTGAGCGTTTGGAACTGGTGGCAAATTCCGACTTTGCCCGGGTCACCTACACCGATGCCATCGAGCTGCTGAAGCAGAACGATGCCAACTTCCAGTACAAAGTGTCCTGGGGTATGGATCTGCAGACCGAGCATGAGCGGTATCTCACCGAGCAGATCTTCAAAAAGCCTGTGTTTGTCACCGACTATCCCAAAGAGATCAAGGCGTTCTATATGCGCCAGAACGAGGACGGCAAAACCGTGGCTGCGGCAGATATGCTGGTGCCCGGTATCGGTGAGCTGATCGGCGGCTCTCAGCGTGAGGAGCGTCTGGATGTGCTGCTGGCCCGTCTGGACGAGCTGGGCCTGAGCCGCGAGGACTACGACTGGTACCTTGATCTGCGCCGCTTCGGCAGCGTAAAACATGCGGGCTACGGCCTGGGCTTCGAGCGCCTGTTGATGTATGTCACCGGCATTCCCAACATTCGTGACGTGATCCCGTTCCCGCGCACCTGCGGAGGTTTTTAATGCTGCGGCCCATTGCGCCGTCGCTGCTGCAATGGTTTCAGGCAAACAAGAGGCTCCTGCCTTTCCGGCAGGAGCCTTCTGCCTATCATATCTGGGTCAGCGAAATCATGCTCCAACAGACCCGGGTAGCCGCAGCGATTCCTTATTATAACCGATTTATTGCAGCTTTGCCCGACCCTGCCGCGCTGGCAGTCTGTGAGCCGGATGCATTGCGCAAACTGTGGCAGGGATTGGGGTATTATAACCGCGTCAACAATATGCAAAAAGCAGCCCGCATCGTATGTGAACAGTACGGCGGTGACCTGCCGGCGGACTACGATGCGCTGCGGGCACTGCCGGGAATCGGCGATTATACCGCGGGGGCCATTGCCAGCATTGCCTTCGGGATTCCCGCACCGGCGGTAGACGGCAACGTGCTGCGCGTTTTTGCCCGGCTTTATAATGATGATGCAGATATTATGCAGCCAGCCACCAAGCGCTTGTTTACCGGGCGGGTTCTGGACCAGATGCCCAAAGACACCCCCGGCCCCTACAATGAAGCATTGATGGAACTGGGGGCCTTAGTCTGTGTGCCGGGAGTACCGCATTGTGAGGAGTGCCCTCTGGCGGAACTCTGCCAGGGGTATGCAGCAGGGCGGCAGGCAGAACTGCCTGTGAAACCAGCCCCCAAAGCCAAGGCCCCTGTTGCGGTCACGGTGGCACTGGTACACAGCCCGGCGGGGCTTTTGCTGCAGCGGCGACCGGCCAAGGGATTGTTGGCCGGATTGTGGCAGCCGGCAGCCTGGGAGCGGGCACTTACCCGGGAAGAACTGGCCGCCGAACTGGAAAAAATCGGTGTGCAGGTCATCTGGGAAACGGCCCTGCCGGCGGCACGGCATGTATTTACCCATAAAATATGGAACCTGGGCGGATGGCAGGGGACGGCCCCGGCCTGCCCTTTGCCGGACGGATGGGTATGGGCGGCCCCGGACCAGCTGGAACAGGTCTATGCGGTGCCCAATGCCTACGCGGCTTACCTGCAAAAATAGCGGCTGTGTTTGTCAAATTTTTACATATGCAGTGTTGTATTCCGGCGCCGGGTCGGGTATAATAAAAAAGACCCGGTGCGGGTTTGCAAAAGCCTGTTCACCCGGTGATTTTACCGCTGTCAGGCCGCGGAAAACGGCCCCGATCACGGAAAGGAGAATGCCTCATGATGAAAAAATCGACGTTTGGCGCCGTATTGGCGTTTCTGTTTGCCGCGGCCGGTGCTTTGACCGCTGCCGCCCTCTACCTGTATCGCCGTGAGAAGGAGCTCGACGAATACGAGCGCCTGCTGTTCAGCGACGAGTATGACGACGAGGACGACGATTACGATGACGGCACGGTTTACGAGAAAATCCAGGACGAGCCTGTGACTTCCGTGGACGATACCGAGGATGCGGACGAAGTAAAGTTCTGATTTTTGATTCCGCACAGTAGAAAAGAATAAGCCGCCGGGCGCAAACCTGACCGCGCCCGGCTTTTTAAGTCACCGTAAGGCGATGACCTGCTTTGCGGTATTGCCGCAAGCTGCCTGGAATACGGCATTCTTACCTGCCCGCAAGGCGGCTTGGTAAGGAGATGTTATGCGCAAATTACTGCTTTGGTTGGTCATGGTCGTTTTGATGGTCGCCTTGATTTTAGGCGGCACAGCAGCATTTTTGTACAGCCGTACAGGGGAAGATTCCCTTCCGCAGGAGCCGGTCACGTTTGGGGAACTGGCACTGGAACCCAACGGCTGGGATTGGGTTGTGCCTGTACTGGGGGATTCTGTCAATAAGACGTACCAAAGCCCGACCAACCTGACGGTACAGCAACTGGGCACTTTTACAGACACCATCCCGCAGCTTGTGCTGCCGGAATGGGTCACCGGCGCGGAAGTTACTATTACAGCGCCGGACGGAACTTCCTGGTCCGGCGGTGTCGAGGACTGCAATACCTATACCTATACGCAGAACGGCGATTATGAGATCGTGGTTACTGCTTATCACCAGGAAAACGAGCCCCCCGCAGACCCGCAGGGGTGGTATGCTTACCGGGCAGGCTACATCATGCAGCTTACCCCCACGGTCACCCTCAGCAGCGAACGTGCGGCGCAGGGCAGTATCGTGGCCATTATGCTGTCCGGGATTCTGGACGGGGAACCGTCACTGGAAACGGACCTGGGGACTGTCTGGTTCCGTAAAACCACCAGCGGCTATATGGGCTACATCCCGGTCACATACAACGCCGAAAGCGGCGACCATGTGATGACCTTGACCTGCGGCAGCCTGACGCAGGAGATTACACTGTCGGTCAGCAAGACCGAGTACGGCAACGTGGATGTGCCGGCGGAAGAAGACGTCGGCGGTGCGGAAGAGTTCCGCAATGCCATCTGGCCGCTGTACACCACCGGAGAAAGCGAGAAGTTGTGGTCCGGTGCCTTCCAGCGCCCCAGCGCCGGCGAAGTTACAATGTCTTACGGTGTGGTGCAGATGGTAGACGGGCAGCGCAGCGGTCAGGCCACCGGCCTGACTTACGGTGCAGCATCGGGAGAAACCATTACGGCGCCGCAGAACGGCAAGGTGGTTTTTGCCGGCACGCTTACCCTTACGGGCGGCACGGTCGTGATCGATCACGGATGCGGCGTCAAGAGTTATCTCTATGGGTTGCAGACGGTTACTGCCACCCAGGGGCAAACGGTTTCCACCGGGGATGCCGTGGGCACTGCGGGCGAAGAGCATGATTTGATTTACGAATTGCGGATCGGCAACAAATCCGTCGATCCGGATAAAGCGATTATGGGCAGCAGCGGACTGCAGTACCGGGAATCGGAATAAGCCGCAGTGCTCTTGCTTATAAATAAACACAGACGACGAGGATAGTCTGTGTTTCAGCGATGAGGGGAACAGGAGAGTGGGATTTACCATGCAAGACGAGAAGAATAGAACCACGCCTCCGCAGGCAACCGGCGGCAAACACCGCCGCCGCAGAAAAAAAGGAAATGCCGGCCGGCCGCAGACCACGGCACCGGAAACAGGCGTGAAGGCTGAAACGACGGAAGAGACAGCGGCATCGCAGGATGTATCCGCCGTGGCGGAACCTGTCTCGGAAGAAACGTCAGTAGAAGTTCAGAAGCCGGTTCTTGCAGCAGAAACGGCATCCGAAGCCCAGACTCCGGATGAAGTGGCCGAAACAGCCGAACTTCCTTCGGAGCCTTCCGCCGAAACGGAACAGATGTCCGGTGAAGCAGAAACCGAAGAAAAGCCGGCGGAAGAACCTACAGCAATGGAAGAACCTGCTTTACAGTCGGAGGAGGACGCACAAGAACCGGTTGCTGAGGAAGAACCGCAACCTGAGGACGCCCCCGAGCGGGAGCAAGCGGCACAGCAGGAAGAACCTGAAGGGGCGGCCGAACCGACGGTGACCAGGGAAGAACTCCCCACACCGGAAGAAGAGTCAGCGCAGCAGACTGTGGATGAAACCGATGTGACAGAAAACGCCTCTTCCGAGGATGAACTGCCCCCGGAAGCACCACAGGGACAGCCTGAAGAGGGCGAGACCCCGGAATCTGAAACAGAAGCAACCGCGGAAGATTCTTCCGATGAGCAGGACGAAGACAAAACACCTTCTCCGGAAGAAGAAAAGCGGCTTTTGGATATGACCCGGACGGTGCAGCTTTCGGTAGAACAGATCATGTCTCAGGTTAGCGACGAAACGCAGACCGACGGGGCGGAAGATGGCGAATCCGACGATGAGTCCGCGCATGACGGGCCGGTAACGATTCAGGACCATGTGCGCAACGGCCTGTCCGGCATGGCAAAATGGCTGCTGTTGGTATTGTTCTTTGTGCTGGTTATTGCAGGTTTTGGTGTGGCGTGGCTGTACCGCAGTGCCACACCGGATATGCTGCCCCAAATCACCGTGACCTTTGCCGGGCAGACGGTGGAACCCACCGCTTATAAGTGGAAGGTTCCGGTCATTGGCAATGTGTTCAAGCGGACCTACGCAGACACCTTGAGCAGCACCCCCACGGCACTGGAAGAAACGGTGGACCAGGCGTCTCCCGATTTTGTGGTTTCGCCTTCCGGTTATCGTACCGAACTGACGGTTACTGACAGCGCGGATAATGTTGTTTTTGAAGGCGACACCGATTCCTTTGCAGCATTCCAGTTTACGGCAAACGGAACCTACACCGCCAAATTGGTTGTGCACAGCGATGCAAGTTCCGTCCCGGGCGATACTACGGTGACGGGGAGCGCTACCTGGCTCTTTGATTTTACGGTGGGAGTGCGGCCTTCTATCCAGATGTCTTCCACCACGGCGACACAAGGCAGTGTGGTGGCCATCCGCGTAGGTGATACGCTGGACGGTCAGCCGCCGCAAATCAAGACTGAACTGGAAAACGCCGGTTTCTTTAAAGCAACCACAGGCTGGGTTTGCTATCTGCCCATTCCCTGGAATCAAAAGGCGGATACGCAGACCATTGAGGTTACAGCAGGCGGTTATACCGAAACGCTGGAACTCAAGATCCGCGCAGCGGAATGGGAGTATAAGGATTATTCCAGTGAATCCCAGCGTGTGACGCCGTATATCGGTGAAAATGATATTCCGGCGGAATTGCAAAAGCTGCTTGCCTCGCAGGAAGAAACCATTGCCTGGTCTGACGGCGGGTTTGTACAACCGTTCCTCAACACCATCGATGTCAAACTGGCCTTTGGTACGACGGAATATGTGGGCCGCAGCTACAGTGAACGCGGCACTAACAACGGTGCCGGTGGCCGCACGGTCACCAATCTGGTAGTCAATACCACATCCGGCGAATTGCTTATCGCTCCGGCCAGCGGTACCGTTCTGCTGGCCAAGGACCTGGGTGGAGACTTCGGTTATACGCTGGTCATTGATCACGGTGCCGGTGTCAAGAGCATTTTCTACAACCTCCAGAAGGTGGATGTGACCGCTGGTGAATCCCTCAAGCAGGGACAGGTCATTGCAAGCTGTGGACGCACCACGGTGGCCGAAATACGGATCGGCACGGTCCCGGTGGACCCGCTGCAGATCTGGCGCGGCCAGTGCGATGCACTGAAATATTATTGATATGTATCACAAAAGCTCTGCCCTTTTCGGGGCAGGGCTTTTTGCTGTTTTATGCCTTTTGCACACCGGAACCCAAATCGCTCATAGTATGGCAAGGAAAGGGGGAAAACGCAATGCCAAAGACCTTTTGCGTGGTTGGGCACGATGCCCGTCAGCAGGCAGCAGCCCAGGCACTGCGGGAAGCGGGCTTGCGGGTCATCGGGCCGGAAGCGGCGGTTCTTGCCGATTATGTGTTGCTGCCGATGTCGCAGGATCGCGTCAGTGACGAAGTGGCCCGTACGCTGCAGGCGGTACGCCCCGGCACATTGTTGCTGGCGGGTCGTCCCGGTGCACCGGTCTGCCGTGCCGCGCGGGAAGCCAATCTTCCGTTGATCGATTATTTTCAGCGCCCGGAACTGGAATGCCTGAACGCGGTGCCTACGGCGGAAGGGTGCCTGGCCTTGCTGCTGCAGCTGCGTCAGCGCACAATCTGGGAAAGTGATTTTCTGGTATTGGGGTATGGGCGCATCGGCCGTGCGGTGGCCCGGCGGCTGGATCTGCTGGGCGGCCAGGTTACGGTGGCGGCCCGCAGCGCGGAACAACGGGCCAATGCCCGGTGCGCAGGGCATAAGGCTGTAACCATGGAACAGATGACAGACCTTTTGCCGGAACATGATACGGTGATCAACACGATTCCGGCCATGGTATTACCCCGGCAAAAGCTGCGGGAACTGCCGCCTCAAGCGTTGGTGGTGGACCTGGCAAGCAGTCCGGGGGGGACTGATTTTGCTGCGGCGGCGGAACTGGGTATACGGGCGGAACACGCGTTGGCATTGCCCGGCAAATGTGCACCGCGTACGGCCGGGGCACTTATGGTGCAGACCGTACTGGGGTTACTGGAAGAGAGGGGGCGTTTGGATGAAACAGCAGGGGACTGAACGGCAGACGGTGGCGTTTGCTCTGTGCGGCAGTTTTTGCAGTTTTGGGGCAGTTTTGCCGCAGATTGAAGTTTTGAAACGGCGCGGATGGGATGTATTGCCCATTCTCAGCGCCAGTGCGGCCAGTCAGGATACCCGCTTCGGCACAGCAGATACCTTAAAAGAACAGTTGCGGAAGATGACCGGCCATGAACCGCTCACTACTTTGCAGGCCGTGGAACCGCTGGGACCGCAGCAGATGGCCCGGGCGCTGGTTATTGCACCGGCTACCGGTACAACGATGGCACTTCTGGCGGCTGGTATCAGTTCCACGCCGGTGACGTTGGCGGCAAAAAGCCTGCTGCGCGGTGGTTGCCCTGTTGTGGTGGCACCTTCCACCAATGACGGACTTTCCGGCAGTGCGGCGGCACTGGCGGCATTGCTGCAGCGAAAGCATTATTATTTTGTACCATTCGGCCAGGACGACAGCTACAAAAAGCCCAACAGCCTGAAAAGTGATTTTACGCAACTGCCGGAAACGCTGGAAGGCGCGCTGCGAGGGGTACAGATTCAACCGCTGCTGCTGTGAAGCGGAGCGTCATAACCTGCCGCCATCCACATATATAAGTTAGTAGATAAATGCGTAATGGCGGATGGCCAATATCCGGCCCGGAAAAATTTTGGAGGCGCGGCGTAAGCCGCACTCTTTTTTGCCGTCTGCTTTATGCGAACGAAAAAGGGGGCCATCATGCAGACAATCACAATTACCGGCGGGCAGACCTTGCGGGGGACCATCCGCCCGGCGGCTGCCAAAAACAGTGTTCTGCCGCTGTTGGCGGCAACACTTCTGTGTGGGGAACCCTGCTGTCTGCATTCGGTTCCGGACCTGGCGGACGTGGATACCAGCCTGGCTCTTTTGCAGGCGGTGGGGGCCAAAGCGGTGCGCCATGGCCCGGATCTGTGTACACTGCCCGTATCCGCGGCGGATCTTTTTGGCGAGATTCCGCCGCACCTGGCGGGAGCCATGCGCAGCTCGGTGTTTTATCTGGCACCGCTGCTCTGCCGGGTGGGAATGGTCCGGCTGCCGCTTCCGGGGGGATGCCGGCTGGGACCGCGGCCGGTGGATATTCATCTGGCCGGGCTGGCGGCTATGGGTGCTCGTGTGGAACTGGAAGGCGAAGCGGTAACACTGCGCCGTACAGGACCGCTGCAGGGAACGGACTTCACGCTGCGTCTGCCCAGTGTGGGGGCAACCATGACACTATTGATGGCCGCTTGCTGCGCTATGGGAACTACAGTGCTCCGGGGGGCTGCATGTGAACCGGAAGTCTGTGATCTGGCCCGGTTTCTTTGCGCATGCGGTGCACAGATCACCGGGGCAGGTACACCGGTCATTGTGATACAAGGGCGCCGCACGTTGGGCGGGGTGCTGTATACGCCCATCCCGGACCGTATTGCTGCGGCTACTTACGGGGCCGCGGTGGCTGCTGCAGGGGGAGAAATCACCATAGAAGGCTGCACTCCCGCGTATTATCAGGCGTTTTTGCAATTTCTGCGGGACTGCGGCGTCCAAACGGTATTGCACGAGAACGCGGTAACGCTGCTGCGGGACCCACAGAAGAAACTGCGGGGCGGGCAGCAGCTGTATGCCAATGCATGGCCGGCCTTTGCCACCGATACAGCGCCATTGGCAGCTGCGGTTCTGCTGGAAGCGGAAGGCGCCAGTGAGATCTATGACCATTTGTTTGCCAACCGGTTTGCCTGTGCGGAAGGATTTGCGGCAATGGGCGCATCCTGCCGTGTCAAAGGGCGGATGCTGCAAATTACCGGCGGAGCCATGCTGCAGGCGGCCGAAGTAAAGGCTCCGGATCTGCGCGGCGGCGCGGCCTTGTTTGTGGCGGCGCTGGCGGCACGGGGAACCAGTGTTTTGCAGGATCCGGGCCATATCCGGCGGGGCTATGCCGATCTTGCGGCCGATCTGGCGCAGTTGGGGGCACGGTGCGCGGTGCAGTGCCAACCCGTACGCAGATAATCAGCGGGCAATTGCCGCAAAATTCTACGTTTGTGCCAAATAATCCGACTGACTGCCCCCTACGGTTGGTGGATTCTGCGGCGAAACAGGCATTTTTTTACGAATTTTCCCCACAGGTATTGAAATCAGGCTGGAAATTTGTTATTCTAATAATCGGTTATATGCAAAAAATTCACGGACCAGTGTGCCCATTTCGGTGGTGTAACCCAAAGGTCCGCTGACACTTTTACATTTTAGGGGGATACACTCATGGCATTCGTTCTCGACGAAGAAATGCAAAATGTGACCAATATCAAGGTCATCGGCGTAGGTGGCGGCGGCGGCAACGCTGTGAACCGCATGGTAGAGTCCGGCCTGTCCGGGGTCGAGTTCGTTGCGATGAACACCGATCAGCAGGCCTTGCTCAACTCCAAGGCCACCCAGAAAGTTCAGCTGGGCGCCAAGCTCACCAAGGGCCGTGGCGCCGGTGCTGACCCGGAAGTCGGTCAGCGTGCTGCTGAAGAAAGCAAGGATGAAATTTCCAACGCCCTGAAAGGCGCCCAGATGGTCTTTATCACCGCCGGTATGGGCGGCGGCACCGGCACGGGTGCGGCTCCCGTTGTGGCGGAGACTGCCCATGATCTCGGCATCCTGACCGTCGGTATCGTGACGAAGCCCTTTGCCTTCGAAGGCAAGCGCAAGATGAGCCTGGCGGAGCAGGGCATTGCCTCCCTGATGATGCATGTGGACTCTCTGATCGTTATTCCCAACGAGCGCCTGAAGCTGATCAGCCAGGAGCGCATCACGCTGATGAACGCTTTCGAGGCTGCCGATAACGTTTTGCGTCAGGGCGTCGAGAGCATTTCCAGCCTGATCAATATTCCGGCCTTCATCAACTTGGACTTCGCCGACGTGCGCTCCATCATGAAGGACGCCGGTTTCGCTCACATGGGCGTTGGCGTGGCCAAGGGTGCCGGCAAGGCCGAAAATGCCGCCAAGGCTGCCATTTCCAGCCCGCTGCTGGAAACCAGCATTGCCGGTGCACGCGGCGTGATCATCAACATCACTTCCAGCCCCGACATCGGTCTGGACGATGTAGAGACCGCCGCTTCCATGATCACCCAGTCCGCTCATCCCGATGCCAACATCATTTGGGGTACTGCGTTTGATGAGCGCCTGAGCGATGAGATGAGCATCACCGTGGTTGCTACCGGTTTCGAGAGCACCCCGGAAGTTGATGAACCCATTCAGGCCCATGTGGATGCCAAGCGTGCTGCCGCTGCCCAGTCTGTGGAGGGTGCTCAGCCCGCCGAAAAGGCCCAGCCCGCTTCGCCGGATATCAGCCCTGTTATGCCCAACCCCATCTTCACCCAGTCTTTTAACACTGGTGTGGATACCCAGGTGGGTGCAGCTCCGGCCCCTGCTGAGGAAGAGGATGACGGCGATTATTTCGACGATCTGCTCAGCATCTTGAACAAGCGTTCTTGATTTAGCCAATTTGCCGCGAGAGGATGTAAAACGCCATGCCATCAGAAGCTAAGAACATTCAGGAACAAGGCTTTCGTTCCAGTTTGTTCGGATTTGATAAAAATGATGTGCTGGCGTATATGAACGCGTTGGCCGACGAAGCCCAGCAGCACGAAATGGAATACGAGCAGAAACTGCGTCGTGTCCAGACCGAGTTGGAAACTCTGCGCAGCGAACGCGCAGATACCGATGCCCGGCTCAAAGCACTGCAGGCAGAGGCGGCTGCGGCAAACCAGCGTGCCGAAACGGCGGAAACCAAGCGCCGTGAAGGCGAGGAACAGCTGGAAACCTTGCAAAAACAGCTGGATACATACCAGTCCGGCCAAAAGGAAAGCCAGAAAAATGCCAATATCTGGCAGCTGAAGTGCCATGACCTGCAGCAGCAGGTGGAAGATTTGCAAAAGCAGCTTTCCGCGGCACGGCTGCAGAATCCGACGGTTGCGCCCACGCCTGACGTGGTGCGGGAAGCAAAGTTGGAAGCGCGCAAAATTCTGTCTGACGCCAAGTTGTACGCCGAAAGCGCCGAGAAGGAACTGAAACAGCAAGCCGATACCCAAAAAAGCCGTATGGCAGAAAATGCCCGCGGTATTGCAGCCGGTGTTATGCTGGTGCGGGATCGGCTGGCACGCGTGGATCAGCGCCTGAACGCCGCAACTTTGGACCTGGACGGTCTGACCCAGGCGATTTATCAGGCGTTGGATGATACCGAAGCGGAACTGAAAGAACTGGGAACAGAGATGCGGGATTTCGCCCAGGGCACACCGGAATGGAACGTGCCGGAGCCGAATCCGTTGCAGAGCCAACCGGCACCTGCCAAATCGGCAGCGCCGCAGTTCCGTGTAAAGGCAACCGCACAGCCTGTACGCGCACACCGTAATGCGCAGCCCCCTGCGCCAAAACCGGCAAGCCGCAGACTGCGCAATACCCGCCGCCCGGTTTCTCAGCTTTTGCAGGACGAGATCGATAAGATCGACGATCAGACATCCAAGGCATAATCCTCATAAAATTACACGTTGCCGCTCCGGCTTTTGCCGGAGCGTTTTTTTATGCCTGATTTTTTGAAGAAATGTGATTGTGTTTGTAAGAATCCGGATGAGGTGGTTGTTTATCAAAGTGAAAGGCGTCAAAAGAAGAAGGAGTGAAACGTTATGAAAGAACCTTGCACGCCCAGTCTGGCACAAGCAATTCTGACTGACCCGGAAACCGGTCTGCGCTGGGCAATGCGGGACTATGCGTCGCTGGTACGCGGAATCCTGCGGCGCATCCTGCCCCAGCGGGAGCGCGATGTGGAAGAGTGCATGGCGGATGTGTTCGTAGCCTTATGGCGCAACGCGCAGAAATTATACGATACAGGGACACCGGTGCGGGCATGGCTGATTGTTACAGCACGCAATACGGGAATCAATCGTTACCGGGTACTGCGTCGCCGGGAAGAAGTGCCACTGACAGAGGAAATGACCCAAACCATTGCGGAATTGATGCCGGATACAGCCGGGGATGCCGCCGATTGGGTGGGGGCACTGGTAGACGCCATGGGGCCACCCGATCGGGAAATATTTCTGCGAAAATACTATCTGATGCAATCCAGCCGCGAAATAGCGGCAAGCTTGGGGATGAGTGTAGGCAGCGTGAATACTCGGCTTTGCCGAGGCCGGGAACGGCTCCGTAAAGAACTGCAAAAAGGAGGGTATACCCATGCCTGAAACCAAAGACTGGATGAATGATCTGAACGAAATTGAGATTCAGGAACCGGAGTTGACGGAAGCCGAGATGCAGCGCCTGACCCGGTCTGTGCTGCAGCGTACAGGGCAGGGGACCCGTCAACAAGGCAGGCGTACAGCCAAAACTGCACGGCGGCATCTGCCGGTATGGGCGCGGGGACTGCTGAGCGCTGCGGCCTGTGTGATATTGCTGGCAGGGGTGAACAGTGTCCAACCGGCCATGGCGGAGGAAATTCCTGTTCTGGGGGACGTGTTTGCTTACTTCAACCATCTGTCCAAAGGATATTTGCAGGGGGACGGATTGACGCAGTACGCCCAACCCGCCCAGCTGCAGGCAGAATCCGCACCTGCAGCAGTACCGGAGGCGGACCCCAAAACCATGACCGCGCAACAAAGTGCTGCGGAAACACTGCCTTATACGCTGACCCTCCGCCAGGTATACTGTGATGAATTGTATTTGCGAGTGGGGCTGGTTCTTACTGCATCGGATGACAGCCTGGCCGGGTTTGATGCAGTGACCATTGATCCGCCGGTACTGTATGAGGATACTTCCCGGGAGGAAGCCAATACTCTCTATGGCGGTGTAACCATGAACGGGGAAGCTATCGGTGGCGATTTGCTGCCTTGTTTCCGTAAGCAGGATGATCGGACCTTCTTCTGCGAAATGCAGTACAATCTGCAAAATTACACCGGCGGTACCCAGGATATTCAGGTATCGCTGACCTTCTCCAACCTGGTAGGCGTAACGGAAGGCAGCGAGGACAAAACGCCGTTGGAAGGTTCCTACAATCTGAACTTTACGGTATCAGAGGATGCTTCTCTTACCCGTGTGGGACAAATCCAGGGAGGGGAACAGAACGGTATCCGGTTGATCAGCCTGAAAGCAACGCCCGGTGAGACATGCATCGCATATACAACGGAATCTGTACCGGAAGGTGTTGCCTTATATCCGCAGATGCTAACCGGAGATGGAACTTCTTTGGAGTGGGTCAGAGGAACACCTGAAACAGACGGGGAAACCACAAAATACTATTTTGATGCGGTCCCGGAAGGCGTAACAACGCTGACTGTCCGCATTATTGACAAGAACAGCGAAGAACAAACCGTGTTGGCAGAATGGACCGTAACACTGCCTGAATAAACAAAAACCGTCCCGCCGGATTTCCGGCGGGACGGTTTTGTGCAGGATTTATTTGGTTTTGGGGTGCCCGTTCTCCACACTGCTGGTGCCCTGTTCCATCAGATACGTGGCGGTCAGATCGGCAATGTGCAGCTTTACAGCCAACGGGTAGGTGTTGTAAGCATCACTTACGGCAAAACTGCCGCCCCGTACGGCGTCATCAAAGCCGCCCATGTGCCACCGTATAGCGATGGCCTCAGCCGTTTTCAGGCGCATGAAATGCTCAATCAGATAAACACTCTTTTCACCATGGCCGTAAGGCAGCTGGTCGGCTACCTGATAAAAGGGGACTTTTTCCCATTGGCCGGTGGCATCGTTCTTTACGTTACGAGTGCTCACCTTGTAAAAGTTGGCTTTGCACAGATCATGCAGCAATCCACATATGGCGTAGCTTTCAGCGTTTTCGCCTTCGGTAAAAAAGTGCTGCATCATAGCCTGGTATACATTGATGCTGTGCATGACCAGCCCGCACTCACAGGCCCCGTGGAAACGGGTAGATGCCGGAGCGGTAAAAAAGTCCGTGGTTTCCAACCAATTCAGCAGGCGGTCGGCACCGGGGCGCGTAATGTTTTTGGTGTAGATTTCCACAAATTGAGCGTGGTAGTCTTCCATAGGGACCTCACAGTTCCATGTCGTTGAGAATGTCCTTCAGGGTCTTGAGCTCCTCAGCGGTCAGGCTGATGCCTTTGGCCATGCGGGTTCCATCCGGGGACCAGTCGCGAATATCATACTTCGGGGCATTGCCGTTCCAGCTGATCATATTCAGCTGGCGTTCCCAGCCACGGGCATTGGTCGAGAGCACTGCAATGCGCTCGGTAATTTCATAGGTAAATTCTGCCATACTTGTCAGGCTCCTTTCATATATATGTCCTGCAACATCATAGCCGATTCGGGCAGAAAATGCAAGACCAAACCGCTGCGGCAGTATGGGGAAGAGTCAGTTCTCTACCCGTACAGCCAGCAGGGCAAAACGGGATTTGGTATTCAGTCGGGTGTCACCACAGGTGGAAAGCGTCAGCAGCTGCTGGCCGTATTCCGGCGTGATGCCGGTATCGTACAGAGCCAAAGAGAGGATGGCGTCTACCCGTTCCTGCCATTCCGATGGAGAATCTGCGTCGAAAAACGTGTAGTAGGGAAGATCGTCACGGCCCAGTGTGGTGTCCAGCGCGGCCACTACCTGCCAGGTACCGGATTCGTAGATGGTATCAAAGGTAAAAGTGGGATGCTCCTTATAAAAGGACTCCTCCCGGTACCGCGTCAGCTCACCGAACATGGACCCGTCGGCCATGTTGTGACCGTAAATCAGCCAGTTGGCGGTGGAATCTTCCGGAAGGACAGAACACTGCTCGTCCAGAAACAGTGTGCCGCCGGTGGCGTACAGGCCATCAAAACCGCGGCGCAGATAGTATTCGTTATCACCGGGGGTCTGCACCACGGGCAGATCAATATCGGTGCCGTCCATGCGCAGCCACCCGATCAGATCGGAATTTTCCTCGTATAGTGCACGATATTGAGGCAGTACCTGATTCGTCTGTTCAGGGGGTGGTGTGGCGGCGGTTTCCGGCGTCCGGTGCGCCTGGGCGTCTGCTTCTTCCGTGTGCGCCAGCGCATCCCGGGTGGCGGCAATAGCCTCGACCGTCACATGGCCGGATTCCCCGGTGGCAACAGCCGCAGATGTGTTGGATATGGGGGCGGGCGGCTTGGGCTGCCCGCCGTTAAAAACAGTCTGCCGAAGAAACAGTGCCCCGGCCAGGACCAGCGCAGCAGCTCCGGCCCAACGCAGCTGACGGGCACGGCGGCGCTGCCGGGCGCGCAGCCCGGTGCGGGCTGCAAACGGGTAGTAGGCGGTGTCACCGCGCAATCTGCGGTAGCGCTTGCCCATGGGGGACCTCCTTTCGGCAAATTTCGGGGAAATAAAAAAACGCCCCGCAGGGCGTTGCATCTTATATCTTTCGCAGCATCAGCAGACCGGCGGAACAAATCAGAATCAGGCCAACAATCCCCGCCAGATAGAAAACAGGAAAATCACCCGTGGCAGGGGTTCCGGTGGTAGCCGGTTCAGCAGTGGAAGAAGGCGTCTGGCTGCTTTGGGCAGTAACTACATCCACCTTGGCGGCGGTTTCGTTCACGGGAACATTATCGCTGCGCTGCTGCGTACGGGAAGTGGAATTGGTGGGCGTGGCAGTTGCCTCGGAAGAGGCACTGCTCTGGTTCAACACACCGCAAGCGGCCAACAAAGCTACCAAAGCAATGAAAAAGGTAGCACATAAAAAGCGTTTCAACGCGAAAACGCCTCCTTAAATTCAATGTTCAGAAAGTATATTACAAGACGGCGTACAAAGCCCTCGGTATTTACACTGCGTATATTGTATCATATGGCAGGGTGTGCGTCAAGCGTTCGTAAACAAATGGTAACAATGTGGAAACAAATTCCACCGGGCAAGCATACATAGGCAGCGGATTTGCTACTTGCTTTATAAAAATAAATGCGTTATAATGATTCCAATATTGTGTGAGATTATGCCCCAATGGGGATAACCCGTAGGATGGGCGGCGCGCACTGCCAAATTCAGTATAAGGAGTTGTAACGATGAAAGGTATTATCCTTGCCGGTGGGGCCGGTACAAGACTTTACCCGTTGACGATGGTCACCTCCAAACAGTTGCTGCCTGTGTATGACAAACCGATGATTTATTATCCTCTGTCCACTTTGATGCTGGCGGGTATTCAGGATATTCTCATCATCTCTACCCCCACTGATACGCCGCGCTTCGAGGCCCTGCTTGGGGACGGCAGCCAGTACGGTCTGCATCTGCAGTATAAGGTGCAGCCCAGCCCGGACGGCCTGGCACAGGCGTTCCTTCTGGGGGAGGAGTTCATCGACGGAGATTGCTGCGCTATGGTGCTGGGGGATAATATCTTCTACGGTGCTGGATTCTCCAAGCGGTTGAAGGCAGCGGCTGCCAACGCAGCTGCCGGTCGCAGCACCGTGTTCGGCTACTATGTCAACGACCCGGAGCGCTTTGGCGTTGTTTCTTTTGACAAAGAAGGCCGCGCTACGTCCATTGAAGAAAAACCGGCCAACCCCAAGAGCAACTATGCGGTTACCGGTCTGTACTTCTATAACAAGGATGTTGTGGAAATGGCCAAGCAGGTCAAACCCAGCGCCCGCGGGGAACTGGAGATCACCACGCTGAATGCCATGTATCTGGAACAGGGCAAACTGGATGTGCAGCTGTTGGGCCGTGGCTATGCCTGGCTGGATACCGGTACGATGGATTCGCTGGTGGAAGCGGCCACCTTTGTGCAGACGGTGGAACAGCGCCAGGGCATCAAAATTTCCGCTCCGGAAGAGATCGCCTATAAATACGGCTGGATCAGCAAGGAAAAGCTGCTGGAAAGTGCCGAGCGCTACGGTAAATCTCCTTACGGAATGCACTTGAAAAACGTAGCAAACGATAAACTCCTGTATTGAGAGGAATTGTCATGAAAATTTTGATTACGGGGTGCCGGGGGCAACTTGGCACCGAACTGCAGCACCAGCTGGCAGAAGAAGGCTGTGTGCTGGGGCCTTTGCCGGAGCGGCTGCGTAAGGCTACCGTCATCCCGGTGGACGTGGATGAACTTGACATCACGGACCGTGAGGCGACGATCAACTACATTCGCCGCCACCAGCCGGATACCGTGATCAACTGTGCCGCTTTCACCAATGTTAACGGTTGCGAGACATCCCGCGACGCTGCATTTGGCGTCAATGCCATCGGCCCGCGCAACCTGGCCTTGGCCTGCGATAAAGTCAACGCACGGCTGATCCATGTTTCCACGGACTATGTGTTCCCGGGTACGCCCAACGGTGGTATTCCGCTGGATGAATGTGCCGTCCCGGCGCCCATCTCCGCTTATGGACAGACCAAACTGCTGGGCGAACAGTATGTGGAACGTTTCTGCCGCCGGCACATCATTGTGCGTACAGCATGGCTGTACAGCTACTACGGCAAGAACTTTGTCAAAACCATGGTGAATCTGGGCAAGACCCATGAGAAGATCACTGTCGTGCAGGATCAGCTGGGGAATCCCACCAATGCGGTGGACCTGGCCTACCATATCCTAAAACTGGCCGTCAGCCACGACTATGGCATCTACCATTGCACGGGCAACGGAATTTGCAGCTGGGCTGATTTTGCTTCCGCCATCATGCAGGAAGCCGGTCTTTTCTGCAAGGTGATTCCCTGCACCAGCGCGGAATACGCCGCTGCCCATCCCGAAAGTGCCAACCGTCCTGAATGGAGCGCGTTGGATAACCGTATGCTTCGCTGCACCGTTGGGGACGAAATGCGCGACTGGCGCGAAGCACTCAAGGACTTTTTTGCAAACTGGAACGGAGAATGAGTAATTTATGAAAACTTATCTTGTTACCGGCTGCGCCGGTTTTATCGGCTCCAACTTTGTCCACTACATGCTGGAAAAATACACCGATATCCGCCTGATCAACCTGGACAAACTGACCTATGCCGGCAACCTGGAAAACCTGCAGGACATCGAAGATGACGCCCGTCATATTTTCGTGCAGGGCGATATCTGCGACAAAGCGCTGGTCACCGACCTGATTGCCAAGTATGATCCCGACTACGTGATCAACTTTGCCGCCGAGAGCCACGTGGACCGCAGCATCAAGAACCCCGAAATCTTCGTGGAGAGCAACGTGCTGGGTACCGTGAACCTTCTGCAGTGCTGCAAGGACGCCTGGTATGACGCCGAGGCCAAGACCTGGAAGGAAGGCAAAAAGTACCTGCAGGTTTCTACCGACGAAGTGTACGGTGCGCTGGGTGCCGAGGGTTACTTTATGGAAACCACCCCGCTGTGCCCCCACAGCCCTTATTCTGCCAGCAAGGCCAGCGCCGATATGTTCGTCAAGGCATTCCATGACACCTACGGCATGCCCATGAACATCACCCGCTGCTCCAACAACTACGGCCCCTACCAGTTCCCCGAAAAGCTGATTCCGCTGCTGATCAACAACGCCAAGCAGCACAAGCAGCTGCCGGTTTATGGCGACGGCATGCAGATCCGCGACTGGCTCTATGTCATGGACCACTGCAAAGCCATCGACATGGTGGCCAACGGCGGCAAGGACGGCGAGGTTTACAACGTGGGCGGCCACAACGAGCGCCCCAACATCTTCATCGTCAAGACCGTTATTGCGCAGCTGCATGACCGCCTGAAGGACGAAGGCATCAGCGAAGAACTGATCACCCATGTAGCGGACCGTCTGGGCCATGACCGCCGTTACGGCATTGACCCCACCAAGATCAAGGAAGACCTGGGCTGGTATCCCGAAACTCCCTTCGAGAAGGGCATCGTGCTGACCATCGACTGGTATCTGGCACATCCGGAGTGGATGAGCCACGTCACCAGCGGCGACTACCAGAAATACTACGAGCAGATGTACAAGAACAAGTAATTTCTGCCCGACAGACATTTTGCGGCCTGCAGGCCCATAGATCTTTAGGAGCTTCATAATCCACAATGGCAAATTACAGAGAAGAACAAATCCGCAACAGCCGCCGTTTGGCACGCCAGATTCTGGGCGCGGCTGCGTTGCTGCTGGCCCTCATCGGTTTGTTTACGGTGTTCGGCTGGGTGGTCAACGCACTGCGTACGGCTCTGGACGATTCCGGGCGCCGTGCTTCCTATGCCGACCGACTGTACGGCATGGTCATGCTGGACCCGCTGGCATTTGATGATGTCAACGATGTGGATCCCGGTGTGTTCAAGCAGGCAGCCATCTGGGGCACGGTGTATGAGATTCAGAAAAACGGGGAAAGCCTGGACCAGTATGAGCGTGATCCCGATACCGGTTCGGCTATGATTCCCAAGCTGGAGATCGACACCTACATTTCCAATCTGTTGGGACCGGATTACCCCATCACTGACGGCAGCTTCAGCACGGAGGAGTTTGTCTACCAGTACAACGAAGAAAAGCAGTGCTATCTGGTACCGGTCACCAGTTCGGTGGCCCAGTACACGCCGGAGGTCGAAAAGATTTCCACGTCCGGCGGCAAAATGTACGTCACGGTCGGGTATATTCCCACCACCAGCAACAGCACCAGCGGTGAATTGTCCTTGACCGCGCCGACTGAACCGGTCAAGTATATGGATTATGTATTCACTCGCGGCGAAAATCGTGAATGGTATCTCAGTGCGCTGCAGGAGAGCGAGATGAAGGTAGAAGCTACGCCGGAACCTTCGCCCACTGCAGCGGTAACGCAGGATACCCAGTCCATGGTAGAAAGCCAGCTGGACTCCACCCTGACGGGTGCAGCCAGTGACGTGGACGCGGAAGAAGGCGTTCAGGAAACTCCCGTGCAGGAAGAAACTTCCGAAGCCCCCACTGAGGAAACCACGCAGGAACCGGCCGAGGATGCCACCTCGGAGGAAACGGTATCGGAAGATACAGCTTCTTCTCAGGACGCTGGCAGCGATGCATCCGGCTCGGATGACGCGGTAGGCTGATCTGCTCAAAAAACAAAAGGACCTTTGTGCCCGGGCACGGAGGTCCTTTTTCTGTTTTGGTGCGAAAAAACAGATGCAATCCGGTGGCAATTATGGTATAATCATACCATATATACATAAAGAGGTGTGCCACTATGGAAGAATTGCTTCGCATTTTGGAAAAGAATGCCCGTATGCCCATCGAGGATATTGCCGCAATGCTCGATAAAAAGCCGGAAGAAGTGGCGGCAATGATGGATGAGGCAGCTGCTAAAGGATATATCCGTGGCTATGAGGCACTGGTGGATTGGGAACGCGCCGGTGTGAACCTGGTCGAGGCTGTGATCGAACTGCGTGTCACGCCGCACAAGTCCCGCGGTTTTGACGATATCGGCACGATTATTGCAGGTTTTGATGAGGTGGATACGGTTCTGCTGATGAGCGGCAGCTATGATCTGCAGGTTATCATCAAGGGGCGCAGCTTCCAGGAGATCGCCCTCTTTGTTGCCAAGCGCCTGTCTCCGCTGGACGATGTGATTTCCACCGCAACCAGCTTTGTGCTGCGGGCGTATAAGCGGAGCGGCCGCTTGTATCAGGCCGAGGAGACCGACGAAAGAGAGTGGACAATGCTGTGATGAACTATAACGAACTGCTTGCGCCCGGCGCCAAGACCATGCGCCCGTCCGGCATCCGCAAGTTCTTTGACCTGGCCAGCGACATGCCCCACTGCATCTCGCTGGGCGTGGGCGAGCCGGACTTCAAAACGCCCTGGAGTGTGCGTGATGCGGGCATCCGCAGCCTGGAACAGGGCCGCACCAAATACACAGCCAACGCAGGCCTGAAAGAACTGCGCGCCGAGATCTGCCGGTATCTGGAACGCCGGTTTGACCTGAAATACGATGTGCCGCAGGTTCTGGTTACGGTGGGCGGCAGCGAAGCCATCGACCTGGCCATCCGTGCGCTGGTACAGCCCGGCGATGAAGTTATTATTCCGGAACCCTGTTTTGTTTGCTATGAGCCGATCACCCAGCTGACCGGCGGCGTGCCGGTGCATATTGCCACCCGCGCCGAGGATGAATTCCGGTTGACGGCAGAACAGCTGAAGGCGGCCATCACACCGCGTACCAAGCTGGTGATCTTCCCGTACCCCAACAATCCTACCGGTGCGGTCATGAGTGTACAGGATCTGGAAGAGATCGCCGCCGTACTGCGGGATACCAACATCATGGTGCTTTCCGACGAAATTTATTCGGAACTGACCTATGGTCTGGACCGTCATGTTTCCTTTGCGTCCATTCCCGGCATGGCTGAACGTACCATTGTGGTCAACGGTTTTTCCAAGTCCTATGCCATGACGGGCTGGCGGCTTGGGTATGCAGCCGGACCGGAACCCATCATCAAGGTTATGACCAAAATCCACCAGAGCTGCATCATGAGTGCCCCCACCACCAGCCAGTATGCCGCCATCACGGCGCTGCGTCAGTGCGATGACCAGATCGAGATGATGCGCGATGAATACAATCGCCGCCGCCGGTATGTGGTCAAGGCCCTGAACCAGATGGGACTGACTTGCTTTGAACCGCGGGGTGCATTCTATGTGTTCCCGTCCATCCAGGTCAGTGGCCTTTCCAGTGAGGAATTCTGCGAACGGCTGCTGCGGGAAAAAGAAGTGGCCATTATTCCGGGCGATGCGTTCGGTGCTTCTGGCGAAGGATACGCGCGTATCAGCTATGCGTACAGCGTGGACCATCTGCAAACGGCCATGCAGCGCATCCGGGCGTTCCTGCAGGAAAACGGCTGGCTCAAGGACTGATGATCACGCAAAATGAACAGGGGAAGTGACCCGTATGCTGAAAAAATCCGTAACGGTGTTGGCTCCGGCCAAGCTGAATCTTTCGCTGGATGTTGTGGGCACGCTGCCTAACGGCTACCACGATCTGGATATGGTCATGCAGACCATTGATCTGTACGAAAAAATCACCCTGCGCCGCAGTGAAGGACTGAGCCTGACGCTGCCGGGCAGTTTTGTGCCGGTGAATGATAAAAACACCGCCGTGAAAGCGGCGCTGGCGTTCTTTCACTATACCGGCCTGCTGGCAGGGGTGGATATGACGATCTATAAGCGGGTGCCTGTTCGGGCCGGTATGGCCGGAGGCAGTGCCGACGCGGCCGGTGTGCTGGTGGGTCTGAATGATTTGTATGACGCCCGCCTTTCCATGAGCGAGTTGTGCGCCATTGGCGCGGGAATCGGGGCGGATGTTCCGTTTGCCCTTATGGGCGGTACCTGCCGGGTGCGGGGCGTGGGCGACCTGATGAAAGCGCTGCCGCCCTGCCCGGACTGCTGGTTCGTGGTGGCCATGCCCAGCGTGGGTGTTTCCACGCCGGAGGCTTTTGCCCGGTATGATACTATGGGCAGCCCGGTGCATCCGGACTGTGAAGCCCAGGAACAGGCTGTACGGGCCGGCGACCTGCAGGCTGTTTGCGATGCGGCAGGCAATGCGCTGGAACATTGTTCCGGTGCCGAGGAAACCCCGGCAATCTGCAAAATCCTGCGGGAAAACGGCGCGCTGACCGCCCAGATGACGGGCAGCGGCGCGGCGGTGTTCGGCGTTTTTGCGCAGGAGGATAAAGCCCGCGCCGCCATGTCGGCTCTCAAGGCCGGCTATAAGCAGGTGTATCTCTGCCGCCCCACCCACGGCGGTCCGCGCGTAACGGTACGCCGTCCGATGAAAAAATAAGCACACACTGTTTACGGCCCGCTTCCTTTGCCGATACTTTAGGCGAAGGGAGAGATAAACCATGAAAAGCCGTAGACGAAAGGTGCTGGAACTGGGCGTGGGCCTGGGATTTCTGCTTACTGTGGTACTTACGCTGGGCTTGTCCTGGCGGCAAAGCGTGGCGGACCGGGTGCGCTCGGACACCATCCGGCTGCATGTGCTGGCCAACAGCGATACCATCGAAGATCAGCTTTTGAAGCTGAAAGTCCGCGACGCCATTCTGGAAGCGCTGCCTGCTTCCGTGACCGAAGCCGACACGCCGCAGCAGGCAGTGCATGCCCTGAAAAATGCATTGCCGGCGCTGCAGTACGCTGCCAACCGGGCGATGCAGGGGACACACAGTGGCCAGACTGCAGTCGTTCGGTTGGAAGAATTTGATTTTGACGCCAAAAACTACGGAACATTCGCACTGCCAGGCGGCACCTATACGGCACTGCGGGTAGAATTGGGCGCCGCACAGGGCCACAACTGGTTTTGTGTTTTGTACCCGGCGCTGTGTGTATCCGGAGCTACAGCCGAATATCCCACCAAAGCAGAAAATGCACTGGTGTTCGGCCAGTATGAAGTGCGTCTTGCCCTGCTGGATGCTTTGCAGGGGTAAACCATACCAAGAGGGAAGAGAAAACCATCGGTTTGCCCTTTCCCTCTTTTTTCTGTCGAACAGGAAAGGAATCCTCTATGTTACACCTACTTCTGGGGCCATCCGGAAGCGGCAAGTCCCGCCGTATGATGGCGGAACTGCATGACCGTGCGGAGCGCGGCGAGCACAGTCTGCTGATCGTACCGGAACAGTTTACCTCCTCCACGGAAGGGCAGCTCTACCGTACACTGGGGGATACGCTCTCCGCTTATGTGGAAAGCTATTCCTTTACATCGCTGGCAGAAACACTGCTGCAGCGTTATGGCGGCGCAGCGGTCCAGACGTTGGACGAAGCAGGACGCGCGTTGTTGGTGCGCCGGGCGGTAGATTCGCTGTTGGACCAGGTGGTGTATTACAGCCGTCAGCGCCGTTCGGCTGCTTTTTGTGAGAAGGCAGCCCAGACGATAGAGGAACTGAAAAGTGCCGGTGTCACACCGCAGTCGTTGGCCGGGTATGCCCAGGCGCCCGGTGCCGACCGGGACAAGCTGCAGGAACTTTCCTTGATTTACGGCGCCTACGAAGCCATGCTGGGGCAGAGCGCCATGGACCCGGGCGACCGCCAGCAGCTGGCTGCGCAGTATCTGGACGCGGATTTTTTTGCGGGGCGTGCCGTCTACATTGATGAATTCGATACTTTTAATGCGCCCAAGCGCGCTTTGCTGGCAGCTATGCTGCCGGTAGCCGATGTCACCGTCTGCCTGTGCTGCGACGGTATACAGGACCGTGACGGCGGTATGGGATTGTTCAGCGGCGCAAAAGCGGTGGCGTCCAGCCTGCGGCGCATGGCAGCGGATGCCGGTGTGCCGGTACATATCGATACACTGACCGAGGATCTGCGCCATACCGATGCGCCGGCACTGGCGGAGCTGAATCTGCTGCTGGCGGACCCCACCTATACACCGCAATGCACCGTTTCTCCGGAGAATCCCTCCATTGTGTGCCATGCTGCGGCCAGCCGTCAGGCGGAGGCCAAAGCGGTGGCGGCCGAAATTGCGGCTCGTGCCCGCGCCGGTACGCCCTACAACCGTATGGCGGTGATCTGCCGGGATGCCGAACAATATCTGGGCCCTATCCGCTATGAGTTTCGGCTGCAGAACATCCCACTGTTCTGTGATGAGCCCACCACGCCGGAAAATACGGCGCCGGCCCGTGCGGTACATGCGGCACTGGAACTGGCACGCAGTGGTTTGTCCAGCCGCACGGTACTTCGTTTGCTCAAAACCGGGCTGGTAGACCTGCCGGAACGCCAGCAGGCAGCTCTGGAAAACTATGCCTACACCTGGCCGCTGAAATCCGCCGACTGGCGTACTCCGTTTACCCGCAGTGCCGCCGGTTACGCAGGAACGGAACGGGAAGAGGACGTCCGCACCCGGGAGGATGCTGAGGCGGCCCGCGCCTATGTGGCGGAACGGGCACAGAAGTTTTTGCAGCGCACCAAAAATGCCAACGCAGCCGCGCTCACAAAGCAACTGTATCTTTTCCTGCAGGATCTGGGCGCGGAAAACACCCTGAATACACTGGCCGAAACGCTGCGGGCCCAGGGGCGTCTGCCGGAAGCGGACGAAGTTCTGCGGGAATGGAACGTAGTCATGGGGCTGCTCAACCAGCTGGCCCAGCTGCTGGGGGAGGAAACGCTAGCGGCTGCCGATTACGCCGAACTGTTTACGCTCTTGCTGCGCACCACCGATATGGGGCATATCCCCCAAAGCCTGGACAGTGTGATCCTGACCACGGCGGGGCGAATGCGCCTGCCCGAAACGGATGCGGTGTTCGTGGTCGGCATTGAAGAAGGGGCATTCCCCAAGACGCCCGGCGATCAGGGACTGCTGACCCATGCGGACCGGGATGCCATGATTGCCCAGGGAGCGGAACTGCCGGACTGCTTTGAAAACAAAGTCCTGCGCGAAGGCGTCTGCTTCTATAAGGCACTGACCGCAGCACGGTCTTTCCTTTGGTTGAGCTGGTCTGCCGCGGCGGACGATGAAGATGACGCTCCCGCCAGTGCGGCGTTGACACCGGTTCGCAGCCTTCTGCAGGTGCCTTTTGCAGCACCCTCTACGGCGCAACTGGCCGCTACCCCGGCGGCAGCGCTGGATATTCTGGGCATTCTCAGCCAGCAGCCTGACCGGCAGGGGCAGGGGGGCGCGCTTCGGGCTGCTTTGGACGGTGTGGAAAATACACCGGATGCAGCGCCCGGCTATGCGGCCGTACAAAGAGCCGAACGTGCGGAACCGGCCGCTGTACATCAGACGGAGGAACTGGAAAAACTGCTGGGCGGCAGCCTGCGCATCAGTCCCACCCGGTTTGAAAAATATCAGACCTGCCCTTTTGGTTACTTCATGCAGTTTGTACTGCGCGCAGCTCCGCGGCAAAAGGCGGAACTGGCTCCGAACATCAGTGGTACCCTGACCCACTGGGTGCTGGAAAACGCCCTTCGCCGTCAGGGGGAATCTTTCAAAACCCTGACAGAGGAAGAACTGCAGGCCCTGGTGGATTCGCTGGTAGAAGAATATACCCGGGAGAATCTGCCCGGCATGACGGTCCGTATGCAATATCTGGTGGAGCGTATCCGCCGCAATCTGGTGGGCTTGCTGGGGTTTATCCAGCGGGACTTGCTTCAGTCCGGATTCCAGCCGGTGGCGTTTGAACTGCGTATTGATGACCTCCCGGGGGAGGACCCCGACGCACCACGCATCGACCCGGTGGAACTGTCCGACGGGGCAGGCCACACCGTGCGTATTGTAGGCACGGTAGACCGTGTGGATGCCATGCCGTTGGGGGAACGTACCTACCTGCGCGTGGTGGACTATAAAACCGGCGGCAAAGATTTTCAACTCAAGGAAGTGTATTGCGGTCTGGATTGTCAGATGCTTTTGTATCTGTTTACGCTGGAACGCAATGCGCAGCAGCAGTTCCCGGGAGCGGCGGCAGCCGGCGTGGAATACCTGCTGGCAGACCCGGCACCGGAAAGCGTTCCGCGCGCCGAGGTGGAACAGGGCGAAGCGGAGCAGCTGCCTGCCTATCCGCTTAACGGCCTGCTGCTGGACGAGGAAAGTATATATCGCGCTATGGATACCCGCGGTACCGGTGAGTTTGTACCATTGAACTTCCATGCCAAAACAGGAAAAGTCACCAACGGCAAAGGACGTCTGGCTGACGAGAAAAAACTGGCCCGTATCCGGGACCATCTGGATGGTTTGCTGGTGCAGATGGCGCAGAATCTCTATGCGGGCAAAATCGATGCCGAACCGCTCTGCAACAACGGGCGCAGTCCCTGTGCTTATTGCGATTTCCGGATTGCCTGTGCCCATCGGGACGGCGAGCATGAACGCAAGGTGGATGTTGCTTCCGATCCGTTTGAAGAATAAAAGGAGAACCCCATGCCGGATACACCCAAAATTCAATTTACCCCCGCCCAGGCTGCGGCTATCGAAGCGCGGGGCGGCAGTCTGCTGGTTTCGGCTGCGGCCGGTTCCGGCAAGACCCGCGTCCTGGTAGAGCGTGTGGTGGGTCTGATTACCGACCCGGTCCATCCGGTGGAAGCGGACAGTCTGCTGATCATGACCTTTACCAATGCGGCTGCGGCCAAACTTCGTGCCGACATTGCCAATCGTCTGGCAGACGAGGTACGCGCCCATCCCGGGGATGTACGTCTGCGCCGGCAGCAGCTTCTTCTGCAACGGGCATCCATTGGTACGGTGGATGCGTTCTGCCTGCATTTTGTACAGCAGCATTTTGCGGCGCTGGATGTGCCGCCCGATTTTGAAACAGCAGAGGAAGCAGACCTGGCCCGCATCGAGCAGGAAACCCTGGCCGATGTGCTGGAGGACGCCTACAAGGACCCGGATTTCCGCGCATTTGCGGATCTGTATGACCGTGGACGCACAGACCAGACGGCGGGCAACGCGGTGTTGGATTTGTATCATTTCAGCCGTTCGCTGCCGCATCCGGCGCAAGCGTTGCAGTCCTTTGCGGAACTCTGGAAGCAGGATGCACCGCCCCAGAATACACCGTGGGGGCAGGACCTGTTGTGTATTGCGCTGGCCCGCGCCCGCGGCGCCAAGGCATTGCTGGAAGCGGGTGCCCGCACGGCGGCCCGTGACGAAGCGGCGGATGCGGCGTATACGGCGGTTCTGCAGGACGACGCGGCACAGGTAGAATTGCTGTGCCAGAAACTGGAACAAGGGGACTGGGATACCGCGGTTGCGGCATTGGAGGAAACCGGCGGCGCCTGGCGAAAAGCGGGGCGCATCAAAGGCGGCAAGGATTCCAATCCTGCGGCTTTCGCAGCCAGTGAACTGCGTTCCCGTGCCAAAAAGCAGATCGAAGGGCTGCGCAATGAGTTTTTGCTCTGCACGGCAGAGGAATACCAGCAGGACCGCCGCCGTGCGGCGCCGCTGGTGGAAGCTTTGGTACGGGTTACGCAGCGTTTTTCCGATGCCTGTTTTGCTGCCAAATGTGAAGAAAAACTGCTGGACTATGCAGACTTTGAGCATCTTACCCTGGACCTTCTTATCACACCGGAAGGGGAACGCACCTCCCTGTGCCGCACGGTCAGCCAGCGCTATTCCGCCGTTTTGGTGGACGAATATCAGGATACCAACGCCTTGCAGGATGCCATTTACTTTGCGCTGGCCTCTCCCCAGGCGGATAACCTGTTTTTTGTAGGAGATATCAAGCAAAGCATCTATCGTTTCCGGCAGGCAGACCCGGCGGTGTTCCTGGGCAAACAGCTGCACTGGCAGCCGTACCCGCAGCCGGTGCCGGAACCGGCCACCCTGGCACTGGATGCAAACTTCCGCAGTGCACCGCAGGTCATCGCGGGAATCAACTACCTGTTTTCGGTCTTTTTCTCGGAAGGTCTGGGCGGCGTTGCCTATGGCGAAGGCCAGCGGCTGGTCGTGGGCAAGGATGACGGAACCTATCCGGGTTTGTGCGAAGTGGATGTGATCGAAGGTGCTGATGCCGCCGGAGATGCGGCGGTCATTGCCCGGCGCATTGCGCAAATGATGCAGCAAGGCTTTTTGGTGCGCAGCAAAGAAGGACTGCGCCCTTGCCGGTATGAGGATTTTTGTATTCTTCTGCGCGGCCGTTCGGATTTTTCTGTATATGAAGAAACGCTCCGCGCCGCGGAGATTCCCGTGTTTGCCGATACGGCGGCGGATCTGCTGGATGAACCCCATATCCGTCCCTTTGCGGCGCTGCTGCGGGTGATCGATAACCCTGCCCAGGACATTCCGTTGGCATCGGTGCTGCTCAGTCCTATGTTTCCGTATACGCCGGACGATCTGGTGGCGCTGCGTCGGGCCTGTCCCAAAGGCAGCCTGTATGGCGCTGTGTTGTATGGGGGGCAGGAACGGTTCTCCGCTTTTACCGAGGCACTGGCCGAATACCGCCGTCTGGCACGGACGCTGCCGGTAGATCGTCTGATGGAAGAACTGTTGGCGCGTACCGGTTATCTGGCAGCAGTGGGTGCCATGCCGGAAGGAGCCCGCTGCCGGGAAGATCTGCAATCTTTTGTGGCCTGGGCCGGCAGTGCCGGGCGCGCAGGAGTTTCTGCGCTGGTACGGGCCATGGATTCCGCAGCGGCCAACGGAGGTCTTACGCAGAGCGGCGGGGGACAGACCCGTCCCGGATGTGTCAGCATTATGACGGTGCACCGTTCCAAGGGACTGGAATTCCCGGTGGTGTTTGTGGCCAATACCTCTCACCAGTTCAACCAGAGCGATGCCATTCGCCCCGTGCTGACCCACAGCCGATTGGGTGTAGGTGTTATGCTGCGGGCAGGGCAGACCGCCAAGCGATATAAAACGCTGCCCTATGCGGCGTTGGCGCAGGCCATCCGGACCGAAACGCTCAGCGAAGAAATGCGGGTGCTGTATGTGGCGCTGACCCGCGCCCAGGATGCTCTGATCGTGACGATCCCGCTGAAAAAGACGGATACGGCACTGAAAACACCGGCCCTCTGCGCAGCAGCCGAAGCTACGGGCCCGGAAGCCATGCAGGGGATGAACAACTGGGCGGGATGGCTGCTCACAGCGGTACTGCTGCATCCCAACAGCGACGAGTTGTGGGCCCATACGGCGCTGCTGCCGCATCATCTGCCGGACCAGACACCCCTGACGGTACAGCTGCTTCCGGTGCCCGAAGCAGCCGGCGAAACCGAAGCGCCGGCGGTACAGCAACAGGACGAAGCACTGCGCCAGGCGGTGGAAGCTTCGTTCCGATGGAAGAATCCTCGTACGGCGCTGCAAAAAATCCCAGCCAAAGTCAGCGTCAGTGCGGTGGCCCATGCGGCGCGGCCGGTGGCACTGGAGCGCCCGGCCTTTCTGCAAAAAGGCGGCATGACGGGAGCGGAACGGGGCACGGCCATCCATGCTTTTATGCAGAGTGTTCCCTTTGACGGTCCCGCACCCGATCTGCAGGCAGAAGTACAGCGCCAGAAAGACCGCAAACTGCTGGACCCCGCATTGGCGGACAAACTGGATCTGGAACGGGTACAGCCTTTCTTCGAGAGCAGCGTCTGGCGGCGCATCCGTGCCGCCCGGCGGGTCTTGCGCGAGGAACCGTTTATCACAGCCTTGCCGGCGGCCCGCGTCACCCCGGAAGCGGCGGGATGCGAAGCGGAAGTGTTGGTGCAGGGCATTGCGGATCTTGTGCTGGTTTTTGATGACCATGCCGAGATCTGTGACTACAAAACCGATGCCAGCCGGGACCCGGACTTTTATAAAAAGGAATATGCGGCACAGCTGCAGTTGTACCGCCATGCCTTTGCTTTGCGGCTGGGTGTCCCGGTGACCAGGCTGACCATTTACAGCTTTACCCTGCAGCAGGAGATCGATATCCCGCTGCAACCGGCATAAAGTACGTTCCGCTGTAGAGAAAAACAGCAAAAAATCGCGCTTTGTGCTTGACTTAAACCCGCGGTTGTGCTATTATGATAACACCTCTTTTGCGGGTTTATTTTTTATGCCCTTTTTCGGGGGCAGCCCGTAAGCGCGAGGGAGGCTTATTAACCGATAATGGAGGTGCCGAACAATGACTGTCAAGATCACCCTGGCTTGCACCGAGTGCAAGCAGCGCAACTACAACAAGGAGAAGAACAAGAAGAATTCTCCGGATCGTCTTGAGATGAAGAAGTATTGCCGTTTCTGCAAGAAGCATACCCTTCACCGCGAAACCAAGTGAGGATAGGAGCTTAGAGATGGCGGATAAGAAATCTTCGAACACCGCAGCCCAGGCTCAAAGCGACAAAAAGAAAAAGACCTCGTTTTTTGGCAAGGTCAAGAACTTTTTCAAAGGCATCGCAAAGTATTTCAAAGATACGAAGAGCGAGATGAAAAAGGTCGTCTGGCCCAGCAAGAAGGATGTCAAGACCAATACCATCACGGTTATCGCGGTGGTGCTGATCGCGGCACTCGTTCTGATTGTGCTGGATCTTATCTTCGGCGGCGCGATCCACCTAGTGGTCGGCGCCTGAGCGCTTGAGCGGAGGTAATGACCAATGGCTGAACAGGCAAACTGGTATGTGGTGCATACCTATTCCGGCTACGAAAACAAGGTCGCACAGGACCTGATGACGATGGTTGAAAACCGCCGTCTGCAGGATCTGATCTGCGACGTGAAGGTCCCGACCGAGACGGTGATCGAGGAAGTGCTGGATAAGACCGGCAACAAAACCGGTGAAAAGGAAGTCCAGCACAAGCTTTACCCCGGTTACGTCTTTGTCAAGATGGTCATGAACGACAGCACTTGGTACATCGTGCGCAACACGCGCGGCTGCACCGGTTTTGTCGGCCCGGAGTCCAAGCCCGAGCCGCTCACCGAGGCAGAGGTTGCCAAGATGGGTGTCGAGACCACAGCCGAACTGCAGGTCGACTACAAAGTCGGCGATACCGTCGAAATCACCGCCGGCCCGATGGAAGGTTCCGTCGGTACGGTCGAGGAAATCGACATCCCCGCGCGCAAGGTGCGCGTCAAAATCACCATGTTTGGCCGCGAGCTGCCTGCAGAACTGGAGCTCCATCAGGTCAAACTGTTCTGAGAAACTTCTCAGGGCGTTTCAGCAATTTCCGGTAAGAACCGCGAACGGGCTTTGACCCGGGGTACGGTTTTTATAGGGTATGCGGTGGTCGCGTACCCGTGGGAGGCCTGCACCGCGGGCCGCAACTCACCACAAAATTTGGAGGTGCAAGTATCATGGCACAGAAAATCACTGGCTACATCAAGCTGCAAATCCCCGCCGGCAAAGCGACTCCGGCTCCCCCCGTTGGTCCTGCTCTGGGCCAGAAGGGCGTTAACATCATGTCCTTCACCAAGGAGTTCAACGAGCGTACCAAGAACCAGATGGGCATGATCATCCCCGTCGTTATCACCGTTTACGCTGACCGCTCCTTCAGCTTCATTACCAAGACCCCCCCGGCTCCCGTTCTGATCAAGAAGGCTGCCGGCATCGACACCGCTTCCGGTGCTCCGAACAAGAACAAGGTCGGCTCCATCACCCTGGCTCAGGCCGAGGAGATCGCCAAGACCAAGATGCCCGACCTGAACGCCGCCTCTCTGGAGGCTGCCGTCAGCATGATCAAGGGCACCGCCCGCAGCATGGGCGTTACCGTTGAGGGTTGAACAGGAGGGGAATAAGCAATGAAACACGGCAAGAAATATACCGATGCTGCCAAACTGATCGAGAGCAGCAAGACTTATGATCCGGCCGAGGCCTTGGAGCTGTGCTGCAAGACCGCGACCGCTAAGTTCGACGAGACCGTCGAGCTGCACGTCCGTCTGGGCGTTGACAGCCGCCACGCTGACCAGCAGGTCCGCGGCGCCGTTGTTCTGCCCAACGGTACCGGTAAGAACGTCCGCGTTATCGCCATCGCCAAGGGCGACGCCGCCAAGGCTGCCGAGGCTGCCGGTGCGCAGGAGGTCGGTGATGACGATCTGATCGCCAAGATCCAGGGCGGTTACCTGGACTTCGACGTTCTGGTTACCACTCCCGACATGATGGACCGCGTTGGCCGCCTGGGTAAAATCCTTGGCCCCCGTGGCTTGATGCCCAACCCCAAGGCTGGCACCGTTACCCCCGACGTTGGCAAGGCTGTTACCGATGCCAAGGCCGGTAAGATCGAGTACCGCCTGGACAAGCAGAACATCATCCATGTGCCCATCGGCAAGGCCTCTTTCGGCGCCGAGAAGCTCATGACCAACCTGGACACCGTTCTGGAGGCCATTGCCAAGGCGAAGCCCGCCGCTGCCAAGGGCCAGTACTTCAAGAGCGCTACCGTGGCTACCACCATGGGCCCCGGCGTCCGCGTTGCTACCAACAAGTACGGTGTCTGATTCCAGCAATAAGCTGATTCAGAAAAAAGCTTGACAAACGCACGTTCGCGTGCTATACTAATTGAGCTGTTTTTAAGACAGCAGGTGCCGCAAGGCATAATGGGGAAACCCACCTGCCGAGAAACGTGCGTTTGATTGCTGTGCTATCAAGCCCTTTTCCCGGCGACGGGAAAGGGGCTTTTTCATTTACACGAAAAGCCCGCTTACCGTTACCAAACTGTAAGTGGAACGAGGTGAAATTCAAATGCCCAGTGCAAAGATTCTGGAATCCAAGAAGGCTCTTGTCAAGGCCCTGAACGAGGAGATCGCTTCTTCTCTGGCTGGTGTTGTCGTTGCTTACAACGGCATCAGCGTGGCCGATGACACCAAGCTGCGTAAGGAACTGCGCGAAGCCGGTGTGCACTACATGGTCGTCAAGAACACCATGCTGCGTCTGGCTGTCAAGGGCACCCAGTACGAGGCTCTCACCGACTGCTTCAAGGGTGACACCGCGATTGCTCTGTCTCCGGAGGACCCGGCTGCTGCTGCTCGCATCCTGTGCAAGTTTGCCGATGCCGATAAGTCCAAGCGCTTTGTTGTCAAGGGTGGCTTCTGCGACGGTCAGGTTATGGACGCTGCTGGCGTCAAGAGCCTGTCTACCATGCCCAACCGAGAGGGTCTGCTTTCCATGCTGGCCGGCTCCCTCAACGGGATCATCGGCGGTCTGGCTGTGGCCCTGCAGGCTGTTGCCGACAAGCAGGAAGAACCCGCTGCCTGATTTTAGATCAAGCTGCTTGAGCGTCCCGGCACAGCGCTCACAAACTCTATGTGCCGCTTGAATTATTTCAAAATTAAATGGAGGTAACTACCATGGCTTCTGAGAAGATCACTGCCATTGTCGAGTCTGTTAAGACTATGACTGTTCTGGAGCTCAAAGAGCTCGTTGACACCATCTGCGAGGAGTTCGGCGTTTCCGCTGTTGCCGCTGCTGCTCCCGCTGCCGCCGGCGCTGCTGCCGCTCCCGCTGAGGAAGAGAAGACCGAGTTCGACGTCATCCTGAAGGACGTTGGCGCCAACAAGATGCAGGTCATCAAGACCGTCAAGGAGCTGACCGGCGCTTCCCTGATGGAGGCCAAGAAGCTCGTCGAGACTCCCGATGCCAAGCTGAAGGAGCAGGCTTCCAAGGCCGACGCCGAAGAGATCCAGAAGAAGCTGGAAGAAGTCGGCGCCAAGGTCGAGCTGAAGTAATTCAGTTTTCAAGCTGTATTAAACACCGCATGGTTTCACCGCCATGCGGTGTTTTTTGTTGCCCAACAAAAAAACGCGATGCCTTGCGGCATCGCGCTGCTGGGGAAAAACGGGAGGATGGTTGTCAAAAAGAAGTGGAGGCAGTCTGGCGCTGTACGCCACCGCGCGGACGTTTGTCCTGCGGAAGTCCTGCGTACTTGCCGTACATTTCTTTCAGCAGGACCGTACGTCGTACCATGCCGATAAAAACATTGCGGTCATCTACCACCGGAACAAAGTTCTGATCAATGGCGGCCCGCAGCAGGGTAGGCATGTCGGTGGTGACCGTAACAGCTTTGTAGTCCCGCCGGCGGGGGAAACTGGCAATGGGAACATCTTCGCTGGCTTCCAGGTCAAGCCCATGCAGTGTTTTCATGCCCCAAAGTATGTCGCCTTCGGTAATGGTTCCCACATATTCACCGTTGCGCTTGAGCACGGGAATGGTAGCAAACCGCTGGTTGGCCCATTTTTCCAGGGTCTGGCGCAAAGAAAAATCTTCATAAATGTACAATACGTCCTGCTTGGGCGTCAAAAAGAACAAAAGATTCATGGGGTGGTGCACTCCTTTTGGTAGTGGTGTTGCTTCTATAACCAGTATATACGTTCGGCCTGTAAACTTTGTGAATGGAATGTTAAAAAACGAAGGGTCAGATTTTTCTTGAAAAAAGACTGTTCAAACAGGGAAAAGTGGTGTATAATAAACCTAATTAAGCCCAACAAAGGAGGATCGCAGATGATCACCAAGGTGAATCCTTACGGACATATCTCTTTGACAAACGACTATTTCTCCGGTTTGGTGGAACAGGCTGCCAAGCAATGTTACGGTATTGCCGCTATGGGCCAGGCCCCTGCGGAAAGCGTCGTGCGCAACGCACTGCGCACCGGCAGTCTGCCGCCCAAGGGCGTGGCCGTCACGCAAGAGGGCGGTCGGCTGGTCATCGCGTTGCATATTAAAGTGGGGTATGGGCTCAATATCTCTACCATCACGCAAAGCATCACCCACCGCGTCAAAGACGAGGTTGAGCATGCTACCGGCCTGAAGGTGGAACGCATTGATGTGTATGTAGATGATATTTTGGCAGACTAAGACATGAGGTGTAACATACGATGATTACTGGCCAGATCCTGCGTGACGCCATTCTTTCCGGCGCCAACAATATTGCCAACCAGCGCACCCGCGTGGATGAGCTGAATGTTTTCCCTGTTCCGGATGGCGACACCGGTACCAATATGAGCATGACGGTGGGCGCTGCTACCCGTGAGCTGGAAGCCCTGCCCGACAGCTGCACCGTTGCCGAAGCCAGCAAGACCGCTGCTTCTGCCATGCTGCGCGGTGCCCGCGGCAACTCCGGTGTTATCACCAGCCTGTTGTTCCGCGGCTTTTCCAAAGCTTTGAAAGACAAGACCGAGGCCAGCGCCGCCGACCTGGCAGCCGCGCTGCAGATGGGCGTGGAAGCTGCTTACAAGGCGGTCATGAAGCCTACCGAAGGTACCATTCTTACCGTTACCCGCCTGGCGGCGGAAAAGGCCCAGCAGTGCACCGAAATGGAAATCCCTGCTATGTGGGATGCCACGCTGGAAGCTGCCCAGGCTGCGCTGGATGACACCCCCAATCTGCTGCCGGTGCTGAAAAAGGCTGGCGTAGTGGATGCGGGCGGCCAGGGCATTCTGGTGGTCTTTGAGGGCATGAAGCAGGTGTTCGACGGCGGTGAGATCATTGCCGGTGCAGAAGTTGCCGCTAAGCCGAAAGTTTCCAGTGAGGCTGCCGGCAAGGGTGTCTTTACGGACGACCTGATGAAGGTAGAGGACATCAAGAACGGTTACTGCACCCAGTTCCTGCTGCATAAGAATGCCGATGCCAGCGTTACCCGTCTGCGCGCCTTCCTGGAATCCAACGGCGATTCCGTGGTGGTTATCGAAGATGAGGATGTGGCCAACTGCCATGTGCACACCTCCGATCCCGGCATGATGCTGTCCGAGGCCATCAAGTACGGCTACCTGACCGATTTCAAGATCGAGAACATGCATGAGCAGTTCCTGGCCCGCCAGAAGCAGGGGAAGGGGCTGGAAAAGCAGGCCCAGGCAGAAGAAAAGCAGGGCACCGAGTTTACCTATGCCGCGGTTGACCCCGAGCGTGAGTATGGCTTTGTGGCGGTTGCTGCCGGCGAAGGCCTGAAGAGTGTCTTTACGGATTTGGGCGTGGATGCCGTTGTCAGCGGCGGTCAGACCATGAACCCCTCCACGGAGGATATTCTGGCGGCGATTCAGAGCGTACCGGCCAAAACGGTTCTGGTGCTGCCCAACAACAAGAACATCATCATGGCGTCTGAACAGGCGCAGAAGCTGGCAGACCGCAAGGTCATTGTGCTGCCCACCCGTACCGTGCCCCAGGGCATGACGGCTATGCTGAACTTTGATCCTGAGGCAAAGCCGGATGACAATGCCGTGAACATGATGCAGGCTGCTGACCATGTGAGCACCGGTCTGGTGACCTATGCTGCCCGCGACAGTGAGTTTGACGGCAAGCCCATCAAGAAGGGCGAGATTATGGCCCTGGAGAATGGTAAGATCGTGGCGACCGGTACGGACATCGTCAAGGTGACCTACCGCCTGGCTCGTGCCATGCGCAAGAAGGATACCCAGTTCATCACGGTGATCTCCGGCTGCGATGTCAGTGACGAGGAAGCCGAGCATACTACTGAACTGGTACGCGCCAAGTGCGGCGGCAATATCGAAGTCAGCCATATCAGCGGTGGCCAGCCGGTTTACTACTACATGATTTCCGTAGAGTAAGCGGCAACCGAAAGTTACAAAAAGGCGAATTTGGGAACGTTCCGAGTTCGCCTTTTTTATATATGGCCGGAACAGAAAATCATAAGAATCAGAAAGGAGGTCCCGTATGGCAACCATTGACAGTTCCGTTCAATACCTGAAAGGGGTTGGACCGGCTTTTGCAAAAAAATTTGAAAAACTGGGTATTTCGACCATCCGGGATCTGCTGCTTTGCTATCCGCGCAAATATATTGATTATTCCCAACCCTACACAGTAGCTTCGGCCCCCTATGATGTGGACTGTTGTGTGAAAGCAACTGTATTGCAGAAAGAACCGGCCAGAAGAATCAAAGGCGGACGTGTGCTCAACCGTGTGTTGGCGGCGGATGATTCCGGGGTGCTGACGCTCTCCTGGTTCAATGCGTCCTACGCGGCAGACAAGTTGATTGTGGGTCAGACCTATTATTTTGAAGGCCGCGTGGGCGGGAACCTTACCCACCGGGAATTGCTGCATCCGCTGGTGCGCACCGAAGCCCAGGTGGCAGTCAGCCCATTTGTACCGGTGTACCATGGCACCGAAGGGCTTCCGGCTTCCCGCCAGGCCAATTGTGCCCATGCCGCTTTGGCTTATGTGCAGGAGCTGCAGGACCCGTTGCCGCCGGAACTTTTGGTGCGCTATAAAATGCCTTCCAAGGCAGAAGCAGTCCGGGCCGTCCATGAACCGAAAGATCAGGCAGATCTGGCGGCGGCCCGTCGGCGTTTGATTTTTGAAGAATTGTATCTTTTGCAAATCGGTATTTTCCTTTTGCGCAGTCACGGCAGGCGGCAAACCAGCGCGCCAATGCGGCCGCTGCATTTGGACCCATTCTGGGGCAGCTTGCCCTATGCCCCCACAGGTGCTCAGCGCCGCGCTACAGAGGAAATCACCCATGATTTGTGCGGCGAGGTGCCCATGAACCGGCTGCTGCAGGGGGATGTTGGCAGCGGTAAGACGCTGGTGGCGGCAGCGGCCATTTGGTTCGCTGCCCAAAACGGATGGCAGAGCGCCATGTTGGCACCTACCGAAATTCTGGCGCGCCAGCATGCGGCTACGCTGGCAGACCGGCTGGAACCCTTTGGCATCAATGTGACGTTGCTGGTGGGCGGTATGAAAGCCAGCGAAAAGCGCATTGCGCTGGCAGCCATTGCCGATGGCCGGGCCGGTTTGGTGGTGGGAACCCACGCGGTACTGACAGATACCGTGGTATTCAAAAACCTGGGACTCGCCATCGTGGACGAACAGCATCGCTTTGGTGTGCGCCAGCGCGGACTGCTGGCCGGTAAGGCACAAAGCCCGCATCTGCTGGTTATGAGCGCAACCCCCATACCTCGCACACTGGGACTTTTGATGTATGGGGACTTGGATATTTCGGTGCTGGACGAACTGCCGCCCGGACGCAAACCTATCAAGACCTGGTTTATCAACGGCAAAAAGCGCCGGGATATGTACGGCTTTCTGGACAAACAGATCGAAGCCGGACATCAGGTGTATATTGTATGCCCCGCCATTGAGGAAAACGAAATGGACACCGGGATGCAGGCTGTGAATACCTATTATACGGAAGTGGCCTGTGCCTTGCTGCCCAACCGCCGCGTCGGACTTTTGCATGGCAAAATGAAGCCGAAAGAAAAAGACGATGTCATGCAGCGGTTCAAAGCAGGGGAGCTGGATGTTTTGGTCTCCACCACGGTAATCGAGGTGGGCGTGGATGTGCCCAATGCAACGGTCATGGTCATCGAAAACGCCGAACGTTTCGGTCTGTCGGCCTTGCACCAGCTGCGCGGCCGGGTAGGGCGCGGCGCGGCGGATTCCTGCTGCATCCTGATTTCGGATAACGAGAATGACTCCGTGCGGGAACGGCTGCGTTTCCTCTGCCATACCGCCGACGGTTTCGCCGTGGCCAAATACGACCTGGAAACACGCGGCCCCGGTGATTTCTTCGGCCAGGCCCAGCACGGCTTGCCCACCTTGCGTGTGGCGGATCTGGTGCAGGACACCCGTACCCTGCGCGTGGCTCAGCAGGAGGCCAAAGCGCTGCTGGCAGCAGACCCCAACCTGATCGATCCTGCCCATCGGGCGCTTTCCGATGAGGTAGAGCATCTCTTTGCCACCGCCGGTGCCATGAATTAAATCTGCAAATCCCTTTTATTTCCGGGGAAAATTTGCTATACTAAACAATAACCATAGAAACCCGTTAACCAGAGGAATTGCATGCCTATGAAAAAAATCTGCGCGCTGCTGTGCACCGTTCTCCTTACCTTTGTTCTGGTTCTGCCGGTTGCGGCAGAAGGGGAGACCAGTGCATTGTCCGCGGACGCACCGGAACTGACTGCACCGGCTGCCTATGTTGTGAACCTGGATACCAACATTGTGGTATATGACAAAAACAGCGATACGCAGCTGCAGGCGGCCAGCCTGACCAAGATGATGACCTGCCTGCTGATGCTGGAGCAATACCAGGATCAGCTAGATACCATCTCGGTGACGGCGCCCAGTTATATTTACGACTTGATCTGGGAACAGACGACCAACGCATCCACGGCGGATATTCGCCGGGGTGATACCCAGACGCTGCGCAACCTGTTGTACGCCATGCTGCTGCCAAGTGCCAACGAGGCGGCGTATATCGTGGCCGATTATATGGGCGGCGGCAGTATCGACAACTTCGTGGCTATGATGAACGACGAGGCGGCCGCCATCGGCTGTACCGGCACCACTTTCACCGATCCCTGTGGACTGGGAGAGGGGAACGTCACCACCGCCAAGGATGCCTACCTGATTTTGCGTGCGTTGACGGCTTACGATGTGGTGGCCACCGTCATGGCAACGCCCAGTTATGATATGGGCACCAACGACAACTACCCTACGCCGGGAACCTACATCATCCAGAACACCAACAAGATGGTCTGCAACACCAGTTACTACCGGGCCTATACCAAGGGCGGCAAAACCGGCAGCCTGGGCGAGTGGCAGAACTTTGCGGGCTGGCACAGCCAGAATGGAGAAAATTATATCAGCGTTGTGCTGAATGTGCCCAATGCCACCGACGAAGAGGGCGGACGTCCGGCGTTGTTGGAAACAGGTACCCTGATGGACTGGGTCTATGCCACCTACACCATTGCACCGGCATTGGATACCACCCAGCCTATTACGGAAAGCCGGATCGTCTATTCTACGGAAACAGACACCATTATGCTGTATCCTGCCGATGACATGATGACATTGCTGCCCCGCGAAGGCGGCGCGGCTCTGACGGAGCAGGTCTTTAACCTGCCGGACCACCTTACCGCTCCCATCAAACAGGGCGATGTGGTGGGAACCGTAACGCTTACCATTGAGGGCGAGAGCATTGGCACTGTGGATTTGATTGCCGGCAGCGATGTTTCCCGCAATCAGATGTTGTATACCATTTCCCGTGTGGGAGAATTTTTCTCCAGCACCTATTTCAAAGTTGTCATCATGCTGACGATGGCTGTGGTGGCAGTGTATGCATTCATATGGGTGCTTTCCATTCTGGGCGTATGGAGCCGGGAAAGCGAAGGCAAATAAGTTCTTGGAGGAATCCATCAGGAGGGCATTTACCATGCTGGACGTAAAACGCAACTTGACGACGATGACGGACTTTTATGAGTTGACCATGTCCGCCGGCTATCTCGATGAAGGATACCAGGACAAGATCGCTGTGTTCGATATGTTCTTCCGCCGTGTGCCGGATGGCGGCGGCTACGCCATCATGGCAGGCCTGCAGCAGTTCATTGATGCTGTTGACCATCTGGAATTTACCGAGGAGGACATTGATTATCTTCGGTCCACCCATACCTTTGATGAAAAGTTCCTGCAGTACCTGGCCGATTTCAAGCTTCACTGCAATATCTGGGCCATTGAAGAAGGCATGCCCATCTTCCCGCAGGAACCCATTGTGACGGTGGAAGGCCCGGCCATTGAATGCCAGCTGCTGGAAACACTGCTGCTGGTTACCTTCAACCATCAGTGCCTGATTGCTACCAAAGCCAACCGCATTGTACGGGCGGCTGCCGGGCGGCCGGTCATGGAATTCGGCGCCCGCCGTGCGCAGGGGTACGATGCAGCTTATTTCGGTGCGCGCGCTTCCTATATCGGCGGCTGCGGTTCCACCTCCTGTGTTATGGCAGCCCGCGACTTTGGAATCCCGGCTTCCGGAACCATGGCACACAGCTGGGTCCAGATGTTCCCCAGCGAATATGATGCCTTCAAAAAATACGCGGAAATGTACCCCGACGCCTGTGTGCTGCTGGTAGATACCTACAACGTACTGCGCCACGGTGTGCCCGATGCCATCAAAGTCTTTGATGAGGTGCTCAAGCCCATGGGTAAGCGCCCCAAGGGAATCCGCATTGACTCCGGCGATATTGCCTACCTTTCCAAGAAGGCGCGCAAGATGCTTGATGAGGCAGGCTACCCTGATTGCACCATCTGCGCTTCCAACAGTCTGGATGAGTATATTGTGCGGGACCTGATTCTGCAGGGCGCACGGGTGGACAGCTTCGGCATCGGCGAAAATATGATCACCGCCAAGTCAGACCCTGTGTTCGGGGGCGTTTATAAGCTGGCTGCAGTCAAGGAAGAGGACGGCAGCTATACCCCGAAGATGAAGCTGTCGGAATCGGCCGAAAAGATGACCATTCCCTGCCTGAAAAAGGTCTGGCGAATTTATGATGAGGACGGCAAGGCCATGGCCGACCTGATCACCATGGCAGACGAAACGGTGGAAACACAGCACGGCATCACGCTGTTTGACCCCATCGAAACCTGGAAAGAATGTACCTATGTAAATTGCACGGCACGCTGCCTTTCTACCCAGATTTATGACCAGGGCAAGCGGGTATACCAGAGCCCCAGCCTGGATGACATCAAGAAATTCTGCAAAGCCCAGGTAAACACCCTGTGGGATGAGGTCAAGCGTTTTGAAAATCCCCACCGCTATTATGTGGACCTGAGCCAGAAACTGTGGGATACCCGCAGCGCCTTGCTCAAACAGCTTTCCAAATAATTTGTTACAATAGGGTTACAGACACTGCCTCCCGCGCATACTAGTGCCAATAGGCCGGTATGGGCGGGAGGTTTTTATGTTGGAACAAATATCATTGTTTATTTTGGGCGGCAGTGGGTACCTGGCCGTGGAACTTGCCTGGCGGGGAACCAGCCACTGGACCATGTTTTTGGCCGGGGGAATCTGTTTGTGCCTTTTGCACCGGTTGGCGGCACGGCAAATTTCTTTGCCCGCGGCAGCCGGTGCAGGGGCTGCGGGCGTCAGCGGGCTGGAAGTATGCATCGGCCTTTTTTGCCGGGAACTTTTGCATATCCGCGTGTGGGATTACAGTGCGGAATGGGGGAATGTGGCCGGATTGATCTGCCCGCGCTATACCTTTTACTGGTTTTTGCTGTGCGGTTGGGTCGTTTTTGTCCTGCGCCTTGCCCAGCAGGTCTTTTGTAGTCCCGTTTATTGTACAAGAAGAACGGCCGCCGAATACTGAAGTACAAATTTTGGTACTGCCTGTGCTTTATAATAAAAGCATCAAACAGAAAGGCGGTACAGAACATGACCCAGCAGTTTAAATATGTCGGCGGACACATTGAGGTATATTCGGAGACCGGTGAGTTTCTGTTTTCGGCGGATACCATGCGGGAAGCATGGGAAGAACTGTCCGCGTAAGGCGTACAATCGCAACGCTATCATGTACAACATGACGAAATAGTGGAAAATATACAAATAACTTTTGTAAGTTTGTACAAATTTCAGCTTGCAAAAGACGGACTTTTCGCATATAATAAAGACAGAAAACAGAAAGGAGATGGGGTTGCAATGTTGAAGCTGCATACCCTGGCTGCGTGGATGCACGGTTTTCTGGATCCTGAAAGTCCGTATGGATTACCGGAGGAAGTGTACAATGACGTGATTCCGTCAGGTTTGCACAGTTACAACCGCACCGATCTGATCTGAAAACCCATCCACTCCCCAGCAAGCAATGCCCCGTGCCGGTGCTTCGCATCGGCACGGGGCATTTTCTGCTTGTATTTTTTGGTAAAAGAGGGTATGCTATATCTGTATAAATCCGGCGTATATGCGCCGACCTGTCAGAAGGAGTATCTGCATGAAACTGATTACTTTTACTGTGCCGTGTTACAACTCGGCCGCGTATATGGACCGCTGTGTCGAGACCCTGCTCCCGGCGGGAAAAGAAGCGGAAATCATTCTGGTGGATGACGGTTCCACCGATGATACCGGCAAAGTAGCCGATGCCTATGCGGAGAAGTACCCCGATATCGTCCGGGTGATCCATCAGGAAAATGGCGGCCATGGTGAAGGTGTCAACCAGGGAATCCGTAATGCCACCGGTATGTTCTTCAAAGTGGTGGATTCCGACGACTGGTTGGACACCGAGGCACTGGCCAAGGTGATGGAAGTACTGCGCAGCTATGCAAATGCCGAAACGCCGTTGGATTTGCTGATGGCCAACTATGTGTACGAACATGTGGCGGATAATACCCGCAACGTGGTGGATTACACCGGCATCCTGCCGGAGAACCGCGTGTTCCATTGGGACGAGATCGGCAAATTCCCGCCGGATAAAAATATCCTGATGCACAGCGTGATCTACCGTACCGAGGTGCTGCGTGCCAGCAAACTGGAACTGCCCAAGCACACCTTCTACGTGGACAATCTGTTTGTCTATCAGCCGCTGCCCCAGGTCAAGACCATTTACTATCTGAACCTGGACCTGTACCGTTACTTTATCGGCCGGGACGATCAGAGTGTCAATGAGAAAAACATGATCAAGCGTGTGGACCAGCAGTTGCGTGTTACCCGCCTGATGATGGAGGCAGTGGATGTGTACGCCCTGCCGGCAGAACAGGAAAAGCTGCGGGCCTATATGCTCAACTATTTCTCCATGATGATGGCCATTTCCAGCATCTTCCTGGCGCTGGACGGCAGCGAGGAAGCCCTTGCCAAGCGCAAGAAACTTTGGGAGGACCTGAAAGCCCACGACGAACGCCTGTATCGCCGCTGCCGTCATTCGGTGGCACAGGCCTGCAATCTGCCGGGCTGGCTGGGCTGCAAACTCAGCATTGGCGGTTACCGGATTGCGCAGAAACTCTTCAAGTTCAACTGATTGGGAGGAACCATGCAGTCGTACCAGACCATTTTGTTTGATCTTGACGGCACACTGACAGATTCGGCGCCCGGCATCCTCAATTCTGTACGGTATGCCTGCCGTAAAATGCAGCTGGAAATCCCTGAAGAGGCAACTCTGCGTCGCTTTCTGGGCCCACCGCTGCCTTCTTCTTTCCGCGCGTATCTGCATTTGAACGAAGCGGATACCACTCGCGCGGTGGCAGCCTTCCGGGAGTATTATCCGGACAAAGGCATCTTTGAAAACGAGGTTTATCCCGGAATTCCGGCCTTGTTGGCCGATCTGAAAGCCGCGGGCAAGACAGTGGTGATGGCTACCAGTAAACCGGAAGTGTTTGCCAGGCGGATCATGCGGCACTTTTCGCTGGAGAATTACTTTGACGCCATCTGCGGTGCTACAATGGACGAAACACGCACAAACAAGGGCGAAGTCATCGCCTATGCCCTGCGGACCATCGGTGCCACCGGTGCACAGGGCATCGTTATGGTAGGCGACCGGGAACATGATGTAAAGGGCGCAGCCCGCAACGGTTTGCCCTGCATCGGTGCTGTGTATGGGTATGGCACGGCCGAAGAACTGACGGCTGCCGGTGCGTTAGCCCTGGCAGACACCGTGGAGGATCTCCGCAAGCTTTTACTGTAAAGCAACAATCAGTACGCCCCCGCACCGGAATTTCCGGCGCGGGGGTGTGTTTTGTTCAGCGGTAATGGGGCTGGTGGTCTTTGTCGTTATAAAAGAGGTGTGTATTGTACCAAGCGGAACAGATGCCCGCGGCTATGCAGCCAACCAGCAGCAGAAGTCCCCACCAGGTGGTCAGCAATCCCCGGGGAATCAGGAACAGCAGCGCTACAGCGGTTGCCGCCAGGGCGGGGGCTGCATAGTGAATCAGCCGCATGAATTGCATCCGCAGGGAGGTTTGGGCCGGCGAAAAATCCGGGTCACACAGTACGCAGCGAATCCGTGCGGTGGGAATCCCCCGGAAGGGATAGTAACGGCGTATCGCCCGGTATTCCACACCGTCAATAGTAAAATGGGGAACCATACCTTCCTTGGTGACTACCAGATTCAGATTCTGCTCTTTGGCATAGGCAAAGAGTGCGTCGGTGAATTCTGCCGGTGTGGTCACAGGCAGGTCCGGCGTAAAGGTGAAACTGTACCGGTGTTCTGCCCTGGTCATGGTACGATAATCCCGGAGCCACCCGGTAAACCAGCCGTCGGCAGCGGTTGTTTGCATGTGGGCCAGACAGGCATCTACATCCAGCGAGGCGGTCTCGGTATGGTTTTCCTGCAGCTGGCAGCAAAAGCGTCGGGCCGCTTCCAGTTCCTGTGCCTGTTGCTGCAGCCGCTGGGCTTGCTGCTCTGCGGCCCGGTACAGGGGAACTTCTCCCTGTAATATGGGACGAATTTCTTCCAGGGGAACGCCCAGCATCCGCAGCATGCGGATCAGCTTCAGTGTGCGGATGTCCTGTTCGGTGTAGGTGCGGTAGTCGTTTTGCGGGTCACGGGCAGGGCAGAGCAAACCGGCCTGTTCATAGTACCGTATGTTCCGGCTGGAAATACCGGACGCATCGGAAGCCTGTTTTATATTCATGACGCAACCTCCTTTTTTCTTTAGGATATACCCTGCAGCAACTGGAAGGTCAAGGCTTTTTTTCAAATAATCATACCATAGCGCCCGGATTTGTGCTATACTGTTCTTACATTTCAAGACAAAGAGGGAAAAAAGCATGTATCAGTTTGGTGACGATAAACTGGAAGTACGGGAACTGCTGGTCAAAGCATTTGCCAGCGCCTGGGAACATAGCGATAAACACGTGGACCGTGATACCTATATCAACAGCAGCATCAATGTGATTGACTCGCTGCAGGTGGGCCCCGAGATGATCTACGGGGAAGAAGGCCAGGGACTGCTGGACGCGGAACTGGACCATCTGCCGGACTTGCTGCGCGCGGACGGCGCCTGGGTCTACTACGAAGTGCCCGCGGAAAATTTCTTTATTTTGACCTGGATGACCGACACGGAAAAAGCCCAGGCCAAGGTGGACGCGCTGCAGGATGAGGAAGGAAGCCTGGCCTGTATTGTGGACCTGAAACAGGAGTGGCACCGCGAACAGTAAAACCGACGGACCGGAGAAATGGGGGACCCGATGAGGCAGGAAAGCATTCGGCTGCCGCGTGATGCCATGTGGCTGCTGCAGACACTGCATGCCGCCGGCCACAGTGCCTATGTGGTGGGTGGTTGTGTGCGTGACAGCTTGCTGGGCCGCCAGCCCGGCGATTGGGATATCTGTACTTCGGCCCGCCCGGACCAGATGAAAATGCTGTTTGCCAATCAGCAATTGATCCTGACGGGGGAAAAGCATGGCACAGTAGGGGTAGTTTTGCACGGCAAACCCTACGAGATAACCACCTACCGTCTGGATGGCGCCTACCTGGACCACCGGCATCCCGAAAATGTACGGTTTGTTTCGGAACTGGCGGCAGATCTGGCGCGGCGGGACTTTACCATCAACGCCATGGCCTACGCGCCGGGGGAAGGTGTGATCGACCTGTACGGCGGCCGTAAAGATTTGAACGCCGGTATTATACGTTGTGTGGGCGAACCTTCGGCACGTTTTGCAGAAGACGCCCTGCGCATTTTGCGGGCCCTGCGGTTTGCGGCACGGCTGGAATTCACGCTGGATGAACAAACAGCGGCCGCGGCGCTCTCGGCACGGGACACTTTGCAATCAGTCAGTGCGGAGCGAATCTACGCGGAACTGGATGGTTTGCTCTCAGTACCGGGAGCCGGACATGTTCTGGCACAGTATGGTCAGATTCTGGCCGGTGCTGTGCCGGAGGTTGGCCCTTGTATTGGCTGTACACAGCCGGGGCGTTGGCATTGTTATGATGTGTGGAATCATACGGCGGCTGCGGTGGGAGCGTTGGACCTGCGCGGTCAGGATACCCGCGGTGCGCGGATACTGTGCTGGGCGGCCTTTTTGCATGATATTGCAAAACCCTTGTGCCGGAGTGTGGGCCCCGACGGTGCCGCCCATTTTAAGGGTCATAACCAGCGGGGCGCCGTGGTAGCACGAACGATTTTGCGTCGCCTGAAAGCCCCCGGCTATCTGATAGAAGGTGCAACGGGGTTGATTGCGATTCATGATGCACCGGTTCCCGTCGGGGATGTTGCGACTCTGAAATGCCTGAATCGCTACGGGGCCATTTTTTTGCGTCGGTTGTGCACCCTCAAATATGCGGACCTGGATGCCCATGCCTGCACCCCTGATGTGGCCGCCAGACGGCAGGACGTGGAAGTATTTGAAAAACGTATGTCGGAACTTGCCCGGACGGGTTGTTATACCATGCGCCAGCTGGCGGTGAACGGTGCCGATTTGATGGAAGCGGGGATGCCGGCAGGGCCCAAAGTAGGCCAGATGCTGCATGCATTGCTAACGGCTGTGATGGAAGGACGTCTTTCCAATGAACGGAACGCTTTGCTGGCCGAGGCCGAGCGTCTGGCGCATCGGTCGGAGTGAAAAGTACATAACAATACGGCATTCATAATACAGGGAGGTTTTTGCAATGACCATTCAAAATGAAGTTTTGTCTGCCATCGCGGCGCGGCGCAGCTGCCGTGCGTATCTGCCGGAACAGATCAAGCCGGAGGAACTGCAGGCTGTATTGGAGGCGGGCACCTGGGCCCCCACGGGGATGAACCGGCAAAGCCCGATCATTGTGGTTGTGCAGGATAAAGAAACCCGCGATAAACTTTCGGCGATGAATGCTGCCGTCATGGGCAATAACGGTGACCCGTTCTATGGGGCACCGACGGTCCTGGTGGTTCTTGCCGACCGGAACATGTCCACCCATGTGGAGGATGGTTCGCTGGTACTGGGCAACCTGCTGCTGGCTGCCTCCAGCATTGGGCTGGGCTCCTGCTGGATCAATCGTGCCAAAGAAGTGTTTGATACGGAAGAAGGCAAAGCTTTGCTGCGGAAATGGGGCCTGGATGCCGACCGTTACCGGGGCATTGGCAACTGCATTCTGGGGTATCCCGCGCAGGGTGGCATCAAACCGGCCGCGCCCCGTAAACCGGATTATGTGGTGTACGTATGATTCTCGGCGTAGGGATTGATTTGTGCGATGCCGGACGCATTGAAAAAAGTCTGGAAAAACCGGGCTTTTGCAATTATGTATATGCGCCCGCTGAACAGGAACTTCTCAACAGCTTATCCGGCAAACGTCGGGCCGAAACAGCGGCAGCCAATTTCGCTGCCAAAGAAGCTTTTCTGAAAGCTGCCGGTACAGGGCTGGGCGGGTTTTCGCTGTCTGAACTGGCGCTGCTGCGGGCAGAAAACGGCGCCCCTTATTTTGAACTGTCCGGTCGGGCGGCGGCATGGGCATCGCAGCGCGGGCTGACGGTGCATGTCAGCCTTACACACGAAAGCGGACTGGCCAACGCCATTGTTCTGCTGGAAGAACACCGCCCCAAAGGAGAGTGACCGATGGCCGCCAAAACACCGCGCACCAGCAACCTGGAGCTGCTGCGTATTCTTTGTATGTTGTTTATCATCGGGGATCATCTGACCGGGCAGGGCGGCATTGCGGATTACAGTACGCTGGGGTCGTCGTTTGCGTTCTGCCTGATCGGTTGCGGCTCCCGCATTGCCTGCAGTATTTTTGTGCTGATCGGCAGCTGGTTTTTGTGTGAACAGCCTTTTCAAACCAGACGGCCGCTATCACTGTGGCTTTCGCTGTGGCTGTATACGGTGCCGGTAACACTGCTTTGTGCGTTGGGGGGCCTGCCGGTTTCTTTCGGCGCCCTGCGCTGGGCGGTGTTTCCCGCGTCCACCCGTCAGTTGTGGTTCATCTCAGACTATCTGGTATTGCTGGTTTGTGCGCCGCTGCTCAATCGGATTCTGCATGACCTGCCGCGTAAAGCGCACCGCGGGTTGCTCGTATTTCTGGCGCTGCCGCTGATTGCGTATCCCACCCTTTTTGCGGAGGATGGCATTGTCAGTGATCTGGCCTGGATGTTCCTGTATGAATATCTGCTGGCAGCTTACCTGCGGCGCTATCCCGATAACCGGCTGAGCCTTTTGTTCCGCCGCCGTGTGGTGGCCTTGCTGGTGGGGCTGGGATTGCCGCTGTGCAACACCGCGCTGCGTGCCTGGCTGGAATGGCAAGGCGCTACAGACGGCAAAGCGTTCCAGTATGTTTCGTATTATCGAACCGGGCTGGGGGCTTTGCCCAACCTGCTGGCAGCGCTGGCGCTCTTCTCGCTGTTCCAGTCTTTGCAGCTGGGCAGCCGCCGTTGGATCAATGCCCTGGCAGGGACTACGCTGGGGGTATACATTCTGCATCAGGTGCCGGCGTTCCGGGATTTTTTGTGGAACGGCATTTTCCAGGCACAGGCACATCATGGGTCGGTGCCGTACACCTTGTTTGTAGTAGTGGCTACATTCCTGGGATGCGCTCTTATTGACGTACTGCGTACCAGGCTGCTTATGCGTCCGCTGCAAAACAGTCGTCTCTTCCGGATGCTGTGTGAAAAAGGGGATGCCCTGGCGGCAAAAATTCAGCCTTGTGATTAAATAGACCTCCTCCCGCTTATACTAAGAGTATGAGACGAGAGGAGGTCTTTTGAATGGAAGTGCACAGAGGGGAAGTGTTTTACGCGGATCTGAGCCCGGTTGTGGGCTCAGAACAGGGAGGCATCCGGCCGGTACTTATTATTCAGAATGAGATCGGCAACCGCCACAGCCCTACCGTGATTGCGGCGGCCATCACCAGCCGTCAGGATAAAAACCGGCTGCCCACCCATATCAGCGTACGGGCCGACCGCTGCGGTCTTGCCAAGGACAGCATCGTGCTGACGGAACAAATCCGCACACTGGACAAACGCCGCCTGCGGGAACGGGCCGGACGCATCCCGCCGGACGATATGCGCCGCGTGGATGAAGCTCTGGGCGTTTCCATGGGCTTGGAAAGCCAGAACATCCACGACGACGGCGGATACTTTTGACAAATACAAAAATCCCTCCGGATATTGTCCGGAGGGATTGCTGTTTATGAAAGAAAATCAGAAGGCCACTTTCTTGGCGATGTAGTCCTTCAGCTCGCTGATGGGCAGGCGGATCTGCTCCATGGTGTCACGGTCACGGACGGTGACGCAGTTGTCGGCTTCCACCTTGTCATCGCCCACGGTCTGGAAGTCCACGGTGATGCACAGCGGGGTGCCGATCTCGTCCTGACGGCGGTAACGCTTGCCGATGGAACCGGCGTCGTCGTAATCCACCATAAAGTCTTTGGCCAGTTCGTTGCGGATCTCCATGGCCTTGTCGCCCAGCTTCTTGGACAGGGGCAGCACGGCGCACTTGAACGGTGCCAGGAAGGGATGCAGCCGCAGCACGGTACGGACATCCTCCTTGCCCTTGGCATCCACCAGATGCTCTTCGTCGTAAGCCTCGCACAGGAAGGCCAGCGCCACACGGTCGCAGCCCAGAGAAGGCTCGATGACGTAGGGGATGTAGTGCTCGTTGGTTTCGGGATCGAAATACTCCAGGCTCTTGCCGGAAGCTTCCTGATGGCGGCTCAGGTCATAGTTGGTACGGTCTGCAATGCCCCACAGTTCGCCCCAGTCGGTGAACGGGAAGGCGTACTCGATGTCGGTGGTGGCACGGGAGTAGAAGGCCAGCTCTGCGGGCTCATGGTCACGCAGGCGCAGATTCTCTTCTTTGATGCCCAGGCTCAGCAGCCAGTTCTTGCAGTAGTCTTTCCAGTAGGCAAACCACTCCAGGTCGGTGTCCGGCTTGCAGAAGAACTCACATTCCATCTGCTCGAACTCGCGGGTGCGGAAGGTGAAGTTGCCCGGGGTAATCTCGTTGCGGAAGGCTTTGCCCACCTGGCAGACACCGAAAGGCAGCTTGCGGCGGGTGGTGCGCTGAATGTTGGCAAAGTTGACAAAGATGCCCTGGGCCGTTTCGGGGCGCAGATAGCAAGTGGAGGAGGAATCCTCGGTAACGCCGATGGCGGTCTTGAACATCAGGTTGAACTTGCGGATGGGGGTGAAGTCATGTTTGCCGCAGACCGGGCAGACTACTTCCTCATGGCTGGCGATGAAAGCGTCCATCTCGTCAAAGGTCATAGCGTCCACATCTACGTTTTTGCCCTGTTCACAGTCGGCAATCAGCTTGTCGGCACGGTGACGGCTCTTGCAGGCACGGCAGTCCAGCAGCGGGTCCGAGAAGCTGGCCACATGGCCGGTGGTCACCCAGGTCTGCGGGTTCATCAGGATGGCTGCATCCAGACCCACATTGTAGGGGCTTTCCTGCACGAATTTCTTCAGCCAGGCTTTTTTGACGTTGTTTTTGAACTCCACACCCAGCGGGCCGTAGTCCCAGCTGTTGGCCAGACCGCCGTAAATCTCACTGCCGGGGTAGATGAAACCACGGTTTTTGCACAGGTTGACGATCATGTCCAGGGTCTTTTCACTGTTCTTCATTTGCTTTTTACTCCTTCCGCATGGCTGGCTGCCACACAAAGTGATTTATTGCGCCGCACATAGTGAGCGCAATATGGGTATTATAGCATAGGCGATTTGTGCATACAAGCAAAACGCGAAAAAACTGCGGCAGAATCACATTATACCAAATGCCGGGCAATTTGCAGGGCAATCTGCGGCCAGACTTCGGCGGAAAAGCTCTCCTCGTGATTCAATCGTGCCAGTTCTGCCTGTACGCGGGGAATCTTGCGGGCAGGTATGCCCAGCTTTGCCAGCTGCTTGATGGTCAGGGGACTTTTTCCGCTGCTTTTTTGCAGCCGGGACACCGCCAGGGGATCAATGCTCCATATCAATCTTGCCATTTTCTCATCTCCCGATGGGCAAAACACCAGAATTGTGGAAATCTTTTCTTCTATTATACTAAAAATTTAGGAAAAGTGTTTATTTTGTAGAGAAAAAATATTATAATTATAATAAACTGTATGAGATAGTATACCGCGCCCGCAGGGCACGGCCATTTTTTGAGGTGAAGACCCATGGTGTTTAGTATATTTGATCCGAAATTGCTGGAAGGCGTCAAGACCGTACATTTCATCGGCTGCGGCGGTTCCGGCACCTATCCGCTGATCCAGATTCTGCACAGCCGCGGTTTTGCCATCACCGGTTCCGATGTGGAAGAAACCAAGAATACCGAGGCGGAGCGCGCCCTGGGCGTGAAAGTGACCATCGGTCACGATGCGGCCAATCTGGGGAATGCTGATCTGGTGGTTTACAGCGCAGCCATTCATGACGACAACCCCGAACTGAAAGCCGCCAAAGCGCGCGGCATCAAGGCGGTGGAGCGCAGTGTTCTGCTGGGCTATGTTACCCGTATGCACCCCCAGAGCGTAGGTGTGGCCGGTACCCACGGCAAAACCACGACCACCGGCATGATCACCACCATGCTGGAACTGGCAGGTCGTGATCCTGCAGCGGTCATTGGCGGCAAACTGCCCCTGATCGGCGGCTATGGCAAGGCGGGCAGCGGTCAGAACGCGGTCATTGAAGCTTGCGAATACCACGAAACCTTCCTGCATCTGACCTGCGCGGTGGGTGTTATCCTGAACATCGACAACGACCATCTGGAATATTACGGCACCATGGGCCAGCTCAAATTGGCGTTCCAGAAGTTTGCGCTTCTGTCCCGCACGGTGGTGTTCAATATGGATGACCGCAACACCGTGGATGTTATGAACTCCATTGACCGCCCGGTGCTCAGCTTCGGCATCACCGAGGAAGCTCGTTTCCGTGCTGTGAACATTGCGGAGTATAAACCCGGTTTCTATGAGTTCGACGTCATCGAACTGGGCGAGCACTTTGCCCATATTCGTCTGGGTGTGCCCGGATATCACAACATTTATAATGCGCTGGCTATGTGTTGCTGTGTCCGTCCGCTGGGCCTCAAGCCGGAGGATGCCGTCCGCGCGGCAGAGGAGTTCCACGGCACCGGCCGCCGTTTTGAAATCAAGGGCGAGTGCAACGGCGCCGTCATTGTGGATGACTACGCCCATCATCCCACCGAACTGGCCGCCACCATGAAAACGGCCAAGGGACTGGGCTACAACCGTGTGATTGCTGTGCATCAGCCGTTCACCTACAGTCGCACCAAAATGCTGATGGATGATTTTGCCGATGTTCTGCGTCTGGCTGACCAGGTGGTACTGCTGCCGGTCATGGGTGGCCGTGAGGCAGATGACGGCTCGGTCAAATCGGAACAGCTGGCTGCCAAGATTCCCGGCAGCGTTGTGGTCGACGGCCTGGAAGGCGCAGCCAACTGGGTCAAACAGAACGCCGGCAAGGGCGATCTGGTGGTCTGCATGAGCTGCGGTGACCTGTACAAGGCAGCCGATATGATGGTGGGCCAATAACCTTAATACTATAAATAATAATGGCGGGCTGCCCGGTGGGCGGCCCGCTCTTTTGGGGATCACTACACATTTGCTTTCAAATGGTGTATACTAAGCAACAAATAAAGAAAAGGAGCTTTCTTCTATGAACCAGCACTATCTGCAGCTGTATGCTGATTTTGTTGTCAAAGTGGGCGTCAATGTACGCCCGCGCCAGAACTTCATTGTGCGCTGCCCGGTCACCATGCCGGAATTCGCCCATGCCTGTGTCCGCGCCGGGTATGAAGCCGGTGCCAAGCAGGTCATCGTCCGTTGGGAGGACGATGTGCTTACCCGCCTGAACATGGAAATGGCCGGGGAAGAGGATCTTTGCGCCATGAAACCCTACGAGCTGCGCAGCTATCTTGATTATGCCGAGGACCCGGACGGCTGCTGCACGCTGGCAATCCATGCCGAAAATCCCGAAGCACTGGCTGGTCTGGATGCAGGCAAGGTCAACCGGGTAAATCTGGCCCGCCGTACTTTCCTGAAACCCTGGCAGGAGTACACCATGAACGACCGCGTACAGTGGTGCGTTGTAGCGGTGCCGGCGCCCGGTTGGGCTGCCAAAGTATTCCCCGAACTGCCGGTGGATGAAGCAGTCGAAAAGCTCTGGGAAGTGATTTTCGACGTCTGCCGCGTATCGACCGGGGACCCTGTCACGGCTTGGCGCGACCATGTGGCCAAGACCTCTGCCCGCCGTGATCAGCTCAACGCCTGGGATCTGGATCGGGTACACATCACCAGCAGCAACGGCACCGACCTGACGGTGGGCATTGCACAGGATGCCACCTGGGAAGGTGCTTCCAGCAAGTCGGAACGCGGCATTGAATTCATTGCCAATGTCCCTACCGAAGAAGTGTTCTGCGCGCCGGACCGCAACCGTGTGGACGGTATCGTCTATGGCACCAAGCCTTATGTGTACAATGGCCAGCTTATCGAGGGCTGGCATGTGACCTTCAAGGACGGCCAGGTGGTGGAGCATGGCGCCGAGAAGAACGCCCAGTTGCTGGCGGAACTGCTCTCCACTGACGAGAACGCCAACCGTATCGGTGAGATCGCTCTGGTACCGGCATCCAGCCCCATCAACCGCAGCGGGGTTCTTTTCTTCAACACGCTGTTTGACGAAAACGCCGCCTGCCATATTGCTTTTGGCGCCGGTTACCCCACCAACATCCGCGGCGGTGCGTCCATGACCCGCGCCCAGCTGATGGAAAAGGGCCTGAATGACTCTGCCATCCATGAGGATGTCATGATCGGTGCCCCGGATACCCACGTGACCGGCATCACCAAGAGCGGTGAGGAAGTTACCATCTTTGTGGATGGCGAATGGGCTTTCTGATCTCTGAATAAAAACAAATATCCCGGACGGTTCAACCCGTCCGGGACTTTTTTATCAGGCCGAAGCGGCAAAGATTTCCGCAAAGCGCGGCGCCAGCCGGTCAAAATTCTGTGTGCCGTCGGGATCGATCCACAGAACGGACAGGATGCGGCCGCCCTGCACTAGAATCAGCTGCCGGAATACGCCATCCTTTCCGCTGTAGGCATAGGCAGTGTCCATTCCCGGCAGGTCCGGCAGCCGCTGAGGCTCATCGGCCAAAATGGAACGTTCCTTGTGCAGATCGTTTACCAGCAATTGTGCCAGCCAGGGGGCCCGGGTGTCAAAGTATTGCACGGTGAGGGAGGTGTCCCAGGGTGGCTCTGTGCCTTGTAGAATGACACCGCTTTCGCGGTATTCCAGAATGGTAGGTGCCAGCAGGGAACTGCGCACCTCCAGCGTATTATAGCTATCCTCGTCTTGCACCAGCGTACCATCGGTCAAATCCTGTAAGGTGGCGAAGGGGAGCGGCCCCTGGTAGTTTTTGGTGGGCTCACTGGCGCCGGTCTGCACCAAGATCGAGAATCCCACCAGAATCGCCAGGAAAAACGAGCAGGTGGTAACCCCTCGGCTGATTCGGTATACCCAGGCGGTGGGATGCCAGTTTTTCCGATGGTCCGGCACGTATCCACCACGCAGACGCCGGCTGAACCTGAGGATATTATACAAATCTCGAAATGCCAGAAACAGGGCCCCAAAGAAGTACAGATACATGCAGCAGGAGAGAAGCGGCATTTCCACAAAAAGACGGGCCAGCCGTCCTTGACCGTTCAAGGCGAACTGCACCACCAGAACAGCGATTCCTCCAATCAATGCCCACCAGGCGGATTTGCGTGCCATTTTCAGGCTCAAAGCCTGCACAGCTGGGTCGGTATGCAGTTCGGGCGCCTGGGGGTTCCGACAGGCATATAGAAAAAACTCCTGCTGAGAACAGATGAACTCCCAGCCATATTCGGCGTAGAGTGCTTTCTCGGCAGAGAGCGGCTCTGACTGAACAACGTCCAGCCAGCCGCCTTTCAGCCGGGCGGCTGTCAGACGATAACGCACGGTTTGGGGCAGACCGCGATGAAACCGGGCCAGCGTCCGCCCCAGCGCTTCCACAAACAGGCCCTGGGCGGCCATATCGGTCAGCCAGCTTTCGCAGGCTTCCACATCATAACACGGGCAGGGGACCAGACGGTAAACAGTTTCCTTGTTGAGAAGTTTCATCCCGCACATCTCCTTTCGTCAGGCTGGCCGGAGCGGTGATTTCGGCGCGGGCGGCATCCTCCAGACAGCGCTGCAGCCGGGCCCGTTCTCCATCATAAGCGGCTTTCCCGGCAGCCGTCAGGTGATAATAACGCTTGCAGCCTACGGTTCCCGCTTCCGTCAAAAAACCTTCCTTCTCAAAACGGGCCAGCAGTGTATACAGTGTGGCGGGTCCCAGTCGGACCGCGCCTCCGGAAATCTGCGCTGCGTAGGCGGAAATTTCGGCACCACAGGCATCCCCGCGGGCCAGCGCCATCAGCAGATAGAACATAGACTCTGTCAGATTTTCCATTGCCTGTTTGGGCATGAGCAAACACCTCGTATAGCGATATCGTTTTATGATATTGTATAACGATATCGTTGCGATGTCAATATCTCGGTCCGCATTTTGCAAAAAAATACCTTATAAAGGCTTTTTCCCGGCTGGTTTTTCGGCGGTGGGGGTTGCAATTTCCGTAAGGGTGTGGTATATTTTTACTGTTCGATGATGATTTATTGGAAAGTGGGCCGTCAAGGTCCGCTTTCTTTTTATGATAGGGAAGAATAAGGAGCGTTTGGATGGCAAAACAGCAAAACAGCGGCGGCGCGGCCAAAGAAGTCGAAACATTGGTGCGCCCCACGGTGGAAGGCATGGGCCTGCGCCTGTGGGATGTCCGATTTGAGAAGGAAGGGCCCGACTGGTTCCTGCGCGTGCTGATCGACCGTGACGAACCCTTGGATACCGATACCTGCGAGGCAGTGTCCCGGGCAATTGACCCGTTGCTGGATGAGGCAGACCCCATTGACCAGAGTTATTATCTGGAAGTGGGCAGCCCCGGTCTGGGCCGCCGCCTGACGCGCCCCGAACATTATGAGGCCCTGCGCGGCCAGAAATGTGCCGCCCACTTGATCCGCCCCGACGAAGCCGGACGCCGCGACGTGGCCGGCATACTGCAGGGGCTGGATGCCGACGGGAACGTGACCCTGACCGATGGGGAAGAAACCTATACCTTCCCCGTCAAAGCGGCGGGGTACGTCAAGTTGTGTGACGATGAAGATCTGTTTGGCTGAATGCCAAGTTCTGGATTTGTGTACTGAAACCTATATTGGGAGGAAACCGTAAAAATGGCTACTGCTAACAACGAATTCTTTGACGCTCTGGCTGCCCTCGAAAAAGAGCGCGGCTTGCCGGAAGATTACCTGATCGACAAGATCAAGGCGGCCATTGTGATCGCTGTCAAGAAGGACTATGAGGTTGAGGACGAGAACGTGGTCGTGGATATCGACCCCGAGATCGGTGCGTTCCGTGCCAGCCTTCTGCGCGAGATCGTCGAGGAAGTGGAGAACCCCCACACCCAGGTCAGTCTGGAGGATGCTCAGAAGGTCCGCAAGAGCTACCGGGTAGGTCAGCGCATGATCACCCAGCTCAAAACGAAGGAATTCGGTCGCATCGCTGCCCAGACGGCCAAGCACGTGATCCGTCAGGGCCTGCGGGAAGGCGAACGCAACCTGCAGTGCAGCGAGATGCAGTCCCGTGCTCATGAGCTTGTTGTGGCTACGGTGGTTTCCATTGATCCGGAACGCGGCAACGTGGTGCTGGATCTGGGCAAGGGCGGCAGTGCCGTTCTGCCCCGCAATGAGCAGGTCCCCGGTGAGGAATTCCACGAGGGCGAGACCGTGCAGGTCTACGTGGTGGATGTTCTGGCTACCGACCGTGGCCCGCGTGTGACCATCAGCCGCACCCATCCCGGCCTGGTCAAGCGGATGTTTGAGCTGGAAGTGCCCGAAATCTACGACGGCACCGTCGAGATCAAGGCCATTGCCCGCGAAGCCGGTGCCCGCACCAAGCTGGCCGTCTGGAGCAAGAACCCCGACGTCGACCCGGTGGGCGCCTGCATCGGTGCCCGCGGTGCCCGTGTGGAAAAGATCGTGCAGGAACTGGGCGGCGAGAAGATCGACGTCATCCGCTGGAGCGAGGATGTGACCGAGTTTATCTCGGCTGCGCTGTCTCCGGCCAAGGTGGTCAAGGTGGAACTGCTGCCCGGCGAAACCAAGAGCTGCCGTGTGACGGTGCCCGATCACCAGCTCAGCCTGGCCATCGGCAACAAGGGTCAGAACGTACGCCTGTGTGCGCATTTGACCGGTTATAACATCGACATCCGTCCTGAATCCGGTTACTACGGCGAGGACGAAGAATAAACCAAGCCATTGCCCGAGCCGTTGGCTCCGGAGTTCATTTGAAAAGAGGTCGGCTACTTGCAGCAGCAAAAGCAAAAAAAGATCCCGGTGCGCCGTTGCGTTGGATGTAACACCCAGCGCCCGAAGCGTGAACTGGTGCGCGTTGTGCGCAGCCCCGAAGGCGAGATCAGCATTGATCTGCGCGGCAAAGCACCGGGGCGTGGGGCGTATCTTTGCCCTTCGGCCGCATGCCTGGCCAAGGCCCGCAAAGCCAAGCGGTTGGAACGCACTTTTGAAGTGCCCATCCCCGCCGAAATTTACGAGCGCCTGACCGAGGAGATCCAATGCGCGGAACAAAGTGCAAAGGAGGCGGCAGACCATGGCGAATGACCAACATCCGTTGCTGGGGGCGCTGGGGCTTTGCCGCAAAGCCGGTAAGCTGCTGCACGGATACGACCGCGTGCAGGAAAATGCCCTGCGCGGTAAGGTGGCACTGGTTCTGCTTGCCGCAGATGCCAGCGAACGTACCGTGACCCACATGCGCAGCGCCTGCGAGGGGATCGTGGCATGTGAACAGATGCCGCTGACCACCGCCGATCTGGCGATGCTCACCCCAAAACCTGCCGCCGTGTTCGGCATTACGGACGAACACCTTGCGCAGCTGTGCGCAAAACATCTTACCTGATGCAGAGGAGGACCACAGTTTATGGATTTTAAATACAAGATCGCAGATGTTGCCAAGGAGTTCGGCGTGCCCGCCAAGAAGGTCATCGAGACCGTTTCTTCGGTTACCGGTGAAGCTTACAAAACCGGCGGCACGTTCGGGGAGAAGGAACTGGATTTCCTGCTGGAAAACCTGACCCGCGAAAACGCCGAGAATAGCTTGGATGCCTACCTGGCCAGCGGTGCCAAGGAAGAACCGAAACCTGCCGCGCCCAAGGCAGAAACCAAGAAACCGGAAGCCAAAAAGCCGGAAAATAAGAAACCCGAAAACAAGCGGGATAACCGCAAGCCGGAAAAGCAGGCGGAAAAGCGCAACGAAAAGCGCGTCACCCTGCAGGAACTGGCTGCTGATACCGGCATCAAGAAGCCGGTGGCCGCTACCGAGCAGGTGCAGGTCAACCGCGCGCAGGTTTCTGTGGATACCCGCACTGTGGACGTCAACGTGGATAAATTCAATGCCCGTTATGACGACCTGGCGGACAGCCGCAACATGCCCAACAAGCGCAAGAACCAGCCCACCGGCAAAAAAGAAAAGTTCAACAACCGCAACAATCGCCGCGGCCAGCAGTTTGGCCGCCGCCGTGAGACCGAGGCAGAGCGTCTGCAGCGCATCCAGCTGGAAAAGGCCCGCAACGCTCAGCTCAAAATCTCCATTCCGGATGAGATCACCGTCGGTGAACTGGCCAGCCGCCTGAAGCAGACCGCTGCCAAGGTCGTGGCCAAGTTCATGCAGATGGGCGAGATGCACGCGGTTTCCGACGTGGTGGATTTCGATACCGCCGCCCTCATTGCAGAGGAATTCCATGCCAAGGTGGAGCATGAGGTTCATGTTTCCATCGAGGAACGTCTGTTCGTGCAGGAAGAGGACAACGCCGCCGATCTGGTGGAGCGTCCGCCGGTCGTTGTGGTCATGGGCCACGTCGACCACGGCAAGACCTCGATTCTGGACGCCATCCGCAAGACCAACGTGACCGCGGGCGAAGCCGGCGGCATCACCCAGGCCATTGGTGCTTACCAGGTCAAGAGCGGCGAGAGTGTCATCACCTTCCTGGATACGCCGGGCCACGAGGCTTTCACCGCCATGCGTGCCCGCGGCGCCAATATGACCGATATTGCGGTTCTGGTTGTGGCTGCCGATGACGGCATCATGCCCCAGACCATTGAATCCATCAACCATGCCAAGGCTGCCGGCGTCAAGCTGATCGTGGCTGTGAACAAGATGGATAAACCCACCGCCAACCCCGAGCGTGTCAAGGAACAGCTCACCCAGTACGAGATCGTGCCGGAAGACTGGGGCGGCGATGTGGCCTGCATCCCGGTGTCGGCACTGACCGGTATGGGCATCACCGACCTGCTGGAACGGATCGTTCTGGAAGCCGAGGTCATGGAACTGAAGGCCAACCCCAACCGCCGCGGCAAGGGCGCGGTCGTGGAAGCCCGTCTGGACAAGGGCCAGGGCCCCATCGCCACGCTGCTGGTGCAGAACGGTACCCTGCATAAGGGTGACTGCCTCATCGCCGGTACGGCTGTGGGCCGCGTGCGTACCATGCGGGATGATAAGGGCCGCGAAATCACCGAGGCCGGCCCGTCCACGCCTGTGGAGATCACCGGTCTGACCGAAGTCCCCGAAGCCGGCGAACTGTTCGAGGCTGTCGAGGATGAAAAGCTGGCCCGTGAGCTGGCCGACAAGCGTATGACCGAGGCCAAGGAACGTCAGTTTGCCGCTTACACCAAGGTCACGCTGGATAACCTGTTCGATCAGATGGCTGCCAACGATATGAAGGAACTGCCCATCGTTGTCAAGGCCGACGTACAGGGTTCTGCCGAGGCTGTGAAGCAGAGCCTGGAGAAGATCTCCAACGAGGAAGTCCGCGTCCGTGTCATCCATGCGGGTGTCGGCGCCATCTCCAAGTCCGACGTTTCTCTGGCCGATGCCTCCAACGCCATTATCATCGGCTTTAATGTCCGTCCTGACGCCGTGGCCAAGGCCGAAGCCGAGCAGACCGGCGTGGAAATGCGTATGTACCGCGTCATTTACGATGCCATCAACGATGTTTCCGACGCTATGAAGGGCATGCTGGCGCCCAAGATCCGCGAAGTTGCGCTGGGCGAAGCACAAGTTCGTCAGGTCTACAAGATTTCCAGCGTGGGTACGGTTGCTGGTTGCCGTGTTACCAACGGCAAGATCACCCGTGATGCACAGCTGCGTCTGGTGCGTGACGGCATCGTTATCTGCGAGGATGCCATTGCCAGCCTGAAGCGCTTCAAGGATGACGCCAAGGAAGTGGCCGAAGGCTTCGAGTGCGGCATTACGCTGGAGAAATTCTCCGACATCAAGGAAGGCGACGTATTCGAATGCTTTAAGCTGGAAGAATACCGCGACTGATTTTTACCAAAAGGGCAGGGGAGCGCCGTCCCGCAGACGGGCGGCATCCGCTCTTCCTGCAGAAATTCGAGGATAAATAATCATGCCAAGCAAAAACCATGGCCGTATGGCACAGGATATGAAACGGGAACTGATCGCCATTATCGGCGAGATGAAAGACCCGCGTGTGACCGGCGGTCTGCTGACTGTTACACGGTTGGATGTGACCCCTGACCTGGACCAGGCAAAGGTCTATATCAGTGTGATGGGGCGCGAGGGCGGACCGGAACCGGTCGTCAAGGCGCTCAACAAAGCATCGGGCCATGTTCGTACCGAGGTCAGCCGCCGTATGCATATCCGCAAAGCTCCGCGCTTTGTGTTCGTGGCGGATGAAGGCGCAGCCTATGCCGCACATATCAACAAATTGTTGGGCGAACTTGCTGTGGATAACGGCGAACCGGCCGACAATGATGCTGACACCGACAGCGAATGATCCGGGGCAGGGCAAGTCTTGAACGGCAAGCCCTGAACTGACTGATCACCCCAGAAAAGAGGAACTGTATGACGCAATCCGTGGATCATGAGACCGTTGTCTCGCGCCTGCTGGGTGCGGACGAGATCCTGATTTTATGCCATAAAAACCCGGACGGTGATACCATCGGTTCGGGTGCGGCCCTGTGCCTGGCAATGCAGCGTTTGGGCAAGACTGCTGCCGTATTGTGCAGTGATCCCATTCCGGCTATGTATTCTTTCCTGCCGATCACGGTGTTTGACGGCAGCTTTACGCCCCGCTTTGTGGTGGCGGTGGATGTGGCGGGAATTCAGCTTTTTGGCGACCGCAACAATATGCCGGAATATGCCGAACATGTTGATCTGTGTATCGACCACCATGGTTCCAACAGTGGCTACGCGTACGAAACCCTTGTGGATGACACCGCAGCCGCCACGGCGGAACTGCTGACCGCGCTGATCCCTGAAATGGGCATTGAAATCACGCCGGATATTGCAGCCTGCCTGTATACCGGTATTGCTACCGATACAGGCTGCTTCCGCTTTACCAATACCACCGCGACTACCCACCGGGCTGCGGCCACTTTGATCGAAGCCGGTGCCGATGTGGAAAAACTGAACGAGCACCTTTTTGAGTGCCGTTCTCATGCGCGGATGGCTGCCGAGCGTATGGCGTTGGAAAGCCTGGAATTCTACTATGAGGATCGATGCGCATTGATCTGCCTGACCTGGGATCAGATCCAGGCGGCCGGTGTAGCCGGTGCGGAACTGGAAGATCTGACCAGCCTGCCGCGCTCCATTGAAGGTGTGGAAGTAGGCCTGACCCTGCGCCAGCAGAAGGACGGCAGTTACAAGATCAGCGTGCGTACCGGCCACAGCACCAACGCGTGCAATATTGCCCGTCGTTTGGGCGGCGGAGGCCACGCCCGTGCCGCCGGCTGCGAAATCAGCGGCAACCTGGATAATGCCAAGCATGCTATCCTGGATGAAGTCAAAAAGGAACTGGACCGCAGCGCCTCCCTGAACGCCGCGGATACCAGTCTGTAACCTATCAACAGAAAAGGAAACCCCATCATGCAAACGCCAAATGGCATTCTGCCTGTGGACAAACCCGCCGGCTGGACCAGCTTTGATGTGCTGGCCAAGCTGCGCGGCGCATTGGGCACGCGCAAGCTGGGGCACTCGGGCACACTGGACCCTATGGCGACCGGTGTGCTCGCCGTGTTTATCGGCAAGGCAACCTCTGCAGCCGATCGCCAGCTGGACCACGATAAAACTTACGAAGCAACCCTGCGCTTTGGTATGCGCACCGACACCGGTGATGTGACCGGGACCGTGCTGGAAAACGCGCCCGTAACGGTAGGGGAAGCGCAGCTGCAAGAAATTCTGCCCCGTTTTACCGGGGAACTGATGCAGCTGCCCCCCATGTACAGTGCGGTCAAGATCAACGGCCAACCGTTATACAAGGCGGCCCGAAAAGGCCAGACGGTGGAACGTACGCCCCGCCCCATCACGGTGTACGGCATCGACTATCTGGGCAATCCGGCACCCGGGGACTACACCCTGCGGGTGTCCTGCTCCAAGGGAACATACATCCGCGTTCTGGCCGAGGATATCGGCACAGCGCTTGGGGTGCCTGCCACACTGGCAGCCTTGCGGCGTACCCGCGCGGGTGTTTTTTCCATCGAACAGTGCCATACTTTGCCGGAAATTCTGGCGGCTGCCGAAAGCGGCGAGCTGGAACGCAATGGCTGGATTCTTCCGGTGGAAAGCGTCTTTGCGCCGTTGCCGGCCCTGACCGTCAATGACGGTGTACGCGCCCATCTGTTCAACGGCTGCCCCACCAGCCATTATGCGGCTGCGGATGGCCGCTACCGTGCCTATGATCAGGCGGGAACATTTCTGGGGTTGGCAGCCGTGGAAGGCGGCGTGCTTCGTGTGGAAAAACTGTTTTGTGAAAGGAACTGACCCTGGATGCAGATCTATCATACCATGACCCCGGTATCCGGTGAGAAAGGCTGTGCCGTAGCGCTGGGGTATTTCGACGGGGTGCATTGCGGGCATCGTATGGTGCTGGGCAGTGCGGTTCGTTATGCCGCAGAAAACGGACTGGCCCCGGCAGCGTTCACCTTTGAACTGCCCGGCAATCAGACTCTGAAGGGCGGGCGCATCCTTTCGGCGGCACAAAAGCATCTCCGGATGGAAAGCCTGGGCATTGAACAATATCTGGAACCGCCCTTCGAGGCATTCCGGGATCTTTCTCCGGAGGATTTTGTCCAGAAAGTGCTGGTGGAGTGCTTCCGCGCCAAAGCGGTGTTCTGCGGCAAGAACTTCACGTTTGGCGCCCGCGCGGCCGGTGATGTGGAGATGCTGCACACACTGTGTGAACCGTTGGGCATTTCGGTGCATATCGTACCCATGGCCCAGTATGGCGCTCAGGCGGTTTCTTCCACCCGCATCCGTGCGGCGTTGGAAGAGGGAAGACTGGACGATGCCAACGCCATGTTGGGAGCCCCCTATGCTATTGACTGGCAGGTGACCCATGGAAAAGGCGTGGGTACCAGCCGGTTGGGAACCCCCACGGTAAACCAGAACTATCCCCCGGATGCCCTGCAGCCCTGCACCGGTGTATATCTTACCCGCATCTGGCTGCAGGACCGCTGGTGGCCCGCTGCCACCGGCATCGGCCGCCGCCCCACGGTGGATGAGAGTGCAGATGCAGCCGTTACCTGCGAAACCTATGTACCGGATTTCTCCGGCGACTTGTACGGGCAGGCCCCGGTGCTGGAATTTCACCGCTATCTTTGCCCGATCCGCAAATTCCGTACGCTGCAGGAACTGTCGGAACTGATTCGCCGCGCAGCGGAGGAGAGCAAGGCTTATTTTGCGGCGCAGACTGTAAAATAATTGCAAAAAACAATCCCGGGTGCTCTTGTATTCGCAAAGGGATTGTGGTATACTATTGTCTGTTACCGTGGCCCGGTAAGGGGCGTATGCCTCAGACCTGCAGTTACCCCATACTGCGCCATCGGCAAATATTACTTGAAAGAGGTATGTATCATGAGCCAGAAATCTGCTATCGAAAAGCAGCCCATCATCGCTAAGGCCGCCCTGCACGAGGGTGACACCGGTTCTCCGGAGGTTCAGGTCGCGCTGCTCACCGCACGCATCAACCACCTGACCGAGCATCTCAAGACCAACAAGCATGACAACCACAGCCGCCGCGGCCTGTTCAAGATGGTCGGCCGCCGCCGCAATCTGCTGGCCTATCTGCAAAAGAAGGACATCAACCGTTATCGTGCCCTGATCGCTGAGCTGGGTCTGCGCAAGTAATTTTTGCAAAAACGGGCAGGGTGCACGCAAGCACCTTGCCCGCTTTTCTTTTTATTCCACTGCCAAGGCTTTCGGCTGTGTATGTGTGCCGTTTTGTGCAGTAAATCGAGCACCCAGGGGATCGTCCTGGATGTTGGCTTTATTGCTCAAACCGGGAGCATACGCGGCCACGGTATATAAAATTCCAACAGAAGGAGAATCTCTATGGCTTACGAATTTGCTTCCCGGCTGGAAACATTCCCCCAGTACCGCAAGTTTGAGACGACCTTTGCGGGCCGTCCCTTTGTGGTAGAGACCGGCAAAATGTGCGGTCTGTCCAACGGCAGCGCCATGGTGCGTTACGGCGACACCTGCGTGCTCTGCAATGTCACCATGAGCGAAAAACCGCGTGAGGGCGTTGACTTCTTTCCCCTGAGCGTGGAGTTTGAGGAGAAGCTCTACGCCGCCGGCCGTATTCCCGGCAGCTTCATGCGCCGTGAGGGCCGCCCCGGCGAGCATGCCATCCTGTCCTCCCGCGTGGTGGATCGTCCCATCCGTCCGCTCTTCCCCAAAGATATGCGTAACGATGTTTGCGTTACCATGACCGTCATGAGCCTGGACCCCGATAATTCTGCCGAGATCACCGGTATGAACGGTGCGTCCCTGGCCATTGCCATGTCGGATATTCCTTGGAACGGCCCCATTGCCGGTGTGTTCGTCGGCCTGGTGGATGGTGAGATCGTGCTCAACCCCACCAAGGAACAGCGTGAGCGCAGTGACCTCTCCCTGACGCTGGCCGCCAGCGAAGAAAAGATCGTCATGATCGAAGCCGGCGCCAATGAGGTGGACGAGGATACCATGATGGCCGCCATCAAGGCCGGCCATGCCGAGATCAAGAAGATGCTGGCTTTCATCAACAGCATTGTGGCCGAGATCGGCAAACCCAAAAAGACCTTTACCCCGGTGGAACTGGACCACGCACTGCTGGCTGATGTGTATGCCAAGCACCTGGACGAGGTCAAGGCTGCCATGGATACCGACGACAAGAACGTGCGTGATGCCGCTTTGCTGCCCATCATGGATGCCATTGCCGCTGAACACCCCGAACTGGCGGCCGCAGACATTGACCTCATCAGCTACAAGCTGCAGAAGAAGGTCGTCCGTACCTGGCTGCTGGAAGACGGCAAGCGCGTAGATGGCCGCGGCATCAACGAGATTCGTCCCCTGGCCGCCGAAGTCGGCCTGCTGCCCCGTGTACACGGCTCCGGTATGTTCACCCGTGGTCAGACTCAGGTGCTCACCATCTGCACCCTGGGCTCCACCAAGGATGCACAGCTGATGGATGATCTGTCCGATACCCAGTACAAGCGCTACATCCATCACTACAACTTCCCGCCGTACTCTGTGGGCGAGGCCCGCGCTCCGCGCAGCCCCGGCCGCCGCGAGATCGGCCATGGTAACCTGGCAGAGCGTGCTTTGATCCCCGTTCTGCCCGATCAGGCGGAGTTCCCCTATACCATCCGCTGCGTGTCGGAAGTGCTGTCCTCCAACGGCTCTACTTCCCAGGCATCCATCTGCGGCTCCACGCTGGCACTGATGGACGCCGGTGTGCCCATCAAGGCACCGGTTGCCGGTATTTCCTGCGGCCTGATCACCGATGGCGATCCGCTGCATGGCGGCCGCTGGATGACCATGCTGGACATTCAGGGTGTTGAGGACTTCCACGGCGATATGGACTTCAAGGTGGGCGGTACCCGCCGCGGCATCACCGCGATCCAGATGGACATTAAGGTCGATGGCCTGACCTACGAGATCGTGGAAGATGCGCTGGAAAAATGCCGCAAGGGCCGTCTGTATATCCTGGACCAGATCATCAAGCCTGTCATCGCAGAGCCTCGTGCCGAGCTGTCCAAGTACGCACCCAAGATGTTCAGCATGATGATCCCCGTGGACAAGATCAAGGACGTGATCGGTAAGGGCGGCAAGGTCATTCAGGAAATGTGTGCCAACTTCAACTGCAAGATCGATATTGAGGAAGACGGCCACGTCTTTATCTCTGCGGTGGATCAGGACGATGCCAAGCGCGCCATCTCCACCATCAAGACCATTGTGGAAGACCCCGAAATCGGTGCCATCTACAAAGGCCGCGTGACCCGCCTGATGAACTTCGGTGCGTTTGTTGAAATCGCACCGGGCAAGGAAGGCCTGGTTCACATCTCCAAGCTGGATGATCACCGCGTGGAGCGTGTGGAAGATGTTGTGGCTGTGGGCGATCCCATCTTTGTTATGGTCACCGATATTGACCAGCAGGGCCGCATCAACCTGTCCCGCAAGGATGCACTGGCTGCCATTGCCAAAAAGCGCGCTGAGCAGCAGTAAAAATAAAACCAAGAAGGACGGCTCCCGTCAGGGAGCCGTCCTTCTTTTGTTTGTATGCTGTGAAAAAGAGCAAGGAGAGATTACCGGTTCTCCAGCACTTCCTTGGTATCGCGGGCAATCATCAGCTCTTCGTTGGTTTCCACCACCAGCGTACGGACGCGTGCGCCCCAGGCGGTGATTTCCACCACGTCTTTGTGCTGGTTGCGCACATTGTGGTTCTTGTCGGTGTCGATGCGGACGCCCAGCCAGTCCATGTGGTGGCAGATCTTGGCACGGGATTCATCGTCGTGCTCACCGATACCGCCGGTAAAGACGATGGCATCCACGCCGCCCATAGCGGCAATGTAGCTGCCGATGATCTTTTTGATCTGGTAGTTCAGCATATCCAGAGCCAGCTTGGCGCGCTCGTTGCCTTCCTTGGAGGCGGATTCCACGTCGCGGATATCGCTGGAAACACCGGAAACGCCCAGCAGACCGGATTTCTTGTTCAGGATCTCATCCAGCTGATGGCCGGTGATTTCCAGGGTGTACTTCAGGTAGTTGACCACAGAGGGGTCCAGGTCGCCGCAGCGGGTGCCCATCATCAGGCCGGCCAGGGGCGTCATACCCATGGAAGTATCCACCACGCGGCCCTGGTCTACGGCTGCAATGGAAGAACCGTTGCCCAGGTGGCAGGTGATCAGCTTCAGGCGTTCAATGGGCTCTTCCAGGTACTCGGCAGCACGATGGCTGACGTACTTGTGGCTGGTGCCGTGGAAACCGTACCGACGTACGCCGTACTTCTCGTAGTACTCATAGGGGATGGCGTACATATAGGCTTTCGAAGGCATGGTGGAATGGAAAGCCGTGTCGAATACCGCGATGTTGGGTTTGTCTTCGCCAAAGACTTTGTAGGAGGCCTCAATGCCCAGGATGGCAGCGGGGTTGTGCAGAGGTGCCAGGGGAGAAAGGTCGTGGATTGCCTTTACAACGTCGGGAGTGATCAGGCAGCTCTGTTTGAACTTTTCGCCGCCGTGTACAACGCGGTGACCAATGGCGTCGATCTCGCCGACCTGGTCAATCACCTTGCCCTCGCCGGTGGTCATCTTCTTGACGACTTCGCCAAACGCTTCGGTATGGGTGGGGAAGATCGCGGGCGTGGTAGCCTTATGGCCGTTGGCCTCGTGGGTGATCATGCTGCTCTCCATGCCAATGCGTTCACACAGGCCCTTGCAAAGAACCTTCTCACCGTCCATATCGATGAGCTGGTACTTCAGGCTCGAAGAACCGCAGTTGATAACCAGAATTTTCATGGGGTATCCTCCTTTAGTGGTGTACGGGCGAAAAACCGCCCTTTTCGTATGACTGAATTTATTATATAATGGGGTTGGACAATTTTCAAGGACAATAAACGCAAGATAGCACAATTTTTGCATAGTGGGAGCAGCCGATGGAATTTGCAGGCATTATTACGGAATACGATCCTTTTCATAACGGGCATGCGGCGCAGCTGGCAGCGGTGCGGCAGGCCGGAGCCAAATGTATTGCGGTGTGTATGAGCAGCGGCGCTGTGCAGCGGGGCGGTGTGCCGATTCTGTCGGATCAGGTGCGTGCCCGCGCAGCACTGGAAGCCGGTGCAGACCTTGTGGTGGCGCTGCCGGCCCCCTATGCCTGTGCCACAGCGGAACAGTTCGCCGCAGCAGGTGTGTTTTTGCTGGCGGCCTTGGGATGTGACACTCTGGCGTTTGGGGCCGAAACCCCCGATGCTGCTGCCCTGATGCAGGCAGCGTCGCTGTTATGCGGCACGGAAATCCAGACGCTGATACGGCAAAATCTTTCTACCGGGCAGACCTACGCGGCAGCCAGAGCTCAGGCGGCAGACACCTTATCTCCCGGAACAGGGGCACTGCTGCGTACGCCCAACAATATTTTGGCCATTGAATACTGCAAAGCCATCCTTACCCAAGAGGCTGCCGTTACACTGCTGCCACTGCCGCGATGGGGGGCAGCGCATGGCGGTGCCCCCGGGGCGCACGAAGGTGTGCCAATGGCCAGTGCCGGCTATCTGCGGGAGCACACCCCGGAAGAATGGGCGCCCTTTGTACCGGCTGCCGCAATGGAATTGTATCGCCAGGCGGTTGCCGACGGGCAGCTGCTGGACCCGCAGCGGATGGAAACAGCCCTCCTGGCCTTACTGCGCACCATGCCTGCGGAAAAATTGGTGGATATACGCGGCATCAGCGAAGGGTTGGAAAATCGGCTGGCGGCAGCGATTCATGATGCCTGTGGACTGGAGGACCTTTATGGCAGGCTGAAAACCAAGCGGTATCCCCATGCACGGCTGCGCCGTCTGGTACTGGATGCGGCATTGGGTATTCCCGAACAACTGCCGCTGCCGCCTTTTTTGCTGGTTCTGGGGGGCAGACGGGAGGCACTTTCCCGGCTGAAACAGGCACGACTCCCGGTAGGGACCTCCCTGGCGGACCTGGTGCGCACCGGGACGGCGGCACAGCAAATCGGTACGATTTACAGCCGCACGGTAGATTTGTCTTCTCTTTGCAGATGTAAAATTCAGCCCATGGGACTTGCTTTCACGGCAAAGCCGGTGTTACTATAAATATGGAGAAAACATGCACAACCGGAAAGTTTGTTGCATTTTTAACGCGCAAAATCGGTGCGCTGTCCCTGCCCATCGCCCGCTGATTCAAAAGTGCGCCAAAAGCTTCCCGCCGTGCTGCACATCATGGTTAACGACACCAAAATGGTACGAACAATCGTTTCTGCATTCCCGCTGTGCGAAAGGAGGACTCTCCTATGAAAAAACTGTACGTTCCCTTTGTGACTCTTTTGCTGCTGACGGCATGCGGTGCGCCGGCTGAAGAAGCTGGGAAGGGGGCGGCTCCGGTGCCTTCCGCTACAACGGAAACGGCATCAACGGTCGCCACGCCTGCGCCTACCGCGGAACCGACCTTGGAGCTGCATTGGATTGACAGTCAAAACAGCAAGGGGCTTTACCAGAGAGAGCCCCTCTATGGGGAGGGCGGTTATGGGTATGGGAATGGCGGCATTGCGGCGCATTACTTTGACTTTACCAACGCCACCGAACAGATCATTGGTAAACCGCTGGATTTGGAAAACGCCAATCTGCAATTGTATGCCGACGAGGAGTTCCTCTATTGGTCCTGGTCCGGTATGGTGAACGACACCCCCATTCTGCTGCGCAGCAACCTGGACGGCAGTAACCGGGAATCTTTGTATGATTTCCCGGAGGGAACCGCGTTTTCCTCCGGCAGTGTCGGCGGTATGGCCGGGGACGGGACAGCGTTGTATTTTGTGTACTGTCACATTTCCGATACGCCAACAGTACCCGATGACTATGAACTCGTCCGTTTGAATACCGAAACCGGTACGCTGGAGAGCCTGGTGAAGTGGGAACCTTTCGGAGGCAGTCTTCTGGGCGTGTGGAATGGACGACTGCTTATCACCCGCAAAACTCTGGCGGAAGAGTGCCCGGTAGAGCCGGTCTATGACCACTACCACGTGGATAATACAGAGGAGCTGGAACCCTGGATAACTACCAGCCTCTGTGCCTTGAATCCGCTTACAGGTACGGAGGAAGTGCTGTACAGCTGTCCCGGATGGATCCTGGACAGAACCCTGGCGGATGGTGCTCTGTGGTGGGAGGATGATGATCATCGTATTCTTTGCCGTCCTTTGGGGACGACTGAAGATACGGTGGTGACCCAGTTACCCCAGGCGATGCAGATCATGGGCATCTATTCGGAAGATATTTGGCTGTACGGCCAGGAGGACGGCAAAGAGTGGCCTTATCTATACAATCGTCAGGACGGCACTCTGACCCGCAGCAATCAGCGCCGCTGGATTGGCGGAGAGGACCGCGCTATATGGGTAATGTGTGAAGCCGGGCCGGGGCGGTATCTGGTGTGGGATGATGCCTCCACCGGTATGCAGCAACTGGCCGGGGCAGACGGTACCCAATACCTGATTGACGGATATGCCCGGTATGCCATTGCCGACAGGGACTCTCTGCTGGATACCGGCAAGCCCATGACTCCGGTTACCAGGCCGGGTGTGTATTGAAAAAACAAGCAACAAAGGAAGCGTTTCTATGATTTATACCGTTACCTTCAATCCGGCCATTGACTATGTGGTGCGCCTTGACACACCGCTGCAGGCGGGCACGGTCAACCGTGCGGCAGGGGAAGATTGCGTACTGGGCGGCAAAGGAATCAACGTGTCGGGAATACTGGCACAGCTGGACTGCCCCAGCGTGGCCTTGGGCTTTGTGGCGGGGGAAACCGGCGCCTGGCTGGAACGTGGTCTGGCTGCCCAGGGATTGCAGACCGATTTCATTCATCTTGCTTCCGGGATGACCCGCATCAATGTAAAGATCAAAGCCGGGCAGGAAACCGAACTGAACGGTGCGGGCCCTGCCATTCCGCCGCAGGCTATGGAGGCGTTGCAGCAAAAGCTGGATGCACTGCGGCCAGGGGATATTCTGGTACTGGCAGGCAGCATTCCGTCCAGCCTGCCCTCGGATACCTATGAGCGGGTTCTGAAACGGCTGCAAGGTCACGGTGTGCGCGCGGTGGTGGATGCATCGGGGCGGCTGTTGGCCAATGTGCTGCCCTACGAGCCGTTTCTTATCAAGCCGAACCATCACGAACTGGCGGAGATTGCAGGCCGTGCTTTGCATGGCGATGAAGAGATTACCGCAGCAGCGCGGGATCTGCAAGAGCAGGGCGCTCGGAACGTACTGGTCAGCATGGCCGGGGACGGCGCGCTGCTGTTGGATGAAACCGGTGCGGTACATCGCATCGGAACACCCAAAGGTACCGTCATCAACAGCGTGGGCGCAGGGGACAGTATGCTGGCGGGCTTTTTGGCCGGGTATCTGCAAAGCGGTTCCTATCAAGACGCTTTGCGGTTGGGTACGGCCTGCGGCAGCGCTACGGCGTTCAGTCTTGGCCTGGCATCCCGTAAAGAAATCGATCTTCTTCTGGAACAGTTGTAAGGCAAAACCCGGCGGGACTTGTCCCGGCCGGGTTTCTGTGTTATCATGAAACAAATCCATCAGGGGGAGGAAACGCAATGCACAAATCATACCCTGCGCCGGGGACAGAGATTATGCTGGAAGGCGCTGTGAACTTTCGGGAACTGGGTGGTTATCGCGCCGCGGACGGCCGTCATGTGAAACATGGCCTTTTGTACCGGGGCGGCAATCTGGACGCGCTGCAAAGCGCGGCAGACCAGGCCGTTTTGCAAAGCTGGCATCTGCAAAGCATTCTGGATTTTCGCAGCGAAGGCGAACGTGCCAAGCATCCGGACCCGGCAGTGGAAGGCGCGGAATACCGGCGCATTTGTGCCATGCGGATGACAGACGGTACCGAAATGGATTTTTCTTCCTCCGGCATTGAGCGCCTGGCGGCAGAAAAGGCGGCTTTTGAAAAAGCGGCAGGGCACCCTGTGCATGACTACGATTGGTTCAGCGCTCTGTACAAACAGATGCCCTTTGATAACCCGGCCTACCATGCCATGTTTGCAATGCTGGAACAGCATCAGGTACCGCTGCTGTTCCATTGTACCTGCGGCAAGGACCGTACCGGCATTGCGGCTATGCTGATTTTGCTGGCGCTGGGCGTCAGCCGGCAGGATGCGCTGCGGGATTATATGCTTACCAACACCTATCGCAGGGAGATCATTGAAGCCTCTCTGCGGGGAAAATCTCCGGAGGAACGGCGGCTGCTCCTTTCGGTAGAAGGCGTGGATGAAGCCATGGGCGCCGGTGCCATAGATGAGATTCTGGTACGCTTCCCCAGCTATGAGGCCTATTTTGCCCAGGAATATGGCCTGGACGCGTCCCGTCTTGCTGCTTTACGGGATTATTACCTGGAATAAACGCAAAGAAAGCGCCCTGCCAAACAGCAGGGCGCTTTTGTAAAACAGGATAAAGCAGGGGACGATCAGCCCAGGCTGATGCCCATAGCGCGAGCCACGTTGAGCATATCGCAGTCGCCGGGAACGCCACGGGTCTTACCGGCAATATCAGCCAGCGGGTTGGCGGTCACATGGCTGTTGACCATGGCAACCGTTACACCGTAGTGCTCATCGGCTACCAGGCTGGCTGCGTAGGAGCCAAACTGCGTGGCCAGTACACGGTCGTAAGCGCTGGGGCTGCCGCCGCGCTGCATGTGTCCGGGCACGCAAATGCGGGTCTCGGCACCGGTCATCTCCTCAATCTGGTGGGCGATGCGTGCGGTGGCTGTAGAATAACCGGCCTGGGCACGCTGCGCAGTCCATTCCTTGCGTTTCATCTTGGCTTCTTCCACCGAGAAGGCGCCTTCGGCAACCGCCAGGATCGAGAAATTCTTGCCTGCCTTGGCGCGATTCTCCACAGCGGCGGCTACTTTCTTGATGTCATAAGGCATCTCGGGAATCAGGATGATATCGGCGCCGCCGGCAATACCGGAATACAGCGTCAGCCAGCCGGCCTTGTTGCCCATGATTTCAATGCACATCACGCGGCTGTGACTGCCGGCAGTGGTGTGGATGCGGTCAATGACTTCGGTGGCGATATCCACAGCCGTGTGGAAACCGAAGGTAACATCGGTGCCGTAAATGTCGTTGTCAATGGTCTTGGGCAGGCCGATGACGTTCAGACCTTCCTGGCTCAGCAGGTTGGCGGTTTTGTGGGTGCCGTTGCCGCCCAGGCAAAGCAGGCAATCCAGCTTGGCGGCGTGGTAGTTCTTCTTCATGGCGGCGACTTTATCGACCTTGTCATCCTCAACCACGCGCATCTTTTTGAAGGGGGTACGCTTGGTGCCCAGGATGGTGCCGCCGACAGTCAGGATGCCGGAAAACTCATCCCGGGACATTTCACGGTAATTGCCGTTGATCAGGCCGTCATAGCCGTTCAGGATGCCGACGATCTCCACTTTATCGCCCATGCGATTGTACAGTGCTTTTGCCACACCGCGGATCGTTGCGTTCAGGCCGGGGCAGTCGCCGCCGGACGTCAGGATACCAACACGAATTGCCATACGATAACCTCCCATATACCGCGCGGGGCGCGGGTTGTGCATGGTGAGCCATGCAGTCTATAATAAATTTACGACACCGGGCCCGGCTTGTCAACCCTGTGAAAACGGAAAATGACGCTGAAACGACACTTGAAAAAAGATGAAAAAAATACAAAAAAACTGTTGACAAATAGGGCAACACCGGCTATAATAGTTAAGCGTTGAGGGCAGACGCCCACAACAAAGTGCGATGGGGATTCGCATAATGGTAGTGCAGCGGACTCTGACTCCGCCCGTGGGAGTTCGATCCTCTCATCCCCAACCACACCGCAGCAGCTCTGCTGCTGCGGTTTTTTTATCGGGGTGTAGCGCAGTTGGTAGCGCGCTTGGTTCGGGACCAAGAGGCCGTGGGTTCGAATCCCGTCACTCCGACTTGGTAACGCGAAAACATCGTAAAGGTGTTTTCGCGTTTTTTGTTTGTGTACAGCAAAAAAACCGGCCGTGCTTCCCTCATGGAAAGCACGGCCGGTTTTGCATATTATCGTAACCGTTGGTCGGTACCAAAGAATTTGAACATCTTGCAGCCGCCCAGCATCCGGCTGGCCACTTTCTCGGTATAGCGGGCCACAAAAACGCTCTGGTCGGTAATGTTGGTGGTGTAGATGGTCGGGCGTTCGGTCAGCATCCGGGTGTTGATCAGCTCGTACAAAACGCTGATGGTCAGCGGTGTGATGTATTCAGTGCCCAAATCGTCCAGAATCAAAAGGTCGGCTTCCTGGCAGGCATTCAGCCATTCATCTCCACTGTCAAAGTCGAAATGCTCGCGCCCCAGGCGGGCGGCCAGCGCCGCTGCGCTGGTGTACAGAACATCATGGCCGCCGCCCAGCACCGCGTCGGCAATAGCCAGTGCCAAGTGGGTTTTACCAAGGCCGGTATGCCCCATAAAAAGCAGGTTGGTGCTTTTGCTGCTGAATTTCTGTGCATAGTTCTCGCAGTAATGCAGCAACTTTTCCATATATGCCCGGGCCGAAATACCCAGTTCCGGTTCCACGTCGGCAGAATAGCGGTTGACGTCGAAAGTGGAAAACTGGCACAGACCCAAAGGACTGGCAGCGTTGATTTCCTCCCGGCGCAGCCGGCGGGCAATCTCCGCTACGCAGGTGCAGGGGTTGCCGTTATGCATGCCGGTATCGTGGCAAAGGGGACAGGCGTAGGCGGGCTGAAACGCCTTTTCGTCGTAACCAGCCTCTTTTGTGGCAGCAACCAACGCTTCGTCGGCTTTTACCAGTGCCGCGCGGGCAGCCTCCATATTGCCGCCCAACGCAGCGGTCTTGGCCAGAGCCAGTCCGGCGCGCATTTGGGCGTCGTCTGCTGCGGCAAGCGCAGGATGCGCGGCAAAAGCAGACCGGCGCGCGTTTTCTGCCTGCATTACGGCATACTGGCGGCGGGAAGCAATCTCTCGCTGTGCGGCACGGAACAATTCATCTTTTGTGCGCATCGGTTAGCCCTCCTCGTCAAACATGGCAGCCCAGTTCCGGTTGAACAGGTCTTTCTGGGCGCTGGCAGCGGCCGGCTGCGGCGCGGCAGGCCGTTCGGTAGCCAGAATATTGCTGCCGGCCAGCTGGCCCTGGCCACGGGCTGCGGCCACCGTGGTAATCCCCTGGGAACGCCAGGCGCGCAGGATGCCATCCACATACCGGATAGTGTTTTTGCTTCCGGCGCGTAAAAGCGCTTCGTCGATCATCTCACGCCCAATACCCCATTCTTCATGCCAGCGGGCAATGGCGCCGCGCTCCCAGCGGGTAAGCGCGGTAGGTTCAATACCAAACTGTGCCGCGGCATCGGCACACCAGTCTTCCCGCTGCTTGACTTTGCGCAGATACCGCTCGGCATCCTCACCGGATTCTACGCCGTCTTCCCGCCAGCGGGCCAGTTCCCGTGCCACGGCGGCAACACTGCGGCGGCCTTGCCGGGCACTCTCGGCACAGCAGAGCAAAATTACATCGGGCTGCCAGCCATCGTTCAGGTACAGCGCTACCAGGCGCTGCATCTCGCTGCGGCTCAAAGCCTTTCCAAACGCGGTCTGAGCTTCCTCACAAAGTACCGATACATAAGGGTCGTTCAAGTTTGCAAGGTCGATTTTGGCAGCCTTTTCCTCGGCAGGAATCATAGGGGCGGTTGTTTTGGTGTTTTCCAGCAAGCCGGCACCTGCCCAGTATTGCAGGGCACGGCGGGCGGCCTCCACACTGGGCAAGCCCAATGTACGGGCGATGGTCCGAGGATCGGTATCACCGGTCTGCAGCACATACAGGGCCGTGCGCACCGTGTCACCATCGGCTTGTGCCAGATGCGCGATCACAATCTGCGGAACAGCCAGCGTATCGCCGTTGTATGGCGCCAGTTTATAGGCCATGTGCCAAACCTCCCCACTTTACAAAGTAATCTCATTATAGCAGTTTGGCTGCAAAGTGTAAAGCTGAAGCCGCAAAACTGCCCAAAAACCTTGTCTTTATTTTGGGCAAAGCGTTCCTTGCAATCAGTAGGGAAAAACTTTACAATATTAGGTAGAAAGTTTAAGGGAGGGACTTCCATTGGCTATGAATCTTGTCAAACTGCCTACGGGCAAGACAAATTTGATGCTCCGTGTCAGCAAAGGACATTTTGCGACCAGTCACAGTCATATCAACTATTACATCGATGTGACGCTGACGAAATCCCGTCTGTCGGAAGCACGCGCCGCTGCGGCAGAACTTGTTAAGGAGTACACCCTCAATACGATTGTGGACACCATCCTCTGCCTGGACGGTACCGAGGTAATCGGCGCCTGTATGGCCAGTGAACTGACCAAGGCAGGGTATACCAATATGAATGCCCACCAGACGATCTATGTGGTCACGCCGGAACATACCGTCGGCAGCCAGCTGCTGTTCCGTGAGAATACCGCCCCCATGATTGCAAACAAACATGTACTGGTAGTGGCGGCATCCGTCACCACCGGTTATACCGTGGAAAGTGCCGTGGAAGCCATCAACTACTACGGCGGTATTCCGGTAGGCGTTGCGGCTATTTTTGCCACGCGCAAAGAGTGCGCCGGGTTCGAAGTCAGCAGCATCTTTGACCCCAACGACCTGCCCGATTATGAGAGCTACGACTCCCACAACTGCCCGTGGTGCAAAGCGGGACAAAAAATCGATGCGCTGGTCAACAGCTTCGGCTATTCCAGCCTGTAAGCAGTTTTTGGCAAGACACAAACGCCCTCTGGAAACAGGGGGCGTTTTTCTTTGGGTGCATACAGGGTGTTCGATATGCCGTCATTTTTGTGAAAAAAGCCTATGACATTTTTTCACAAAAAGGACTATACTATAAAAGAAAAGAAACGATACCACGACGCAAAACACAAAAAAGGAGGATGCGGCATGTTTCAGGTCGGAGAAGCGGTAAGCTATGGAACAAACGGTGTGTGCACCATTGAAGAGAAGAAGCGCATCAAACTGGCGGGGCAGCCTTGTGATTGTTATATTCTGAAACCGGTATATGACAGTTCCTTAAAAATATGCGTGCCCTGCAACAGCAAGGTGTTGCTGGCGCGTATGCGGGCGTTGCCCAGCCAAGAGGAATTACTGAAACTGCTGCAGGAGCCGGCCCCCTGTCATGAAGAAAATCCCGAAGTACGCAAGGAACAGTACCGCCAGACGCTGCAGAGTGGGGACCGCCATGCACTGCTGCAGATGATCCGGGATATTTATACCGAACGCCAGCACCGGCACGCGAGGGGAAAACAGCTTTCCGGTTATGAGGACAGCGCTTTGCGAGAAGCGCAAAACATCCTGCACAGTGAATTTGCCTATACCATGGGAATTGATTTGCAGGAGGTCCCGGCTTTTATTGCGGATCACCTGGAAGGTACAGCCAACGGGTAAAGGCAAGCCAATTCCGCACAATGTTATTGGATAAAACAACCCCGGGCGACTTTGTTTGACGCAAAGCCGCCCGGGGTTGTTATTTCATTTTGCCGATATAAACCAGATAGGAGTATACATAGATCCAGACAGTGCCGCCCAGAGTGGAACCCAACAGCAGTACCATCATACCGGTTTCACCCAACAGCTTGGCAAACAACATGGATACCAGCATGGCAACACCAATCACTACAAACACGATGCCACCCATACGCTGGGTACGATTCCAGTTGTGTTCGTCGTTCAGGGCCCAGGGTGTTTTGCAGCCGAACGTATAGTTTTGTTTGATGCGCGGCATGTAGTTTCCCAGTGCAATAAAGAGCACACCACAGCCACCGCAGACAAGAACGCCGATCATATTGCTGCTGCCTGGCAGAACGTTGTATACGGTCAATTCGGTGAGCCAGGTAATGGCACACATAAACACAACAATGCCAATGACAAAACCCCGATAGATTTTGTCGAACTTTTCATAGTTTTGGGCGCGCGGGTCGATTTTGGGAATCACTGCCAGAAGCAGCAGAATCGCCAGCGGCACAATGCAAATGAACAGGGTAGAGGACTTGGCCCCCCAGCCATCTGCCTGGCCGTCAAAGCCCCAGTGCACGGGTACCGTATCCGGCAGACCGGGATAAAAGAACAAATGAGCAATAAAATTGACGACGCACAATAAAAACAAGCCGCCATATAACTTTTTATTTTTCATCGTCGGAAGCTCCCTTCACCAAATCTACATCGTAAAACCATTTGACCAGTTCCTGAAAAACCGTCAGATTCACGCTGTACACGATATTTTGCCCGTTGCGCTGATCGGAGATAAGACCGGCAGATTTCAAAATCGTAAGGTGATGACTTACCGATGGCTTTGTCATGGAAAACTGAGCCGCAATTTCACCGGCTGTCATGTCGCCTTGTGCCAGTAATTCCAAAATACGCCGCCGCGTAGGATCAGCTAACGCCTTGAACGCATCTCCCATAGCAAGGACTCCTTTCTTTCAAATAGACGATTAGATAAACATCTAAATATCTGTGCCATCACTATAGCACCATAAGTTAGACCTGTCAAGGCGGGAAAGAAAAATCATAACAAAAAATCCGGTACGCTGTGCGTACCGGGGATCGTTGCCATTGAAATCAGGCGTATTTTACGTTGTCCATGAGGTTCTGCATGGCCAGGCTGTCAAGCAGCTGCCACTTGATGTAGTTTTCGCCATACAGGGTGGTGATGCTGCTGTAATCCTTCAGGCCGAACTGAGTGGTGAACTGTGCGTTCAGCGTGTCGGTATCGCATTTCAGGCCCTGCTTTTCAGCTACGGCCTGCAGCAGAAGAACCTGCTCCACCATGGCGTTGACGCTGCTTTCGGCAGCGGTGATGTACTCCTCGATAGAAGCGTAGCTGGTACCGAACATGCCGGAAGAAACGATGGTGGTCATGTTGGTGCCGTAGTTCTGGGCGTAGCTGTAAACTCTGTACAGCAGAACGTTGCGGAAGTACTCCTTGGCAGACTCGGGCAGTTCCTCGGCAAAGGTAGCCTTATCATATACGGCAGAGTAAACGTCGTTGTACTGGTTGTTGAAGGTGATCTGCTTTTTGATAAAAGCGTTCAGGCTGGCAGCATCTTCCAGGCCGGTGGTCTCGGCCAGGTTGGTCTGGACCCATTCATCGGTCGGTTCGGGGAAGATGTAGTTCAGCGTGGTGTTGAAGACAGCTTCCTTGCCGGCCAGATCCGCACTGCCATAATTTTCGGGGAAGGTGACAGTCACGTCAAAGGTTTCGCCGGGCATGTGGCCAACGATCTGATCCTCGAAGTCGTCGATGTAGGTCTGGCTGCCCAACACAAGGTTTGCGCCCTGTCCCTGGGTGCTTCCGCCGTCAAATTCCACACCGTCTACGGAACCAATGTAGTCGATGTTGACGATATCCCCGCTGGCAGCGGCGCGGTCGGTGACCTGCTCGTCGGTGAGCACAGAAGCGTAATTGTCGCAGATATACTGTGCCACGTCGATGTCGGAAACTTCGCCCAGAGCGGCATCGATGGTGATGTCGGCGTAATCATCAGCGAGGGTAACGTAGTCGGAAGCGGTGACACCCTTCAGGTAGCCGTTTTCATCAAAGCCGTCCGAATAGCTGAAGCTGGCCAGATAATCATACGCGGACTCGTCCACGGCAGTTTCGGCGGTAGCAGCGGTTTCTTCGGTAGCGGCAGCGCTCTCGGCAGTGGATTCACTTTCGGCCGTGCTGCTGCAACCGGCCAGCGCAGCAGTCATGCTTACGGCCAAGACACCGGCTGCGCAACGATACAGATTTTTCTTTTTCATGGGGTTCTCCTGTGTATATAAAATTGCATACGCAAGTCTTATTATACACATTTTTTCAAAAAAGTACAGTAAAAAATAAAAACATGTGTCCCGGCAAGGGTTGACTTGAAGTGCACTTTAAGATGTATAATGAAACTGCAACAATCGGGCAGGAGAACCTGCACCCGAACAAACGGAGGAACCGGACTATGGATATTTTCAATAACGCCAAAAAACTGGGCTTTGGCCTGATGCGCCTGCCGCTGACTGACCCTAACGAAGCGGGCAGCATTGATGTGGAACAAACCAAACAGATGGTGGATTCCTTTTTGGAGCAGGGATTTACCTATTTTGATACAGCCTGGATGTACTGCGCTTTCCAGAGCGAAAACGCGGTCAAGACCTGCCTGACCAGCCGCCATCCCCGTGAATCTTTCACCTTGGCGGACAAGCTGCATGCAGGCTTTATTCACAGCCTGGAGGACCGGGACCAGGTGTTTAATACGCAGCTGGAAAAGACCGGTGCCGGTTATTTTGACTATTACCTTCTCCATGATATCGGCACCGAGCATTATGAGATCTATAAAAAACTGGACTGTTTTACCTGGCTGCAGGAGAAAAAGAAGCAGGGATTGGTAAAGCACATCGGTTTTTCCTTCCATGACCATGCAGACCTGCTGGACAAGGTGCTGACCGAGCACCCGGAAGTGGAGTTTGTGCAGCTGCAGATCAACTATCTGGATTGGGACAGCGAGGGCGTGCAGTCCCGCAAGTGCTACGAGGTGGCCGAAAAACACGGCAAGCCGGTGATCGTTATGGAGCCGGTTAAGGGCGGTACCCTGGCCAACGTACCCGCAGGGGTGGAAAAGCTGTTCAAGGAATACGCCCCCGAAGCCTCCATTCCTTCCTGGGCCATCCGCTTTGCCGCCAGCAAACCCAATGTAAAAATGGTGCTTTCCGGCATGAGCAACATGGCCCAGCTGCTGGATAATACCGGTTATATGCAGAACTTCCAGCCTCTCAATGCGGAGGAGGAAGCCCGCATCCGGCAGGCAGTGTCCATCATCAATTCCAGCATTGCGGTGCCCTGCACCGGCTGTTCCTACTGCACCGACGGCTGCCCCATGCACATTGCCATTCCCAAGTATTTCTCGCTGTACAATGCCGACCTGCAGGAAGTGGAAGGCAAGGGCTGGACGCCCCAGGGGGAGTATTACGACAACCTGACCAAGACCTTCGGCAAGGCAAGCGACTGTATCGGCTGCGGCCAGTGCGAAGGCGTCTGTCCCCAGCACCTGCCCATCATCGAAAACCTCAAACAGGTTGCCAAGCATTTTGAAAGCTGAACAACCATAAAAAGCCGCCCCGGCATGCTGCCGGGGCGGCTTTGCGTTTATGTAGTATATTCGCCTACTTCGGTGTAGTTGGGTACACCGTTGAGGAAATCTTCGGTGGAGATCAGGCCGAGATATTCATGCTCAACATCTACGGTATAGGGCGTGCCGTCGGTACCGATGATGGTGCGGGTATAGGGTTCATACCGGCAATCCACCAGCAGGGTGTCACCCAGGTTCAGGTAAATATTAGGCTGATGGGAGGATCCGTTCCAGTAGTTGTCGGGAAGATAGGCCCGCTGGCGAACTTCCCCTGTGTCTGCTTTGATGATTACAGAAAGGTCATCAAATACCAGCCAATCGTTGAGCTTCGCTGCGACCCAATAATGGGCGGAATAGTCATTGAGGTCAGAGGTGGGAAGCTGGTTGGTGATTTCGCGCTTTTCACCGGTTGTGGGATCCACCGTATAAAGGGCCCCTGCGGTACGGTCCACCACATAGTATTGCCCGTCCACAATACGGATGTCCAGTAAGTCGAGATTCCATTCACCGGAGGAGTAGGTCTGAAACACCTTCCATTCGCCGGTGTAGGGATCAAAAAGCCAGTGGGTGGTGGTGCCTGTGGGGGCGGCCAAGGCATCAGCGGTCAGGTCACCGGTGGGCTCCGGATAGGTTACATCGGACTGAGAGAACACGAATAAATTCTCTAAAGTGCCCAAAAATTGCAGGCCCTGCGCCGGTGCGGTTTCCAATAGATTGGTGACGGTGCCATTTTCTAGCTCGATACGGAATAGAGCACTTTCACCATTGGAGGCATTGGTATAGCCGAAGCAGTACAGGGATTGTTCATCTGTGTAAGGGGAGGAAAAAGAATCGCCGCCCATCATGGACAAGAAACAACTGTTCGGTATTGTGGCTACCACCCGGCGGTTTTGGCAATCGCGGTCCAGCAAAACAACCTGACTGTCTTCGGTTTCGGGAAATTGATTGTTGGTAAACGCCACCAGTGTATCATCATCCAGTACAAACACCCGGTCACACTCGCCCCGGCGGAAAACCGCCGGGCAGCTTTCACTGTCGTGGGCGCAACCTTCCACATCGCAGGGGACATCGGCTACATGGTTGACCAGATCGGCCACCCGGTAGCGGATCAGTTCGCCGGTGACCATCTCGTCCATGTAATACGCTTTCTCGTCGCCCAGCCACAGCGGACGCAGGACCGCGGCAGGGGCGGGAGTGGCTGCGGTACTTTCAGCCTCCTGTGCGGTAGAAGTTTCGGGGGTCACGGCGGAGAAACTGGCGCTGCTGTCAGTCGGGGCAGCAGTACAGCCCGCCAGCAGCAAGGCCGCCAACGCCAGAGAAAAAACTCGTTTCATACAAACTCCTTTTTGTAAAATCAGTAAGGCCCTTTGCAGACTTCAGTATAGTTGGGAACACCATTCAAAAAATCGTCAATGGAAATCAGCCCCAGATACATCTGTTCAGTTTGGGTAGTGTATGGTGAACCGTCGTCGGAAATGTCGGTTCGCGTATAAGGCTCGTACCGGCAGTCCACCAACAGGCGGTCTTTCAGCTGCAAGAAAATCTGCGGCTGGTGGCCGTACCCGTTCCAGTAGTTTTCCGGCAAATCGGCTCGCTGGCGGACTTCGCCGGTCTCCGCATTAACGATGATGGACTGATTGTAGAAAACCAGCCAGCCATTGAGGTTGGCCTCGATCTGATAGTAGGAGGAACGTTCATTCGGGTCGGTGACGGGCAGCTGGTCAGTAAGCAGGCGATTTTCACCGGTATCGGGGTCCACGGTGGAAAGGGTCCCGGCGGTACTGTCGATCCAATAATAACGGCCGTTTATAACACAGAAATACAGGTTGTCCAGAACGTAGTCATCGGAGGAATAGCTGCAAAAGTCCCGAACTTCGCCGGTGTCAACGTTCAGCAAGACCTGACTTTTGGTGCCGGTGGGATGGGACGACACAGCTTGTGTCGGGCTACTGGTAGCATCCGGATAGGTGATATTCTCCTGCTGTAGAATCAAGTCACGTCCTACGGCGCCCATCATGAACTGGAAATCCTGAAAATGTTCAGTCAGATTGGTGGCGGTACCGTCGGACAGGCTGATGCGGTAGATGTCGTTTTCGCAGCCGCAGCAGTAGAGAAATTCTCCGTCGGTGTACAGACTGTCGGGAGCCCAAAACAGTCCTACATCCTCCAATTCCGTCAGGACACGGCGATTCTGACAGTTGCGGTCCATCAGCAAGATCTTGCTGGCGTAAGAAAGCGGCACACTCCCGTCCGGAGAAGATTCCGCTGCCCCGATTTGAGAAAAATCTGTTTTCACGGATATTACCACCAGCGTGGTGTCGTTCAGAACAAAGGGCTGATAGGATGGCATCTGCGTGGTGACGGCGGGGCAGCTTTCGCTGTCGTGGGTACAGCCTTCTACATCACAAGGGATGGTATCCTCTCCGGTTTGCAGGTCTATGACATGATACAAAATCATGGAATCCGCACTTTCGAGTGTCTCCTGTGTGTAATACTGCTTTTCGTCACCGTGCTGCAACAAGCGCAGCGGTTCCCCATTTCCGGTGAGAGCTTGTGCAGCTGCAGTTTCAGCGGTAACGGCGGCGGAACTTTCGCTGCTGTCAGCCGGGGCAGCGGTGCAGCCCGCCAGCAGCAGGGCGGCCAACGCCAGAGAAAAAACTCGTTTCATACAAACTCCTCCTTTTATAATGTTCGATCACAATCCGGCGTAAGTTTCAGGCGTCATGGAGGTTACACTTACACTGAAATACCCAAGATCCATATTGGCGACCAGGTACAACTGGGCATCCGCGCTGTAACAGGGGGCGGGGGAACCGTGGCCCAACGGTTCGGCGTCCTCCCAGTCGGTAAAGCTGTCCAAGCCCAGCATGGTGCGATAGGCACGGGCAACCTGGGTGGAATCAAACCCGTCAGCCAAACCCAGCTTTCCGTTCAAACCGGTTAAAGTGCCGTATTCGGTCACGGTTATACTTAGATATGGCCCGTTCAGTTCTCGGCTGAAATGGTAGGTGGTGGCACCGGCGGTCTCACTATCGGCGTAACACTCGGTGGCCTGAGCTACCAGTTTCTCGGCGGCATCCAGGTAGTTATCGGGCAGCACTTGGGCGCTGCGCAGGGCAGCCAGGCAGGGGGCTACGGTTTCCTGGGCAGTGGATAACGGGGCGGGTTGGTACATGACCGTCTCGGCGGACTGCTGCCGCCAGTAATACAATTCCCGGGCCACGGCGTTTTCCCGCCCGGCGGCGCCCAAAAAATTTCTGTCGGCGGCGGTGTCCCACTGGGCGCTATCCAACTGGCGGTCCCGGACAGCGAACCACACAAAGGGCAGGGTGGTACATAAAATTACCAACAGGGCGGTGCCGCACAACGGCAGCCAGCGTTCACGCAGTTTCATGGTCGGCCTCCTTGGGTTTGGGCAGGGTAAAGGACACAGCGGTACCGGCTCCAGGGGAGCTTTCAAAGGTCAGGTGAGTGCCGTGCAGCACTGCAATGCGTTCGCACAGGGCCAGACCCATACCGCTGCCGCCCTGCTGCCGTGCACGGGACTTATCTACCATATAAAAAGGTTCGGTGATGTGGGGCAAATCCCCGGCGGGAATGCCGCAGCCGGTGTCCCGTACCGTAAGTATTACGCATTCCGGCTGTTCGGCAGTTTCCAGGGTGATGGTTCCTTCCGGCGGGGTGGCGTGGCGGGCGTTGAGTACCAGATTGTACAAAAGATCACACAGCAGTTCCCGCTGGGCCAATACGGTCAGACGGCAGTCCGGCACCGACAATACCGGTGGAGTTTGGGGCAGGGCACGGGTCAGTTGGCGGAACACCCCATCCAACCGCACCGGTTCCAAGGAGGGCGGTTCGCTGCCATTCAACTGCATCAGTTCCATCAGGCGACCGCTCAAGGCTTCCAGGCGTTTACTCTCATGGTAGATAAAGTCGGCTGCTTTCTGCCGGGTGGCGGCGGGCACTTCGGTGCCGCGCAGCAGGTCCGCGTAGCCCAGCATGCTGGTCATGGGGGTTTTCAGTTCATGGGTAAAAGCGGCGATAAAATCTTCTCGCTGCTGTATATGTTCCTGCAAAGCGTTTACTTTGTCCTGCACGGCGGCGGCCATTTCGTCAAAACTGCGGCTCAACCCGGCGATTTCGTCGCTGCCGGGCAAAGCGGTACGCCGGTCGTAAGCCCCGGCGGCAATCTCCCGGCTGGCAGCCTCCAGTTGTTCCAGCGGGCGCACCATGCGGCGGCAAAGCAGAAGCGCCAGCAGCGCAGCCACGGCCAGCGCCAAGGTCTGCCCCAGCAGAGCGTCCCGCAGGCGCAGGGCGCGGTCGGTGAACAGCCCGTCGAGACTTTGCGCGCTTACAAAGGTCAGGCATTCTTCCGGACAAATGATCAGCCCGCTGCACACCAGATACCGGGTGCCATCCACAGCGGTGAGAATACGCATCTGCGTTCCCTCGTCGCCCGGCACCACCCGAGCCAGTTCACTCTGGGAAAGGGCGGTGGGCATGGTAGAAGCCAGGGACCGCCCTTCCTGGTCATACACCGCCAACAGGCTGCGATTGCCCTGGCGGGACAAGCCGCCCAGGTAACTCCATACCCGGGATTGCAGCATGATCTCGGTATCGGAACGCAGCTCACGATGAAAAGCGGCGGATTCTCTCTGCCATTCCTCCTGGGAGGTCTGGCGCAGATCGGTCAGGGCGCGGCTGAACTGCCGCTCCTGGGTCCACAGGGTACTCAGGCTCAATACCAGGGCCAGGACCCCCAGCAATACAAGGGTCAGTTTGTGGCCGAATTTCATGGGGCGGTTTCCTCCTTTTCCAATCGGTAGCCTACACGGAATACGGTACAGATTTCATGCTTCCAACCCAGTTTTTTTCGCAATCTGGTGATACACAGGTCCAGGGGTCGGGTATCGAAGTCTTCATCGTCCCCCCATAACCGTTCATACAGTACTTCCCGATACAGTGTCATGCCCCGGTTGCGCATGAGCAGTTCCAGCAATTCAAATTCCCGGGGCGAAAGATGCACCGGCTTGCCGTTCTGCTCCACGGTGCGGGCGGCAGGGTCCAGTGATACCCCAAAGGCCTGCAATATCACATTGGCCCGCCTGGTACGACGCAGCACGCTTTCCACCCGGGCAACCAGTTCCAACGGTTCAAAGGGCTTGGTCAGGTAGTCATCGGCACCCAGACGCAGCCCCCGCACCCGGTCATTCAAGGTGGTTTTGGCAGTCACAAAGATCACCGGTGTTCCCACACTGCGCAGGTATCCCAGCAATTCATATCCATCCACCTTGGGCAGCATAATATCCAGAATAGCCAGTTCGTAATCCCGTTCGGCAATCAAATCGGCGGCGGTTTCACCATCATTGGCCTGCTCGCAGGTGTATCCGGCGCCGGTCAGCGTCAGTTCGATCAGGTCTGCAATGGGGTGTTCATCTTCCGCAATCAAAATAGGGCGCATTTGGGTTCCTCCTTACTGGATGCTCTCAGTCTACTGTACACTTCTTTCCGAGTTCTATCAATGACCGAAAAAGAAGACATTCACAAATTGTTTTCAATTTTCCTATTGACACCGAGAATGGAAGTGGTACAATATTAGCAGTCGAAGGCTTAGAGTGCTAATTCAAACAGAACGGTGCTTATGCCGCACCGTCATAGAGGTGGACGGGAAAAGAAAGCACTCGATAGCATTCGTTGCTAATAGATGAATTTGCGTGTATCTGCACAATAAGGAGGTACGCACTATGAACATGAATCAACTCACTCAAAAAACCATCGAGGCCCTGCAGAACGCTCAGCGACTGGCAGTGGAATATTCCAACCAGGCCGTAGAGCAGGAACATCTGCTGGCGGCGCTGGCGCAGCAGCAGGACGGGCTGATCCCGCAGTTGCTGACAACGCTGGGGGCCGACCCCAACGCATTTGCGCAGGCCGCCCTGCAAAAGGTGGAAGCGCTGCCCCGGGTGACCGGTTCCGGCCGCGACCCCGAGAAGGTCTATATTTCCGGTGACCTGGACCGCGCCCTCAATGCGGCGGAGGAACAGGCCAAGCAGATGAAAGATGAATATATCAGCGTGGAACATGTGTTTCTGGGCATTCTGCAGCGGCCCGGCAAGGCAGCTGCGGAGCTGTTCAAGATGTTCGGCATCACCCAGGAAGATTTCATGAAACAGCTGTCGGCTGTGCGCGGCAATCAGCGCGTCACCAGCGACAACCCCGAATCCACCTATAACGCCCTGAAGAAATACGGTCAGGATCTGGTGGAGATGGCCCGCGCCAACAAACTGGACCCGGTCATCGGACGTGACAGCGAAATCCGCAATGTCATCCGCATCCTGTCCCGTAAACGCAAGAACAACCCCGTCCTCATCGGCGAAGCCGGTGTCGGCAAAACAGCCATTGCGGAAGGGCTGGCCCAGCGGATCGTCCGGGGCGACGTACCGGAAAACCTCAAGGACCGTACGGTGTTCAGTCTGGACATGGGCGCGCTGGTGGCCGGTGCCAAGTACCGCGGCGAGTTCGAGGAACGGCTGAAATCGGTGCTCAACGAAGTCAAGAAATCCGAAGGCAAGATTATCCTCTTTATCGATGAGCTGCACACCATCGTGGGTGCCGGCAAGACCGACGGCGCCATGGATGCGGGCAACCTGCTCAAACCTATGCTGGCCCGCGGTGAGCTGCACTGCATTGGCGCCACCACGCTGGATGAGTACCGGGAATATATCGAAAAAGACCCTGCTCTGGAACGCCGTTTCCAGCCGGTTATGGTCAAAGAACCCACGGTAGAGGACACGATTTCCATTCTCCGCGGCCTGAAAGAGCGGTACGAGGTGTTCCACGGCGTCAAGATTCAGGACCCGGCGCTGATCGCGGCGGCCACCCTGTCTGATCGGTATATCACCGACCGTTTCCTGCCCGATAAGGCCATCGACCTGGTGGACGAAGCCTGTGCCATGGTCAAGACGGAACTGGATTCCATGCCCGCCGAACTGGATGAAATGAACCACCGCATCACCCAGCTGCAGATCGAAGAAGCCTCCCTCAAGAAGGAAACCGATGAACTTTCCAAGCAGCGGCTGGCCGCTCTGGAAAAAGAAATGGCGGAACTGCGGGACAGCTTCAACAGCAAGAAAGCCCAGTGGGAGAACGAGAAGAACGCCATCAATAAGGTACAGAGCCTGCGCGCCGAAGTGGAAACCACCAAGGCAGAGATCGAAAAAGCCACCCGCACCGGTGATTACGCCAAGGCTGGTGAGCTGCAGTACGGCAAGCTGCCCAACCTGCAGAAAGAGCTGGAGGCAGAGGAGAAGCTGGCCAACGAAAAGAAGGAGGACAGCCTGCTCCGTGACCGTGTCACCGACGAGGAAATCGCCCGCATTGTGGCCCGCTGGACCGGTATTCCGGTAGCCAAACTGGTAGAAGGAGAGCGGGAAAAACTGCTCCGTCTGCCCGATGTGCTCCATCAGCGGGTCATTGGTCAGGACGAAGCGGTACAGAAGGTGTCCGACGCCATTCTGCGTTCCCGCGCCGGCATTGCCAACCCCAACCGGCCCATCGGCAGTTTCCTGTTCCTGGGCCCCACAGGCGTGGGCAAGACCGAACTGGCCAAAGCTCTGGCTCAGGCCCTGTTCGACGATGAGAAGAACCTGGTCCGTATCGACATGACCGAGTATATGGAGAAGTTCAGCGTTTCTCGTTTGATCGGTGCGCCTCCGGGATATGTAGGCTATGAGGAGGGCGGTCAACTCACCGAGGCGGTGCGCCGCCATCCTTACAGTGTGGTGCTGTTCGACGAGGTGGAAAAAGCCCATCCCGACGTATTCAACATTCTGCTGCAGGTGCTGGACGACGGCCGCATTACCGATAGCCAGGGCCGTACGGTGGACTTTAAAAACACCGTCATTATCCTGACCTCTAACCTGGGTTCTGACCTGATTCTGGAGGATCTGGAAAAGAGCCGTGCCAATGGCAGCAACGATCTTTCTGCCGAATCACAGGAGGCCATCGGTCAGCTGCTTAAACGCCAGTTCCGGCCCGAGTTCCTCAACCGTCTGGATGACATCGTCTACTACAAGAGCCTGACCAAACAGGAGATCGGTTCTATCGTTGACCTGATGCTGGCCGACCTGCGCCATCGCCTGGCCGACAAGCAGCTGCATCTCGATGTGACCGAGGCTGCGAAGAATGCCATTATCGACGGCGGGTATGATCCCATCTATGGTGCCCGTCCGCTGAAGCGGTATATCCAGGCCCATGTGGAAACCATGATCGCCAAGGAGATCATTGCCGGAGCCCATGCTGCAGGGGATACCCTGACTGTGGACGCCGACGAGAACGGCCACCTGTATCTGCGGTAATACTTTTATAAACGTACGCGCCGCGCGGAGGAAGTCCTCTGTGCGGCGCCTTTTTGTGTGGGGGCAAAACTGTAAAATAAATGCAAAAAGGGACTTGACTTGTCCGATGGCTTTATGCTAAAATATCCCTTGCAGTTAAGCTGTAAGCGGAAGTGCTGGAATCGGCAGACAGGCACGTTTGAGGTGCGTGTGTCCATGACGTGTGGGTTCAAGTCCCATCTTCCGCACCAAAATCCCGAATGCGAAAGCATTCGGGATTTTTTTGTTTATTGTGCTGCTGCACGTCCTTCTCTTCATGAACATATGTAAACCTTTCTGAATTATCGATACATAACCACGATTACGAGGTGAAGCAATGGATATTTCATTTGAAACCAGGAATGAAAAGTTCAACTATCGAGTGTGCGCAATCATCCTAAAGGACGGAAGGATTTTAGCGATGCACGACGAACGTTCCCCTTATTATTATTTACCCGGAGGTCGTGTCAAATTGGGAGAAAGGGCAGAGGATGCCATCCTCCGTGAAATAAAAGAAGAATTAGGCGTTGCAGCCAGAATCACGCGTCCGTTTTGGCTTAATTAAGGCTTTTTCAAAGAAAATGTCAATAGCCTTCAGTATCATGAAATCTGCACTTATTTTTTGACGGATATTTCAAATACAGATTTGCTTTCTAAAGGCGATCGGTTTTTCTTGTGGGAAGGCACACACCAAAATACGTTTGAATGGCGGAAATTCGAACAATTGGAACATGAATATTTTTGTCCATTTTTTATATAGGAAGCAATTTTCCATTTGCCTCACACCTTTGTTATTCGCACAGAATATGAATGAAC